>SMTZ1_10032184_pt1 | contig 13409 bp, 16 predicted proteins | sample DeeMarSWOR136_30_FD_25667 | JGI IMG/M metagenome (IMG submission 25667) | reverse complement strand
AATTCAATGGGCGGTTATCCAAGGCTGAGGGGAGACGAAAGCCATAATCAACCAGTGTCTGCTTTCGAGAAATATCACCGTGATACATGCCTCTTATCTGCGGCAGGGTCATATGTGATTCATCGATGAACAACAGAAAGTCATCAGGAAAATAATCCAGCAAAGTCCAGGGTGTGCTTCCTGATGCCCGCCGCTGAAGATGTCGGGAGTAATTTTCCACCCCGGTGCAGTACCCCACTTCCTGAAGCATTTCAATATCATAATTGGTCCGCGCCTCGAGCCTCTGGGCTTCCAGTAGATTTCCTTGGCTCCTTAACTCCTTTAATCTTTCCTCTAGCTCGACTTTAATATCCTCGATTGCCGCCATCAACTTTTCCTGAGAGGTAACAAAGTGCTTGGCGGGGTAAATATCCACTTGCTCACGGTGAGCCAGTACTTCACCAGTTAGAGGGTCAACCTCCACCATGCGCTCAATCTTGTCCCCCCAGAATTCGATTCTGAAGGCTGTTTCCTGATATGCTGGCTGAATTTCCAAGGTATCGCCCCGGATGCGGAATTTGCCTCTGGTGAAATCATAGTCGTTTCTTTCATACTGCATATCCACCAAATGGCGAACCAGTTTGTCTCGCTTGTAGTGCTTGTCCCTTTCAATACTAAGGGCAAAGCCATGATATTCCTCAGGTGCGCCTAAACTTCTCAATATAGAGGTCGGTGCTGGGGATGTAAGCCTCCGGCTGATAATAGTCATAGTAGCTGACAAAATACTCCACAGCATTTTCGGGAAAAAATTCCTTGAACTCAGTTGCTAGCTGAGCGGCCAGTGTTTTGTTGTGACAAATAACCAGGGTTGGTCTTTGTATTTTCTCGATTACGTTAGCCATGGTGAAGGTTTTGCCACTGCCGGTGACTCCCAGCAGTGTCTGCTCCTGGTAACCTTTGTCCAAGCCCTCGACCAGCTTGTCTACGGCCTGAGGCTGGTCGCCGGTAAGGCGAAAATCGTAAACTATTTTAAACTGGTGCATCGGGTTCACTCACTATAAAAAACAATGACTCTTAATATATAAGAAACAACGAAAATTTGCATGATCAGGTGGAAGGAGCAGCACATCTACAGGTGCCGCGTCAAATCAAAGTCTTGTTTGGAGTATCAGGCCATGTTAAAATTTATTATCGTTGACATATAAAGAAAGGAAACCGATGACATGAAGTCTTATGAAGAACTCGCTAAGGAACAGGGGAGGAGGGAAAGTATTTTCTTGTCCAACTTGGGGGAGGCTGAGCTAAGAGAATTGTCTGACTTTGAGGCTGGTGCAGGCCAGCGGCGGGAGGAAATTTTGTTCAAGATAACTACCGAGATAGAGGATACTACAAATGCCCTGAATCAAGTTGAGCAGCTTTCCCAGAGACTTAAAAAATATCTGGAACGGTTAAAAAAGATACATCAAACTCTCTCCAAGTAGGGTTAAGTCACGCAAAATATAGCGTAATGCAGTCTGAGTCGGAAATATTGGTTAGACTTCGTTTTGCGCCCAGTCCCACAGGGTATCCACATTTAGGCAACATCAGGACTGCTCTATTCAACTGGCTTTTTGCTTGTCACCACGGAGGAAAGTTTATCTTGAGAATTGAAGATACTGACATTGCCCGTAAGGTGGAGGGCGCGGTGGAGGTAATCCTAGATAGCTTACGGTGGCTGGGATTAAACTGGGATGAAGGGCCTTATTTCCAATCACAACGATTGCCCGTTTACCATGAAATTGCCCACAGATTGCTTGATGAGGATCATGCCTATTTATGCTACTGCTCTCCAGAGCGATTAGATACGATGCGCCAAGAACAGGCAAAACGTAAGCAGCCACCGAAATATGATCGCCGTTGTCGAGATTTAACACAATATGAAAGGACTCAGGTAGAGGCAACAGGTATTATTCCCGTGATTCGCTTTAAAACACCTCTTGAAGGTGAAACTACTTTCAATGACTTAATTTACGGACCGGTAACTTTTAAGCACGATACCTTAGACGACTTCGTCCTGCTCAAATCCGATGGTTACCCTACATATCACATGGCTAATGTAGTAGATGACCACTTAATGACTATCTCACATGTCCTCAGAGCTGAAGAGTGGCTCTCCAGCACTCCCCGGCATGTTTTGCTTTACCAAGCTCTAAACTGGCACCCTCCGCAATTTGCTCATTTGCCCATGATTCTGGGACCTGACCGTGCCAAATTGTCCAAAAGGCACGGTGCTACCACTATCAGCGAATATCAAAAGCAAGGATACCTGCCGGATGCCATGATCAATTTCCTGGCGCTTTTGGGCTGGTCGCTTGATGACCGAACTGAATTATTATCCCAGGAAGAATTGATAAAGCACTTCTCTCTGGAAAGGGTAGGCAAAACAGCGGCTATCTTTAATAGAGATAAGCTAGAATGGATGAACGGGGTTTATTTGCGCAAACTAAGCCTGGGAGAATTTGTCCAGCAAGCCATGCCATTTTTAGATAGAGATTTACCAAAACCGGTAAAACGTCCATTGGATAACAGTTACGTCAGCCAGGTCCTGTCTCTCATTCAAGAACGAGCCAAAACTCTGGCTGAGGTCCCTCAGCTTGCTGGCTTTTTCTTCATCGACGAGTTGCAATATGATACAGGCTTGCTTTCAAAAGGGAAATCGGATGCTAAATCGGCTGCTAAGGCTATTACGATTGCTTCGCAAAAGTTAGAAAAGGTAACAACCTGGGATGCCACTACGCTTGAGGGTATCCTGCGCCCTCTGGCCACAGAGCTAAATTCAGGCACAGGGGAACTGTTTGGCTTGTTAAGGGTAGCTGTTACAGGACGTACTGCGGCACCACCACTATTTCAAACCATGGCAGTATTGGGAAAAGAGAAATGCCTGAAACGATTCGATATGGCATTGCAGTCGCTATCCAATTATTTTAACTAGAATGCCACATGTAGCTTCGTAGTGAGACCATAAATAATTTTTAGCTTTTGCCTAGCTTGCTAAAATGGCTGAAAATTCGTAATCTTTGCTTGGAAAGCCCAAAAGGTATTGACAAAGCTTTGCTCTTATAGTAACAATATAGGTATAACAAAATTAAAAGGAGGGCATGATGGCAACAGCTTATTGTATGAAGTGCAGGAGAAAGGTGGAGATAAGAAACCCCAGGCGTGTTATGCTCAAGAACCGCAGACCAGCAACACAAGGCGTCTGCCCCAGCTGCGGCACAAAAGTATTCAGAATAGAGAAACGCTAAATTTCTACGGCAGTCACTGGGTGTTGAGAGGAGCCACGCACTGCGGTGACTCTATTCATGTTCGCGCAAACTCCATAGGAGAGAGGATCAAATTTTTACGGGATATTTATTTCCCGGCATAGTTTAATATTTCTTGAGAGTAGTCTCAAATAGTAAAAACCAGAAAGCATATTATCTCTGTGAGAATGTGGTTTAAGGTTTCTTTGTCTGCATAGCTTAGATTCAAAACCCTCTGGTAAATTTTCGGGCTTATCGTTGAAGATATTTGTATTCTCCTAATAATGGTACGTGGATTAATCTATTCCCGCCGAAAATATGTAATCCAGCTTGTGGGTCTTAAATTCCTACTTGATTCTATTGCTAATATTCCTCTGCTAACAATTTCCCTTTTAATGTTGATTTCCAGTAGTGGAGAAGGGCTTTTAATTCACCCTGACTTAGGTTAAACTTTTATAAATATGGCTCAGAAATATAACCCTCGGGAAATCGAAAATAAATGGCAACAGAGATGGGCAGCTGACCATATTTATGAGGTAGGGGAGGATAGTAATAGACCAAAATTTTATGCCCTAACCATGTTCCCCTATACCTCAGGAGATCTTCATATTGGCCATTGGTACGCCATGGCACCATCCGATGTTTATGCCCGATTTAAAAGGATGCGGGGCTATAATGTGCTTCATCCTATGGGCTTTGATGCCTTTGGTTTACCGGCGGAAAATGCGGCTATCAGCCACGGAATTCACCCTTATGACTGGACAATGAGAAACATAGAGAATATGCGTCGGCAACTCAAGAGTATGGGGGCAACATATGACTGGAACCGTGAAGTAATTACTTGCCTGCCGGGCTACTATAAATGGACACAGTGGTTCTTCCTTAAATTTTACCACGCTGGCCTGGCCTATCGGGCTAAGGCACCGGTTAATTGGTGTCCTCGATGTCAGACAGTCCTGGCTAATGAACAAGTGGTAGGGGAAGGGTTTTGTGAGAGGTGCAGCACGCCAGTGACTAAAAGAGAACTGGAGCAATGGTTCTTTCGAATTACTAAATACGCCGAGGAACTCCTCGACCATAGTCGTCTGGACTGGCCAGAACGCATAAAGATAATGCAGAAGAACTGGGTGGGCAAGAGCGAGGGCGCGGAGATTTCCTTTTGGCTAGAGCATGAAGGGGTAGAGCAGAAAGAGATAAGAGTATTCACCACTCGCCCAGATACCATTTTTGGAGTGACTTTCTTCATCCTGGCTCCGGAGCATCCTTTAGTTTCTAAATTGACTACCCCAGAACATAAAGCTGAAGTAGATGAATATATTGTTTGGTGTCGGCGGCAAACTGAATACGAACGGGTGGCACTGGGCAGGGAAAAAACAGGGGCCTTTCTGGGAAGCTACGTTGTCAACCCAGTTAGCGGAGAGAGTGTGCCTATCTGGATTGCTGATTATGTATTGCCGACTTATGGCACCGGAGCAGTGATGGCAGTGCCTGCTCATGATGAACGAGACTTGGAATTTGCCAAAAAGTTTAAGCTACCAGTGCGAACAGTAATTGCTCCTCATGGATGGACAGGTGAAGAATTGACGGAAGCATATGCTGGGACAGGTACAATGGTGAATTCCGGGAAGTTTAGTGGTTTATCTAGCGAACAAGGATATGAGGCAATCTGTGCTTTATTAGAGGAAAAGGGATGGGGTAAGCAGAAGGTTATTTATCGCCTTCGCGATTGGCTTATCTCCAGACAGAGGTATTGGGGGGCACCCATCCCTATAATTTATTGTGATAAATGTGGCATAGTCCCTGTGCCCGAGGAGGATTTGCCTGTTATGCTGCCTCCCAATGCGGAATTTAAACCTACCGGGGAATCTCCTCTGAAATATTGCCAGTCATTCGTTAATACCACCTGTCCTAAATGCTCCGGGCCAGCACAAAGGGAAACTGACACTATGGATACTTTTATGTGTTCTTCCTGGTATTTCTTGAGGTACACCAGTCCCAAAACCAGGAGTACATCTTTCAATGCTAGCAAAGTGAAATATTGGCTCCCTGTAGATTTGTATACCGGGGGTGCTGAGCACGCAGTTATGCATCTCTTCTACGCTCGTTTTTTCATCAAGGCGTTGAAGGATATGAGACTGGTCGACTTCGATGAGCCCTTCACTCCCCTGACGAATATGTGGCTGAGTTGGGAGCTGATGCCGTTCGTGGATATCTCATGTTTATTGGTCCCTGGGAGCTGGGGGGGGAATGGAATGATAGGGGCATTGTGGGCGTCAGCCGCTGGCTGAACCGAGTGTGGAGCTTGGTAACAACGCACTATACTAGCCATGTTGTTGATCCTGAGGCTGAGAAGGAATTCCTTCATTTAACTCACAAGGCAATTAAAGAGGTGACTGCTGATCTGGAAAGGTTCCACTTCAACACCATGCTGGCTAGCCTTATGGAATTCAGCAACTATCTATCTAAGGTTAAAGAGAGCGGGGTGGTGTCAGGTTTTCTATGGGGGGAAGCTATTAGCTATTTTCTGCTTCTCCTTGCCCCCAGCGCTCCCCACCTTACCGAGGAGTTATGGAACAGGACTGGGCATCCCTATAGTATTCATAACCAATCATGGCCTGAGTATGACGAAGAGCTAGCAAAGGAAGAAGAAATTACCTTAGCTTCCATAAGTGAAGTCGAGGCCAAGGAGCTGGCGCTGAGTCAAGAGCGAGTGAAGGCCTATATTGATGATAAGAAACTTACCAGAGTCATTTATGTCCCCAAGCGCGTGGTGAATATTGTGGTAGCATCATGATAGAAGCAGAAAAGGAAGAAATGACGGTTTCATGGGAAAGGAAAAAATTAGGATAGCATTCATTGGTGGAGGGGCTATGGGGGAAGCGTTGGTTAAATGCCTTTTGACAAAGAAGGTGGCTGTGCCACAAGATATGGTAGTTAGTGATATCAGCCCGGTACGGCGTAAGTTATTGAGCAGCGAATATGGAATCAGTACTTTAGCTGATAATAAAAGGGCGGTGGAAAATGCCGACTTAATTATTCTGGCAGTGAAACCCCAGAGTCTACCCCAGGCAATGGAAGAGATAAAAGGTTTGGCGCTCAAACAGCTAGTGCTCTCTATAGTAGCTGGCGCTACTCTGTCCAGTTTACGCCAAGGTTTGAACCATTCCTCTGTAATTCGAGCTATGCCTAATATGCCAGCGCAAATTGGCGAGGGAATGACTATCTGGACAGCAACTCCTGAGACTGGGCAAAGGCAAAAAAAGTTAGCTCAGACTGTACTGGGTGCTTTGGGTAAAGAGATTTATGTTGCTGATGAGAAATATTTAGGCATGGCCACCGCTTTAAGCGCCAGTGGCCCGGCTTATGTTTTTCTTTTTATCGAGGCACTCATCGATGCTGGTGTGCATATTGGCTTGCCCCGGGATATGGCCAAAGAACTGGTGATACAAACTGTATTTGGCTCTACTTGCACTGTTGAGAAGACGGGTAAGCACCCAGCTGATTTGAGGAACATGGTTACTTCTCCAGGGGGAACCACCACAGAGGCTCTTCTTCAGTTAGAAAAGGGTAGATTCCGTTCACTCATTCTTAAGGCTGTAGCTGCTGCTTATAAAAAAGCTAAACGTCTTTGAGAGTTGCATAAGCATAAGATGGATTCACTTTTTGAATACCGCAACTGTCCTAACTGCGGACGGGACGATTTCAATGTGATCTTTGATTCCAACATAGGGGAAGCCGATCTCCAAAAAGGCATAAAGACTGTATATATGCTCTGGGGGGGGACACATGGCAGGCATGTCAAGTGTAAAAATTGTCATCTTATATACGTAAATCCTATTGAAAAAGCGAGTAAAATCAATGGTGACTATTCTAAGATGGGAAATACCGACGCCCCCATTATTAGGGAAAGTCGTTTACGCGCAGCTAGATCACAATTGGAATTAATTAAAAATTATAAGAGTGGCACAACGCTCTTAGATATAGGTTGTGGAGAAGGTTTCTTTCTATTTAATGCCGCTAAAGCTGGGTATACTACTAAAGGGGTAGAACTATCGCAGGATGCTGCGGCGTATGCAAGAAGAGAGTTCGGTTTAGATGTGGAAGTGAAGCCTTTCAATGAAATGCAACTTCCCGATAACTACTTCGACGTGGTTACCATGTGGCAAGTCCTTGAGCATCTACCGCATCCCCTAGCAACCCTCAAAGAAGTTCATAGGATACTCAAGCCTGGAGGGTTGCTGGCAACGTCAACCCCAGATATTGAGGGCAAAATGGCAAAATTCTTCCGAAGAAAATGGTGGAATCTAAGGAGGCTACATATAAACCAATTTACAGCGAAGACCCTTACAGATATGCTAAATCGCGCTGGATTCAAGAACGTATTCTCCACAGATTATAAGGAATATATAAGTATATCTATGCTGGCTATACCAATTCTAAAATATTTGAAGGTATATAAACTGGTAAAAGGTCTATTCCATCCTAGCTCTACTCCAGGTAGAATCATGAATAAGCTGACGTTCGCATATTCATCAAGCTTAGATAACTGCACAGTGATTGGTTTCAAATAGGAAATTGAGGCCGTCGCCTGTAAAGTTTTCACTGTTAAAGAGTCAATGGAGGGGAGTCTCCTAAAGTACCCTAATGTGTAAGGTTTAAACAAGAGTGACTATTAATCTATAAAGTGCAAACAGCCATATAGGAGTTTCTAAAGCAATTGCCCATTTTTGTCGATAGAAGCCTTTGAGCCCCCATCCATTTGTGTTTTTCACCAAATTAAGTGTAAATCGTCTTCTACTGAACGGATAGAGCAACATCAGCCCAGTATCTGTAGGTAGATCCATCAAGAGGTGCGTGCCAATGCAAATCAACGCAAGCAAAGCATATTTCCAGGAAAACAGTGCCGTGACTGCTGCAACTCCGAATGCAAAAAATGGAGTGTGCAGTTCAGCATCATGGAATTCTTTCTTCGCTAATCCTGTATCAACTATTAATTGGTCTACACTTGGCAGGTGGTGAAATGCATTTGCCAGTAAAAAACTTTCTAGGTGACCTGTATAGCTAGCAATTGACAATCCCGCAGCGATATGAGCCAGCCACATTTCTAGTATCTACCTTACATATTTACGAAGAAGTCTATTCTTATCGTCTCCTTCAACAGGTTAGGCTGTTGAATTTTGCGCGATGTTCGATCTCAGATTTGCCTTGGCTTTCCCGGAAATTCTTCACCTTCAGATTTCGTAATGCCAACCATCAAATTCGTTGCAGCATGAGACTGGGGCTTCACGCTATGTTTTTGAACAGCCTCCAGGTAATCTTTTAATGGGCTCTTTAGCTGGCAGCCGGAGTCTTACCGGGATGTAGCTTGCGCCACTTTTCCAATAATTGCTCCCGTGTTTCCTTGTGATCAGGGTCAGGAATGCAACAATCCACAGGGCAGACCTCAACACACTTTTGTGACTCGAACCAGTTATGGCCTCATTTTTACATTCTGGTTCGCAGGCACCACAGCTAATGCACTCCTCAGTAATTTTGTATGCCATCTTTCTATTACCTCCTTAATTTTTAGCTCCTAATTTTACATCTTGTCCTTACCAGTAGCAAGCTCAATAGACATGGAAAACTTCTCCTTTAGAGCTACAGCCACGTGATCGGGAACCATGCCCTCAAGACAGCCTCCTAACTTAGCCACTTCCTTGATCAGAGAAGAGCTAAGAAATTGATATTGAGAGCTGGTCATCAAGCAAAGTAGCTCAATGTCTGGCGCGAGCTTTCTATTCATCAGCGCCATTTCAAATTCCCGTTCGAAATCAGAATTTGCTCTCAGACCGCGGATCATAACCTTCCCTCCTATCTGGCGTATAAAATCCACAGTCAGCCCTTTAAAAGCTTTAACATGGACGTTGGACAAGCCGGTTATTGCTTCTTTCACTAAAGTTACCCTTTGTTCCAGAGGGAAAAGCGGCTGCTTAGAGGGATTCTCATAAATGCCAACAATTAACTTATCGAACAAGGCTGCTGCTCGTTCGATAATGTCCATGTGCCCGTAAGTGAGGGGGTCAAAGGTACCTGGATAAACTGCTACGACCATAGCTAAACCTCCTTTTGGTATATAAAAATAAAAGTGTCACCATAGCGGCGTTGCTTAACAAGATGAAGTCCATCATAGTCGGAATTTAGGGGGAAGCGGTTTGCGTGGCAAAGCACAATTGTAGAGTTTTCACCCAGCAATTTCGACTTAGCTAGATTTATTAGTAAATTATCGGTAGAAGGGTCAGAGTAAGGCGGGTCGATGAAGATAACGTCATAACTATTGTTAAGGAAGGTAAGTGCTTTGCTCACACTACAACAGTAAATGTGCGTCCGCTGTAGTTCCCCAATTTTTTCCAAGTTGGCTCTGATAATCTCACAACACCTCTTTCTGTAGTCAACAAAATCGACCCATTCTGCCCTACGGCTTAAAGCTTCGATACCCAGAGCACCACTGCCGGCGTATAAATCAAGAACTTGTCGCCAATTGGTAGTGCTGTTTTCCAAAAGAGAGAATATGGCTTGTCTTACCACGCTGGTCGTAGGTCTAATGGAATGCCTTGGTAGAGTTTTTAAATGAGTTCCCTTTATTTTACCACCAGTGACCCGCATTTTTATTGACCTTCAATAATAATTTTGTAGTATTATAGTATATTACCATTGTATCGCTTAGTTCAAGTAAGCCTGACTTGTTGACTGAAAGCGTAGTATGTTCTATACTTTAGGTTAAAGTTGCGAATAGGATTGAAATGAGCACGGGATTCGAAAGGTTTTCTGAAGGAGCTCGTAGAGTGTTGACTCGGGCTCAAGGAGAGGCACAACGCCTGGGCCACAATTACATAGATACTGAGCATATATTATTGGGGATAGCCGGGGAGGAGTTGGGGATTGCAGCCAAAGTTTTGAATAATTTTGGTATCTCGACGAGTAAGATACAGGCGGCTGTAGAATTTGTAATTGGCAAAGGAGAGCGTCGAGCTACCAAGGGAGACATTGACCTGGCTCCTCGGGCAAAAAGAGCCATTGAATTTGCTGTGGATGAGGCACGTCGTCTTAATTCCAGCTATATAGGTGTTGAGCATCTCCTGCTGGGATTACTGCGCGAAAGTGAAGGTGTAGCTTTTAGTGTATTAGAGAGTTTTGGCATTACCTTGGAGCGAACACGTGATGAAGTCAATCGAGTTGTTAGGCAGGAAACTGCGCGAGCTCGTACCACAGGTCGCGCAGCTACACGCACACCGACTTTAGACCAATCCCGCGCTTATAGGTGAAGCAGGTGTAGGCAAAACAGCTATTGTTGAAGGGTTGGCCCAGCACATAGTAGCTGGGGAGGTTCCTGAGGTCTTACAAGGCAAGAGGATAGTAGCCCTAGATATAGGTGCTCTAGTGGCAGGAACAAAATATCGTGGTGAATTTGAGGAGAGGCTAAAGAAGGTTATTGAGGAAGAGAAAGCCGCCGGTAATTGTATCTTATTTATTGATGAAATGCAGACTATTGTGGGTGCTGGAGCAGCGGAAGGTGCGGTTGATGCCTCTAACCTCCTGAAGCCTTCATTGTCGCGTGGCGAGATTCAATGCATTGGTGCCACTACTTTGGACGACTACCGCAAATACGTGGAAAAGGATCCAGCTTTGGAACGGCGGTTTCAACCTATCTTGGTAGCCGAACCCACTATGGAAGAAACCTTGGAAATACTGCGCGGAATTAAGCACAGATATGAAGAATTTCACCAATTGGATATAAGCGACGAAGCCTTGCAGACAGCGGCTACGCTGGCTACCAGATATATAGCGGATCGATTTTTGCCCGATAAGTCTATTGATTTGGTTGATGAAGCTGGCTCTCGAGTACGCATTAAACGGGGTAGTGCCCCCATTGGCTTAGCTGAAGCAAGGCGTGCTTTGGAAAGTGTACGCAAAGAAAAAGAATCGGCTATCGCAGCTCAACAGTATGAGTATTCCAGTGAGTTGCGTGCTCGTGAACTTCAGCTAACGGAGAAAATCGAGACCATGGAAAAGGAGTGGCGAATTAAGCAGGAACAAGGCCGACCTGTAGTCACCTCAGAGGATATTGCCGAGGTAGTCAGCATGTGGACGGGCATACCTGTGATAAAGTTGACTATCGATGAAACCAGCCGCCTTTTGCAGATGGAGGAGGCTCTACATCGCCGTATCATTGGCCAGGACGAGGCCATAAATACGGTGGCTAAAGCGGTAAGGAGGGCCCGAGCCGGGTTAAAAGACCCGAGGCGTCCAATTGGTGTCTTCATGTTTTTGGGTCCCACCGGAGTGGGTAAAACTGAATTGGTAAGGGCCTTGGCCGAGTTCATGTTTGGTAGCGAAGATGCTTTGGTCAGGCTTGACATGTCAGAGTTTATGGAAAGGTGGTCAATTAACTGAGGCAGTAAGGCGGAAGTCCTATTGTGCTATTCTTCTTGATGAAATTGAAAAGGCGCATTATGATGTATTTAATATCCTGCTCCAGATTTTCGATGATGGTCATTTAACCGATGCAAAAGGGCGAAGGGTTGATTTTCGTAATAGCATCATAGTCATGACCAGCAATATTGGTAGCGAGCTTATTAAGCGTCATATGACCCTCGGTTTTGCTGCTCACGTCGAAGGCGAAGAAAAGCAGCAGACGGAGTATGATAAAATGAAGGAGAACGTTCTCGAGAAGGTAAAGAAAGATGGAAGATTTCGACCCGAGTTCCTTAACCGTATTGATGCCACGGTCGTGTTCCACGCTTTAAGCAAAGAGCATATCCGGCAGATTGTTGACCTGATGCTTAATCAGGTTATCACTTCCCTTAGAGAGAAGAGTATCACTTTAGAAGTAACTGATGCGGCCAGGGATTTTATAGGCAACAAGGGTTATGACCCTGATTTTGGAGCCCGCCCCTTGCGTCGCACCATCCAAAATTTGGTTGAGGATCCGCTATCTGAGGCTTTGCTACGTGGTGAATTTATGCATGGAGACACAGTGCACGTGGATTGTGTCGATGAGAAAATTGTAATTCAACCTTTGGTTAAAGAGACTGTATAAATATGGCTAGAGAAATAATCGAAGCGCCACTACCTGGAAAAATAGTACGTGTTGAGGTAACCGTGGGTAATACAGTTAAAGAAGGTGGCGTGATTTGCACCATAGAAGCCATGAAGATGGAAAATCCTATATTATCTCCAGTAAAAGCCTCAGTTATGGAGGTGACGGTTTCACCAGGGCAGATAGTTAAGACCGGGGATAAGCTAGCCGTTATCGAGTATTAAGTATCTTAGCCAGCAGACTTGAAATCTAATAGTCAGGGCAAATCAAAATTCAAGAATGTTTTCATTTGTCAGCAATGTGGCAAAGAAAGTCCTAAGTGGCTAGGGCACTGTCCTGATTGCCAGGCATGGAATAGCTTCGTAGAAACTAGAGTCACTTTGACCCGCACCCCCGGCAGGATTTACTCTAGTGGAAATAGACCCCAAGAACTTTCCCAAGTAGAGAAAGGTGACTTTCTTCGCTTTCCCATCGGTTTTGCTGAAGTGAATCGAGTTCTGGGGGGTGGTTTAGTTCCAGGCTCTCTGGTGCTTGTTGGCGGCGAGCCAGGAATAGGCAAGTCCACGCTTCTACTCCAGATTTCGGCGATGATGGCTGATAATAATAAAGCTGTCGCCTATATTTCCGGTGAAGAATCTATTAATCAGGTTAAACTTAGAAGTGAGCGCCTCGGTATAGGGGGTAAAAGGATATACTTTCTCTCTGAACCCGCTTTAGCTGCCGTATTAGAATGTTTGGAAGAACTTTCTCCTCAATTGGCAATCATCGATTCCATACAGACTATGTATTTAGAGGATGTAGCCGGGATGCCAGGCAGTATTTCCCAGGTGCGGGAGTGCACCTGGAGGTTGGAGAGGTGGGCGAAACAAAAAAATGTGCCTTTGTTAATCACAGGGCATGTGACCAAAGAAGGAGCCATCGCTGGCCCGGGAACATTAGAACATATCGTCGATGTGGTGCTTTACTTCGAAGGTGAACAGTTTAGTAGTTACCGAGTGCTACGCAGCGCAAAGAATCGTTTCGGTTCTACTAACGAGGTGGGAATATTTGAGATGAGCGATAGGGGACTAATA
>SMTZ1_10011895_pt1 | contig 13409 bp, 10 predicted proteins | sample DeeMarSWOR136_30_FD_25667 | JGI IMG/M metagenome (IMG submission 25667) | reverse complement strand
GAAAGAATACAAATCAACAAAAACACCAACGAGTCCGTTTTACAACCATCTTGGTCACCTGATAACATTTTGTATTTCGTTTCTGACCGAAACAACTGGTGGAACATATACCGTTGGAAAGACGGTGAAGTCCAAACAGTATTTCCAGAAGAGGCTGAATTCGCTGAACCCCCTTGGATATTCGCCCAGTCAAACTACGATTTTGAGCCGCAAGAGAGAATGATTTGCAGCTACACAAAGAATGGACTATGGAAAATTGCTCGTTTGAACACGGAAACTGGAAAACATGAAGAGATTGAAACTCCGTACACTTACATATCATCTCTCAGAACCGCACACAACTGCGCAGTGTTCATTGGTGCGTCACCTGTAGAAGCAGAATCAATTGTGAAGCTGGATTTGAAGAAGCATAGAACAGAGGTCTTAAAAAGATCCAGCAAAATAACTGTTGACTCTGGCTACCTGTCTCAACCTAAACCAATTGAATTCCCCACAGAAAAAGGTCTAACTGCACACGGGATCTACTACAAACCAAGAAACAAAGACTTTAAAGCACCTGCTGGCACGCTTCCCCCATTGCTCGTTTATGTCCACGGCGGTCCAACCTCGACTGTCTATGCCACGCTATTTTTGAGAGTGCAATTCTGGACCAGCAGAGGTTTCGCTGTCTTAGAGGTTAATTATGGAGGTAGCACAGGTTACGGCAGAGAGTACCGAGAAAGACTTCGAGGTCAATGGGGAATAGTGGATGTAGATGACAGTGTGAATGCTGCCAAATACTTGATAGATAGGGGAGAGGTTGACAAGGAGAAACTTGCAATCAGAGGTGGCAGCGCTGGTGGATACACCACAATTAACTCGTTAACTTTTAGAGATGTTTTCAAGGCGGGAGCAAGTTACTTTGGAATTAGCAACTTGGAAACATTTGCTGGGGACACACACAAGTTTGAATCCCGATATCTGGAATTTCTTGTAGGTCCCTATCCGGAAAGGAGGGATCTTTATCGCCAACGTTCTGCTATAAACTTCTTAAATCAACTTAATGTTCCAATAATAATTTTTCAGGGCTTAGAAGACAAAATAGTTCCGCCGAATCAGGCAGAACTTATCGTTGGGGCTTTAAGAAAGAGGGGAAAGCCAGTAGCATATCTGACTTTCGAAGGTGAACAACACGGATTCAGGCAAGCTGAAAATATCAGGAGAAGTCTCGAGGCTGAACTTTTCTTTTACTCTCAAATATTCGGATTCACGCCAGCTGACTCCATAGAGCCCGTAGAGATAGAAAATCTTTAGTGCGCGCTTAGTAAAAACCGCGAGACGCTTTCTTGAAAGAGAACGTTTTAGAGCACGCTTTGGCTTGACGCTACTGAAATTGAGTATCGAAAAAGAGAAAAAAGGGGAGTTTGCGGGAAATTTTGTGTGCCGGGTGATATCTCCACTTGGTTTGGGGTTCAAATCCCACCTTGCTCGCTGGGGACAAACCCCGGACGGTTGCGGAGATTTAGTTCAGTTATTTGCGTTTCTGAAGATTTTCCAGTTGTTATCTCTGTCAGCAATCGCATTCACTACTAGAAAATGTGCCTAGACCGCCAAAGAAAACAAGTTTCCGATCATATACGTTATTGCTGCAGCGGAAGCCCCTATAGCCATCATCTCCAGCCCACTCCAAATCCAACTCTTCCTCGAAAAAATAGTTTTAACAGCTCCCACTCCGAAGAGGGTTGCTACTGTGGCAGTTGCGGAGACTATCAGAGCTTCCCACGCGCTTATAGGAAGGATGAAAGGTAATATTGGTACTAGAGCCGCGAGACCGAAAGATACTCCACACAAAATACCGGACTTGACTGGATTCCCAAGCTCTTTAGGCGCTAGACCCAACTCTTCTAGGGTGCTTACTTGCAGAGGCAAATCGTTTTTCTTGGCGATTCTGTCGATTATAGCCTCAGCCTCTTTCTTCTTGAATCCTTCTGCCTCATAAAAACTTATCAGATTCTCTCTTTCTTCTTGAGGAGTTGTTCCCTTTTTGACTTTTTTTCTTTGGCTTTCTCTCTCTAACACTTCCAGCTCAGACTTGGAGGATTGATAGGAGCCGACGGCCATTGAAATGGTTCCAGCGAATAGTTCAGCGACTCCCGATAACAAAACTATAGAGGGATTAGTGATAGCTCCAACAACTCCAGCAACGAAAGCCAAGGTTGACACTAGCCCATCATTAGCACCAAAAATCATGTCTCTTACTCCTCCGCTACCCCGTACATCCCAAGCTTCCATGCACAAAACTTCCATTTTCATTCTTTCCAAGTACAATCTTTCATCAGAAGCCGTTCTGCTCCAAGCCTGAGACGTTGCGATGTTTCTAATATTTTCTGCTTGAATGACTAAATCGCGGACAACCTCTTCCTCACCGACTACGGCCCACTCAAGGAACCCTTTGGTGCCTAAAACGCGCATCATAAACCCTACTTTCAAATCTCTGCGAAACGTCCCAGTTCCTCCTTCAGCTACACCTTCTAATTCCTCGATTCTTTCAAACCAAAATTTGGCATGGTTTGTCTCATCGGTGCTAATCCTTATTAAAAGTTGCTTGATCTTTTCGTCTTTAGCCTTTCTAGCGAGGATTTGAAATCCTTTTGCTAGCATGAGCTTATATGTGTGAATTTTCTTTGCTGCAACAAGTAGCTTTTTTTTCTCCACAGTTTCAAGTGTTTTGATTGCCATCTTGCTTGTATCACCTCTTTGAATAGCTTTTAAAAGGTATTAACGTTCAAGTATATACAAGAGCGCAGAATCACTTATAGGTGTTTGAATTGACGGAGAATTATGTTCCAACAGGTATTTCTGGCTTAGACAACATTCTCGCTACTAAGGGACTGCCTAGGGGTCATACGATTTTGGTGAGCGGTGGACCTGGAAGCGGAAAGACAACATTTGCTATACAGTTCCTACACGCTGGGGTAACTCAATACAACGAATCAGGCGTCTATGTTACCCTTGATGAAGATCCAGAAGACATAAGGAAAAACATGTCAAAGTATGGATGGGACTTGAAGAGGCTGGAACAAGAAAAGAAGTTTGTGTTTATCAATGTCTCACCTGTTCGTGTTTCTCCTTCCGAGACTGCTGGTCTCATCGAAATTGGCATGAAGGAGTTCAGACTAATCAAGTTGCTTGAGGCGATCAAGCAAGGCGTAAAAGAGGTGAACGCGAAAAGGGTGGTCGTGGATCCGGTAACCAGCTTCACGCTTCAATATCCAAATGAGATTGAACGCATATACGCGATGAGGGACTTGATGAGGGACTTGAGGAAAACCGGCTGTACGAACCTGCTAATTTCGGAGTTGAGAGGCACTGGATGGGAACGGGAGCATCAGTTTGAGGAATATCTAGCTCAGGGCGTTATTCTACTACGCACGTTTCCTAAGAATGGAAGGCTGGTTCGCGTGTTTCAAGTGGAGAAAATGCGTGGTTTGGCCATTGACAATCAGCCGAGACCCTACGACATAACAGCTAAGGGCATAGAGGTGTATTCTAGCGCAACGGTATACAGATAGATTCCAAGACTATTTAGAAACTAAACTGTTTAGAAAATAAACGTAGCTTAAATAAGCTTGCACTTGCTACTTATAAATGGTATACTCTTTGGTTTCTATAACCCAACTTCAAGAAGTGCCACTGAGAAAGATGCTTCTATTAGTCGGTCCTCCTGGAGCAGGAAAGTCAACTTTCTGTCAACAAACTGTTCTAAAGAGTATTGCCATGAGACCAATAGTCTACGTTACCACTGAATCCACGCCATCACAAATTATAGAGTCATTAAGGCAAAAAGGACTAGGTGAGGAATTGCCTCATGCCTTAAGATTTATCGATGCATTCCGCGAAACTGTAGGGCTTCCAAGCATAGAAAGATCGGATGTTATTGATGCTTCATGCGGAAACCTGACGAGTCTAAGCATCGCTATCACAAAGATGAGGAAAAGAATGGATGAAAACGCTTTACTAGTTTTTGACTCTCTAACTTCGCCCTACCTCATGAATGGTTCCGAGGTCTTAAGCTTCATAAGGACAACTCTTTTGAGGTTAGCTCTCGAGGGAAACGCCGTATTAGCTTGTATTGACGAGGGCTGTGGTAAGTCAGAAGACCTTGTGGCGATGATGAGCCTTTCGAATAGCATCATAAAGATAGAAATAGATAAAGATAAACGGTTCTTAAACCTTGTAAAACACCCAAAACTAAGACCGACAAAAATAGAAGTCCCTATGACCCCTTCCATTCAACTCAAACAATTCACATTTGATCCGAATACGGCTAGAGAGTTTATCCTAGCAGAGATGAGAGAAGATGAAGCGTGGCTGAGAAAGGAGATTGGGGACTTCGTGAACCTTTTCTGGCCAAATCTTGCCCATTGGAGCGGCATGCTCTGGGATCCTAAAAGGTTCCCAACTATGATATATGAAGTGAACAAACAGGAACCATATCGCATGCTTAAGGATTACTGGTCACTTTATCCTTGGAAGATGAGACTTGCCTTCAAACTGTTTATGCCTAGAAGCCTCAGCAAGGTTAAAGAGATGAAAAAAATGTCGAAGTTTTTTGAGGAGAGTGGAGTGTTCGAACGCAGCTGGATCGGAGAATACCTTGAAGACGTCTCCAAGACTGACGAACACTACGTTAGAATATACGAGAGTTACGAATGCGGGGGATTTGAGAATATAGGTGCTACGATTTCTTCGCATTTCGGTCCTGAAAGTGCAGGCGGTTTGATGGGGTTTGAAGGACTAAAGGGGCTCGAGAGAGATTGGAACGCGATCGAGATCAAGTGCATAGGTCTTGGTGATCCCTACTGCGAATTTAAATTTGTGCCCGGAGAAATCGATGAGTTGGAGGAGTCTCTGCAGAAGGACATTTCGGTAGTTGAAAAGATACATGAACGTTTGATGCACCTTCTCATGCGATTTCTGATTGATGGGCAACCTCTTGGAGAGAGACCCAAATTGGGGACCAACATCCACATACACCCGGTCATCCATGCCATGGGTTTTCCCCATGTTACTGGCGAGAGATATCAGGTGGCGTTAAGGATGGGAGGAGCAAAATCGGGAAAAGAGATTGGTGAACGTCTATTGGACGCTGGCATCTGTGAGGACGAGGCGGTAGAGTGCATTCTCAATTTCTTAAAACACTGCAAGGTTGGAAAGGTTACTGCAGGTGAAACTTTGCGGATGGAGGAGAACTGCGAGAGCATACGGGAAAGCCTTTTTGTTTCTAAACGAGATGAACCAACATGCTATTTCACTACAGGCTTTTTTAACGGATTCTTTTGCGCTGTCAGGAACCAGCATGTCAAAGAGATTAAGTGCATTGCAATGGGGGATCCTTACTGCGAATGGGAGTTCAGATAGGCGTGTTGAAAGAGAGACACAATTAGTCGAGCAGGGGTCTGTTGAAAGTGTCGAATCATACTCGCACCAATATGCGAGTTTCAATTGGCTTTGCTGCTGGTTTCTTTGTTGCTTTTCTGGTAACAATATTGCCTCCGGAGGGAATGACATGGGATCAAATAGAGGCTGTTTGGACAACTGCAATTTCTGCTGGTTTCATAAACCATGGGATCTGGGAACGTGAAAAGGGCTTGATTCTTGGAGGATTCTTAAGCATCGCGGCAACTTTGATTAGCCTGCCCTTTGCTCCTAGATTCTTCCCAGTAGGGTGGATTGTTTTAGGCTGTGCAGTAGCTATTTCAGGTTTTTTCCGCGTTCCAAGAACAGAACCCCCTCTTATTGGCGTCTATATTGCGTTGGGAGGCTTCATCCGGTTACTTTCAACTTATTTCTCCACAAGTTATTCTTCCGCAATGATGGTCTGGATGGTACTGATCGGTTTGATTATAATCACCGTGGCTATGGAGGGTAAGAATCTTGTTATGCGCTTTATGGGTGCATCTAGTATCTTGGCATCTGTAATCGCGTACACCTTTTTTCCAGAATTCATGCTCTTGTCTGTTGCCCTTGTTTTCGCGATCGGAATGCCCGCAAACATAATCTATCTTTATAGAATTCTTGGGAGAACGCCCAAGATCGAAGAAATTTTCTCGTTTGCCACACGCGCCTTATTCCTGCATGGTCTGAAGAAGCCCATAGAGCAGTATAGCGTTATAGCCATCCTCATCAAAGGAAATATCGGAGCCGAAAAAATTATTCAAGATCTGATAGATCGCCTTGGGGGCAGAAGTACACCCATTCTGCTATTAGGTCCCACCTCGCCAACGCAGCTGTCCTTTCCTAAGGGTGCGAAGATTGGCTGGGTCACCACAATCTCTGGTGTTTCGGAGTTGGATTTTTCCGTCCTTTCTTCTGAAGACCCGTCGATGGTAAGCGTCTTCCTGACTAAGAGCTTGAAGATCTTGCCTAAAGACAGTAGGTCTATAATCCTCGGCGACTTCCTCGACAACATGGTTCCTCACATGGATGAGAGTATCTTCTATAAGTACTACTCTGATCTAGCCTCAGCTGCGAGAATCTTTAACCATACTGTGATCTTCATAGTGAAGGCTGACATCCACAGTGAAGTGATCGTCAACGTTGTAAAACGCTTTGCTGATGTAATAATAGAAAATAGGGAGCGAGAAGAGAAGGGGAGGCTCGTCAGAGAGGTTAGGGTGAGCAATCGTGTGGACAATATAAACACAGATTGGGAGAAATATTAACTGTAAGCTGAGTTAATAAAGTCTAAGAACGCGCCCAGGATGTAATGCTATTCTGCTCAGCAGGGTATAGACTATTTCTGAATAAAACAATGCTAGCTAAACTTATTCTGAATTTCTCAAAACACGAAGCGTTCAAACAACTAGAAATTTTTTAAAAAATTCGGACTCGTGAGGAGCCATTTTTATTGTAGTGGTCAAGTCTGCTCCAGAATTCTTGACAAGTAGTTCCAGCATTTGGTCGACATTGATTCCGGCTTTTTCTACCATCTCGCCTGCTACTTTTGCTATTATGTTACCTTCGGAAGCTTGGGTGTGTCTTTGATGTGTAACATTCTCGTACTATCCTCTAGTTTTTTCCAAAGCTTTCTCTGCAGCATTCACTAATTGGTAAGCAATAGGCGAAGCAGTAACTGTAGGATGAGTTCCAGTCTGGAACGTCGCAATATCGCCCGCCCTCATTCTATTCTGTATGCAAGCGCTGATCGTATTGATAAGTTCTCCAGCGCTAGAACCGCCCCTTACAACGCCTCCAACTAATTCCCCATTTACTTTATTAAAGATTAGTTTAACCCACATCTTTGACATGCCCGGCATTTTCCCAGGGTGCCTGTCGGGAGCCTCAGCTTCCCCTGATACAACGTCGAATCCACATTCCTTTGCACCTTTTTCGCTCATCCCAGCCATAGCAACCGTTAAATTACCGAGCGCAGTAGAGAAAACCCCTACAACCCCCGGATTTTTTCTGCTTATTTCGTACAAGTTCGCACCTGCAATACGCGCTTCTGTTGTAGCTATCGATGCAAGCCTTAAACCTGAGGGCTGACCAGTAAAGAACGAAAACTTGCTAGCGCAATCACCACACGCAAAGATATTTGAATCTGATGTTCTCATAGTGGTGTCAACAATTATTCCCCCTTTGCCAACAGCTAAACCAGCTTTTTCAGCGAGATCGACGTTTGGCCTCACACCAATTCCAACGATTAACAAATCTGCCTTTATTTTCCTACCATTGGACAGTTTAACTGCTGTAATTTTATCATCACCCAGAACTTCTTCTAATTTTGTTCCTGTTACAATATTTATGCCCTTTTCTACGAGGTAATTCTCGACCTCTTGGCAACATCTACAGGCTTCCTCACCAAAAGCAATTTGGAGACACTGATCAAGCATTTCAACGATTGTTACATTTATGTCCCGATTCTTCTTGCACTCGTCAGCAAACTCGACTCCAATAAATCCGCAACCCAAAATAACTAAGTCTTTTGCATAATCCATTGCATCTAGCAGGGTCTTTAAATAATGCACATCCTTCTTAACAGGAAATACGTTTTTCTTATTCATTCCTGGAATAGGTGGAACTAACGAAACTGAGCCAGTTGCCAGTAATAATCTATCATATAATACTGATTCTCCGCTTGCCAGAGCTACCTTTTTCTTTTTTGGATCTAACTCCTTTGCTTCATCTACGATGAAATCGATGCCATTTTTTTGAAGCACTGAATCAGGTATTAAATTGTTCTCTGGTGACCCGACAGTGCCAAAAATATATGGAATACCACAAGGTATTACAACTTGCTTTTCTTTTCTTATCAACAATAAACTTTTTTCTGGATAATGTCTTCTCGCAGTAATTGCAGCTGGAATTCCGGCTGCACTGCCCCCTATTATCACAATATCAACTTTTTTCACTTTAAACCCGCCATTTTTATCAAACAATCAACAACCCCTATTTTATAAACAATATTTAACAGTAATGTTTAGAAAGTAAACTTAGGAAATAGCCCAGTCTTCCAAAGTCGCGTTTGGATAAGACCAGCTGGCATGTGGATGATAAAGGTTATCCAAAGTCATAGTCTTAAGGTCTGGAGAGAAGTGCTTAAGTCCCGCAAGAATAAGCGCTTCCATGTAATACGGTAATCCAACAAACATTGCCAAGTCAGGGTGCCCTTTGCCGTCGAGTCCCTGCCAGCTTGGATCAACCAAGCGGTTTCCGATGTCCATGGCGGACATAAAGCCTGCTGGTTCGTAGCCTCGTTTCAGGAACTCGCCAACCATATGCGCCGTTGCGACTACGGGGACTTTCGAGGCTTTGGCAAAGTCAATCAGGTAGTCGATTAGCTGTTTGCCTCCCATCCATCGTTCGGTGGCGTTGCTGCCGACAATGAGAATTGGGCGGGTAGCTCTCTTTATTAACGCCACTGCTACTTCGGGTTTCGTTATTGGGTTTGCTTTCTTTGTGGCTGCTATTTCAGCACACTGCCAAGGTTCACAGGACATTTCATATCACTCCTTCTTTTTTCTTATCATTCTCGGGAGCAACGTTGGGTCAGGAATAACTGTTTCTTTCCAGCCTTTCGCGTCCAATATTGCTGTGATTTCGTCTTTCATCGTCATAGGCACGTCAGCCATTGTGCGCACAAACAAGTTTAGGTCTCTCGGCATTGTTCCGTAATAACGTTTGTGCAAATCGATGTAATGTGACAGCTTTATGGAGCGCCCTTTCCATGTGTCGTTAGGTCTGATGCATAACTTAGCAATAGCAACCATGCATTCTTGCGGAGTCTCGACCGTCTGGAATAAGTGCTCTGGCGTGGGACCGACATTGACTTTTTCGCCTGTGCGTGCGTCGTAGACTTCCCAGTTTTCGGCTTTGTCTTCTCTGCCGAGGAGCATCCGGCGGTATTTGCTGCCATGTGGTCCAACGAGAACTGGAACACCTAAACTCCAGAAACCAGCGGCTATTGATGCTGCCTTCTGAGAGTACGCGCCCCAAGCTAAACCAACCGCGCCCACACGGTTGTGAATGTAATCAGCGATTTCCTCATAGTTACCTCTTAATGGTCGTTTTGCGAATATGTTAGCGACCTTAATAGCTGCACCTGCAATGTGAGGGTTCGAAACGCAAGATCCAGCGTTAATTACACCTCCAGCTGCGAAGTCACCTGTAAATTCTTCATAGAGTGTCTTTCCTTCTTCGTTCTTGTAGGAGCCAGCGGACATGGCTGAGCAACCAGTAGTTACTACGATGAAGCGGCGGAGAGCAAACTCCCTGCATATGTCATAAACATCTTTACCTCCGTGGGGATAATTAGCGCACCCAACAACTGCGACAATACCTGGAATTTCACCCAGCACAATTGGGCCACCGACACTTCTAATTTCTATGTCTTGAATGGCCCCTCTTCCCGCGCGACAATAATTCTTTTCCTCCATCATACTTCTCTCGCCGGCTTTGACAATGAAGCTATGGATTTCAAGTTTAACTGGGCATGCTTCTTCGCAGCGTCCGCATCCAATACATTCCTCATATAGGTCAGTAAGTGGGGCAAAATTGTCTTCGGCTGCTGCCTTCAATGCTGCAGGGATTTTGAGGTCTTGTGGACAACTTCTCCGACATATATTGCACTGTCTGCATGTTTTGGATAGCCTCTTGATTTCATCGAGTTCTGGGAGTTTCTTCATGTTTTTGCGGATTGACGCGATTTGTCGTGCGACTTTGACTGCGACTTCACCGACTTTTTCAGGGTCTAGAATCAATACTCCTGGCACTTTGCCGCTTACCAAGTCTGCAACTATCTCGTCTGCGGGGTCGTTTGTACGATTCTTGAAACCTATACAGTTTTTTTCTGAAGCGGCGATAACGGGGGCTTTGACGCGTTCAGCTTCTAAGGAAGCATCTGTTCTTACACATTGCTCGTCCAAAACCACTACGTCGGCAAATCCGCCCCTTATGAAGCGCAGTTGCCAGGAGATTGGTCCGACGATTTTGCCTCGTTTAAAGTATCTTGTGTTGTCTATTGCGGTACAACATAAGCCTACGACTTCCAGCTTGTCAGCAATATTATTGTCCTTCATGTAATCGATTATTCCAACTGAAGGTACGACGTTATGACCGATGCACATGATGACTGGCTTTGAGGTGTCAACAGTTCCAATGCCCATTTCAACAAGGGGCGCTTCTGGGTCAGCCTTTGGAAAGTCAAAAACGGAAATTTGAGCAATATCCGCCACTTCCATCCCTACTTGGTCGATTCTACCGGCATGAAAAGCCTTTGATTCAAAATCCAAGTTACTTGCTTCCTGACCGGTATGCGCAACTGAGAGCAGATGTGTTATTTGCTTCTCACAGTATTCCAAAACTTCATCTAAGTCGCCGAGAGTTTCAGGTTTTATTCCAGTGACAAGCCTGGTCACTGGAGCCTCAACCTTGACGTTCAAGCCTCCTACATCTAAAGGAAATCGTCGACCATATTTCTCAATTAAGTGATCAACAACATGTCGAGCATGTCCTGTGTGGGTTGCAGCGCCGATGCTGCATGCTAGAAGGACTATGCGGGAGGACTGCGCGCCAATATCAAGGCCACAGGCTCCGCGTTTACCCGCAGTTAAGTCGCATTTGCCATATGTGCAGAGGCAGCACAAGTCGCAGTCTGGCATGTAGAATGGCTTGTACTTGTTGAGAAGCTTCATATCCCAGTCTCGTAGGGTGGTTAAACCTGGCATAGGGGTTGGTCCCATGGGTTCCGCCCAAGAATCATCGATAACTTTTCCTATGGATAATTCCAGATTCTTTATGTGTCCAATGCGAGTCTTCATTTCGCCAATCCTTACGTGTACGTTTTTACTGGTCAAATCTAAACCTCAGCAGATATAATTCTGAAATTCAGTTTAATACATAAACCATATTAATATCTTATGTTTATAAAATAAACAGGCGAACAGTTTGGACGAGATTGACAAGAAAATAATTGCACACCTCCAAGAAGACGGACGCATTACATTAAAGGACTTGGCTCAGATTATCGGGTTTACAAGCATGGGAACCAAGAAAAGGCTGGAGAAACTTGTTAATAAGGGCACGCTTAAGGTGTCAGGCTTGATTAATCCAAGTGCTCTCAAACTTCACCCAGCAATTGTGATGTTAGAAATGGAAAGTGCTGAAGCAATGCAAAAACTACTCGAACGTTTCAAAGATTGCCCGAGGGTAATCCAAATATTCAAAACAATAGGAGGCTATAATCTAATAGCCTTGGTTGTCGCAGAAAACCGAGACACCCTTGAAAGCATATCTATAGAGAAATGTTCCTTAAGAAGCGGTCAAGGAATACGCAGATCAGAGTTCTATCCAATAAGCGAAACATTTTTTTCGCCTTTCTTACCCATAAGAGAGAACTTGGCTCACAAAGATAGAACAGTGCCGCCATGTAATGTCGAGTGCGCTCCCTGTAACAGATATGAACTCCAGAAATGTGTTGGTTGCCCAACAACGAGTCATTACAAAGGTTCTCTGTAGATTGGATGTACAGATATGCGCAATACTGAGCTTGAATATTTCAAGATTGATGAAGTTGATGGTCTAGAGGTTATAAGTCTTTTAGACAATTCAGCAGATTTCCTATCAACCCCTGAAAGAAAAGAGGTTCAACATTTTAGAGAATGGACAAGAAAGCGATACGGTGGAGAATGGGCAAGCGCAAATTCCAAGCTACCTTTTGCTGAGCACGGCTTTTCAATGCTTATCCGCACATTCCGAGAGGGAAAATCAACAAGCATACTATTCGACACAGGTAGTAGTTCTAACGGAGTTACTGAAAATGCTAGGCGAATGGGCATAAATTTGAAGGAAGTGGAAACCATAGTTCTTTCTCATGGACATTACGACCACTTTGGTGGATTACTATCTTCACTAGATGCAATTGGCAGAGCTAATTTGCCCTTGGTAGTTCACGAGGATATGTTCAAAACCAGAGGCGTAATCAATCCTGATGGCACAATTCGAGTGTATCCAGAATTTCCAAGAAAAGGCGAGCTTAGCGCTGCAAAGCTTATCGTAGCAAAGCAGCCTTACCTCATTGCTAACGCCGGTGTTCTTGTAGCAGGTGAGATTCCTCGCGAAACAAATTTTGAAAAGGGCTACCCGCAACATAGAGCTTTGATGAATGGATTATGGCAACCTGACCCGTTGCTTCTGGATGATCGGGCAATAATAATTAATGTTCAAGCAAAAGGCTTGGTGGTTATCTCAGGTTGTGCTCACGCCGGTATCATTAATACATTAAACTATGCCAAACGAATTACGGGGATTGCTGAAGTCTATGCAGTGATTGGAGGTTTTCATCTTGCTGGAAAAGATGCTGAAACCAGAATCCCGAAATCTGTAGAAGAAATTCAGCGAATAGACCCTGCAATAATAGTTGCCGCCCATTGTACCGGGTGGCGAGCAAAATGTGCAATAGCTAATAATATGCCAAAAAAATTTATCTGGAATAGTGTAGGAACTCTATACAAGTTGTAGGATAGTTACCAGTGGTGGGAGCCATGCTGATTTTGAACGCCCAGTTAGAATTTAGATATGGTTAAGTTACAATATTAAAAAACAGTATTAGATTTTACGTTCTTCACAACTTTCAGCTATGTATTTTTTGAAAGCTTTGATTTTCTCTTTTATTTTTGCACGCTTTATGTTCTATAGGGCAACTGTAATTCCTAAAAAAGCTAGCTAAGGGTTATGCAAGAGAGTTTGTCAAGAAACCTGGATAAAAACGCTTTTACAGCGGAAACAAACCCAGTATTAAGCAGGATGCGAAGCTGTTTAGCAACAGAATTCTTCAACTTTTACCTAGATTAGAAGAAACGTTGCTTTCATAGCTTGCTTCCTATCGTATTTTACTGAAGATTAGAGGAAGCCAGTTTATTTGAATCAAT
>SMTZ1_10024172_pt1 | contig 13410 bp, 8 predicted proteins | sample DeeMarSWOR136_30_FD_25667 | JGI IMG/M metagenome (IMG submission 25667) | reverse complement strand
CCGCGTTGGTTTGGCAAATAAGGTTGCTCCCGTCAAGAGCGGCAAACGCGCAGGGTGCCGGACGAGCGTATCCCAACACTTCCATCCAATCCACACGTGAAGAATGAGCACTGCCGACACCGGCCTTCATGTCGGTAAAACCTACCTCAACGATCTTGGTGAGGTCAGGCTCCGGAAGATCCACTGCATTGGCAAAATCAATTCGATCGGCATCCAGTGTCTTCCAGGAAAGGTTACTGAAGATATGCGTTGTAATCCGCCAGTCTGGGGTAGCACGATCCACTGCTTCCGAGACAAGCCAGTTGCCGCCAAGAGTACGCAGGATGATGTGCAGGGAATGATTCCCGCTCTGTCGGGTTCGCCACGTGAGCGACGCATCGCCGGATAAATCAAATGCCGTACCATCCTTAAAGCCCAGGCTGGCTCCCCAAATATCGCTCCCACGGATTTCGCCGGACCATACATAGAATGGATCGTTTACGATGTTGTCGTGGTGGCTTTTTTTCAGGAAGTCCACTGCCCCTCCATATAAATAGAGCTTCAGCGCAGGATTGGCAACATGCTCCTGTGTTATCGGCAAAGCCCAGAGAATCTCAGCCCAGTCTTCCCGAAACAGAAGGATGGGATCTGCCAGCACTATTGGGGCGATAAGCATGTTTGATAGTATGTAAGCGATAAATCGGTTCATTAAACTCACCTGGGAAAAAACACAATGATCCGGTTTCGCGGACCATATAGACCTCGAATTTACGAATCTAATACACTAACTGCTCAATTTTACTCAACAGCCAAATCCCTGCTTACTGTGCCGATGGATATAGCCGTATATCATCGAAGTACATCTTACCTGTACCGCCGGTAACGGAGCCAAGGCCAAGAGTAATCGAGTTTACATTGGCAAGGTTCACACCCTGGTCAGCAAATTTCTGCAGGTCGATATTCCATGCCGTCCAACTCGTTATCATTGCGGCATCAGGATCATCATGATCGATCCTTGCATTACCGTTGAGAGTAACATACAGTTGCTCGGTAGTGTTAGAGGAACTACCCCTGAACCAAATTGTAAGTGTGCTGACACCATTTACTGTCCAGTCACGATTGGAAGTCAACGTCAAAGTCGCTTCGGATTTACCAACATTATTATCATAAGACATCGGCATCGATTGATTGCCACTGTGAACGATGGTCTGTTCTGCTATTGGAGGATTAAGGTTACCAACGACAGAACCATTTACAGCCGGATTCTCGAAGCCATCTATCCATGCTAAGTATATTCTGTTGCTGCCGGGCTCACCTTCATTAATGTCATTATAGCTCTCCATATCATCTACGATAAGGAAATTGGCCGTAGTAAAGCTCCAGAGCGGGCCTATCCAGGGGCTGTCGGCATTTGCGTTATTGGCTTCATCTATCCGCCAGTAGTAAGTGGTATTCCACTCAAGCTGGCCGGGCTCGAAGCTTTCGGAACCGAGGTTGCCACTGCCTTTTAATTCCAGAGAGGCTGGATCTGTGCCGAAATAGACTTCATGTGAAGCACCAAAGCCCGGTGACCATGTTAGAACAGGCGTTTGTGATACATCCACAGCACCATTAACAGGATCAAGTGCCGTAACAGTACCTTCGGTTGTGAAGCTCCAAACATTACCTTTATGTGTTACGGCAATATCAAACTCATCGACACGCCAGTAGTAAGTTTTGGCCATTTTAAGTGTGCCTGGAGTAAAGGTTGCAGAACCCTGAGCCTGGCCTCCGGTTGCATTGTCAACCTCTTCAAAAGTTTCTCCGAAATATACTGTGTGCAATTTAGAGCCGTAACCTGGTGTCCAGCTTAGCTCTACATCCACATCAACTGCCTCGGCACCATCAGCAGGATCCGGGAAGTATGCAGTCTTGGGAGGAACACTGAAATTCCAGATGTCACCTTTCCATGGACTGTTCGGTTCTACTTCATTGACCTCATCGACTCGCCAATAGTACGTAGTGCCCGGAACAAGACCATCTGGGAAAGCGAATCCGGGGAAGCCGACAACAATAAATGTCCCTGTCTGGTTACCAACGAATGTGCTTTCGGCTCCGCTGTCCACATCATCGAAATTATCACCGATATATATATCATGCGAGACCGCAAAATCTCCCGGCGACCAGCTAAGGTTTGCCCATGTACCTTCGATGAGTACGCCATCAGCCGGTTCCGGCCCTAAGGCGTAAGGCCAAGGCTGACCCGACATAATGCCGAGTATCTCGGCATCTGACAGAGCATGATTATAAAAGAACACGTCATCTAATAGACCTTCGAATACCTGGCCTATTTGACCACCAACACTCGTTCCAACATAAAACGGAGAAGCTGCTGTATTTAGGATCTGATCTGATCCTCCGCTTCGGTAGCCGGGAATGTTTTCTCCATTGATAAAAACCTCTGTGTCGTTAACTATAGAGGCTCCAGGCTGTATGCGTATAGCTATGTGATTCCATTCTCCCATAGTAAAGCCGGCGTAGAACATATTACCTCCCCAGTGCCTCATACGAACGCCATCCTCGTCGTTGACATTCTCGATGCAGAATGTGAGAGCCTGACCAGCGGTGTCGGTTCCATAGCTGCAGAACTTACGGTCAGCCTTCACCTCGGTCTTGACCCAAAGTGCAATCGTTCGTTCCTCTGCCCCCGTTGGCAGATCAGTTTCAAGATCCGCCTCCATATATCCACCTGCTGCATTCATTCCCGTCCCATACACGCCAGGAACGTCGAGGCCGGGATTGTCAACATAAGTTCCGTGGTGCCCACGGCCGCTGATATCATTCGCTATAGTCCCGGATGTTTCATCAAGAGTCCAATGTCCCACCAGATCGGCTGAGGTTCTGTTAACCAATCCTATCGACAGAACGAAAGCAACTAAATAAACTGAATTCTTAGACATAATGGTCCTCCTTAGAATAATCGTACATAAACCACACCCTGAAATCCTAACCTTTAAGGTCAAGATTTTTTAGGCGTATAGTAAACCTCATTTCATGCAAATAATAAATCACTTCTTACAGTATTTTAAGGTGCAGGCGGATACAGACGAATATCATCGAAGTACATCGTACCTGTACCGCCAGTAACCGAACTAAGACCAAGGGTAATCGAATTTACATTGGTAAGGTTCACTCCCTGATCTGCAAACGCTTGCAAGTCGATATTCCATTCTGTCCAGCTCGTTAACGTTGCCGCATCTGGATCATCATGATCGACCCTGGCGCTGCCGTTAAGAGCAACATACATCTGCTCGGCGGCGTTGCCCGAAGCACCTCTGAACCAAACTGTCAGCGTATCGACACCGTTCACCGTCCAGTCGCGTTTATCAGTCAGTGTTAATGTTGCCTCGGATTTGCCGACAGCGTTGTCGTAAATGAGCGGCATCGATTGATTACCACTGTGAACGATAGTATCTTCGCAAGATGGAATATCTAAATAACCGACCTGAGAACCATTTGTCGGATCGTCGTATCCGTCCACCCACACCAGATATATTAAGTTACTGCCGGATTCACCTTCAGCGATATCATTGTATGCTTCCATATCGTCAATGATAAGGAAGTTGGCCGTGGTGAAGCTCCAGAGCGGGCCTATCCACGGACTGTCGGCATTGGTGTTATCAGCCTCATCGACACGCCAGTAGTAGGTAGTATTCCACTCAAGCTGTCCGATCTCAAAGCTTTCAGAGCCAAGGTTGCCGCTGGTTTTTAATTCCAGAGAGGCCGCATCGGTACCGAAATAAACTTCATGTGAAGCACCAAGGCCCGGTGTCCAAGTTAGAGTTGGTGTCTGCGTTACATCCACAGAGCCATTAGCCGGGTCAAGTGCTGCGACCCCACCTTCAGTTGAAAAACTCCAGACATCGCCTTTATGCGTTTCGACTATATCAAACTCATCGACACGCCAGTAGTAAGTCTTGGCCATTTTGAGTGTACCGGGAGAATCTGTAGCAGTCCCCTGAGGGGATCCACCAGTCGCATTGTCCACCTCGTCAAAAGTTTCACCGAAGTAAACAGTGTGCAATTTCGCACCGAATCCTGGTGTCCAGCTAAGCTGTACGTCTACAGGTACCGCCTCGGCGCCGTCGGCCGGATCTGGAAAATACGCAGTTCTGGGAGGAATGCTGAAGCTCCAGACATCACCCTTCCATGGACTATTCGGCTCGGCGTCGTTAACTTCATCGATTCGCCAGTAATAAGTTATCCCTGGCGTAAGGCCGTCCGGAAGTGGAAATCCCGGGAAGCCGACGACAATAAAAGTATCGCTTTGGTTGCCCTGGAAAGTTTCTTCCGATCCGTTGTCCACATCATCAAAATTATCGCCAATATATATATCGTGCGAGACCGCGAAATCCCCCGGCGACCAGCTGAGATTCGCCCACGTGTCTTCAAGGAGAGCACCATCAACCGGATTGGGACTGAAGGCAAATGGATACCCCTCACCCTGCATAAGCCCAAGAAGTTCTTGTTCGCCAAGTGCAGAGTTATAGATGCGAAGGTCGTCGATCAGACCATGGAACGTTGCTCTCAGGCCACCGGGATCGCCAAGCGGGCTGTTACCGATCGCCACAGCCGCGGTGGGGTCGGTCTGTATCGTACCAGTCTTGTTCGTGCTCATAATTTCCATTCCGTTGTGGTACAGCCGCATCCTGCTGCCGTCATAGGTTGCTGCTACGTGCGACCATACACCAGCCTCGAGATATCCGGCGTCACTCCACATTGTTGTGGTACCGCCGTCAGCACCTCCGTCATTCGTCTTCAATCGCATCCGAAGCGCCGTGCCGTCTGTATATGTGCTCAGCATCCACCAGATATCAATTGAAGACCAGGTTTTCTGTTTGGTGACAATGCGGGCGTCGGTAATATCGAAGCCGTCGGGCCTAATCCACGCCGCCATGGTGATACCGGGTCCAACTACATCAAAAGGATCCACGGAAACCCAGTTAATATTACTGGGATCAGTCGTGTGGTTGGTCTGATCGGAGTATCCGTCAAAAGCCATCGCGCCACCTATTTTTCCAGCCACCCACTGTGGATCACCCATTAGGGTGCCATCGTGCCCACTGCCGCTTGAGTCATAAGCAGTGTCGCCGGAGCCCTCATCAAACGGCCAGTGAGCAACAAGATCAGCGGAGGCAATGCGTGCCATGCTTAGCACGAGGATAATAGGGGTCAGATAAATCAGATTCTTAGACATAACAGTCCTCCTCAAAAAAGGGGTTACCAAAGAGCGAACCATGATGGTATTAGCTCTTCACTGTATCCTGTTCGTATCTAAATAAGGATAGGTCCACACGGTTGGTGACTTACTCCATCCTTAGAGAATCGGAAAGACAAGCAGAATCCTACCCGCATGATCTCAAATCCATGGACCTCACATTATCCTCCTTATACCACAATAACAGCCCGGACGTCAAGGGAAATCCCTTGTTAATACACTGGCAATCAAACATCTCACGGTCCTTATACGAGTATCCTTTTGGCCTGCTAAACGTGCCTAAAAGATAAGATCGGCGAGGAATATAAAACCCACGATTGGTGGGTAAAAAGTAAAGGATAGCGGGAAACACAAGATCTGTTTGTTGATTTAACAAATAAAGTTTTTTACGACACTCGAACTATTTGTTAGAAGGTCTTTTCTTACAAACGCAGCTTGAAAAAGCTTACATTTTCAGGAAGGATTTGTTATCATACTAAAGTAAGGCTCTGTTGCGTTGCTGAGTAAGTGTAACTGGGACATCTCAGATCATAGCTCTTTGGAGATTTATGGGCTGTATAATTGTAACAATAGGTAAGAATTTAGAAGTGGGTGACTGAATAGAAAGAGTTTGTTTTTTATTAGTGACTGTTCTACTGCTGGGGCAAATAACGGTACAAGCCGACATTACCGCACCGGGTGATACTGTCCGGGGTGTTCCAAACGATGGCGATTGGCCTGCCAATGAAGCACCTTCTTTGGCAATCGATGATGACACGAGGACAAAATATCTGCATTTCAAAGGAGATTTTAGTCCCGATGTGGGTCCTACTGGTTTCCAGGTTACAACATCTATCGGTGGTAGCATCGTCACTGGCTTGACTTTCACAACAGCGAATGACGTTCCGGGTCGTGATCCGATTGCATTTGAACTTTCCGGTTCTAATCAGAGCATAGATGGGCCGTATACTTTGATTGCCAGTGGCAATATCGTCGATTTCATGCAAGGGACGCCGTGGCCACGGTTTACCAAGAACACAACCCCGATTACGTTCCACAATAAAACGGCGTACATTCACTATCAACTCTTATTCACAGCCATTCGAGGCCCAGTAGGTGGATCTGTGAATAGTATGCAGATTGCCGAAGTTGAGCTATTGGGAAGCCCGGCTGGCGGATTGCCTCCCGAAGTTGATGCTGGTGATGATCGTACCGTTATATCCTACTATTTATGATGATGATCCATGTAACATAAGCCAGACCAATCCAGATTATTTAACAATTCTCTGGTCATCTCTGGGGCAGCCGAGTGCGGATTTTATGGGTACCCAAACAAAATCCAATGCACAGGTCTTATTTCCTGAGCCGGGTGTCTATGAACTACAGCTTCAAGTCTGGGATGAACATGGTCAAGAGGGCAATGATTTCATAATCATTATGGTTGTTGAGCCGGAATGTCCGCTAAATGATTTGTCCGGCGACTGCAAAGTCAATTTTTCTGACATGGTGGCTTTTGTCGAGCAATGGTTGAACCCTCCAGGCTGCTCGGATTACCCTCTCGGCTGCGCCGATCTGGTGGGTAATGATGGTGTCAATCTGGCTGATTTTGCCCTGTTGGCAGAGAGCTGGCAAGAGGACTGGACCGGTTCCCTTCGGGTAATTATCTCTCCGCCGCAAGCCCTTGCTGACGGCGCACAGTGGCGGCTGGATGGTGGAACCTGGCAAGACAGCGGCGACTTAGTGAAAAACCTTATCCCGGGGATTCATACTGTGGAGTTTAATATTGTAGGTAACTGGATCAGACCCTCAAGTAAGATGGTCCAAATTCATAAAAATCAGATAACTGCTGATGGTGGAACATATGCTCAACTTCCGGATTCTGCTCTACTGATTAACGAGTTCATGGCGATCAACGAAGACACATATCTTACTAATGTCGAAGGCAAAGAAGTCTTTTCGGACTGGATTGAGATTTATAATACCGGTCAGAAATCAATAAATCTGAAAGGTTGGAACCTTACGGATGAAGATAGTGAATTAACTAAGTGGCCTTTTCCCGATGTGTCTCTGGAACCCGATAGCTACTTGGTTGTCTATGCCTCGGGTATTGAAGAGGTTGATCACCCTGAAAATTTTCCATATCAGGATGATTACGGCCGTTATCACACTAACTTCAAACTGGATGGAAAGGGGGAATATCTGGCTCTGGTGAATCCGAATGGGCGGATAGCGCATGAATTTAGAGAGTATATGTCCGATAGAGACAAGTATGGTTATCCACCGCAGGAGGAGGATATATCCTACGGTTTCTATGCAAATGAGAAGCAGTTTTTCACTAATCCCACGCCAGGTAATGCTAATACGCAAGGTTACTCCGGCATTTCTGAGAGTCCGCAGTTTTCCTATCTGGGGGGTACGTTTACAAATTCTTTCTCCCTGAGATTAACTGCCCCTGCTGCCAGTGCCCAAATACGCTATACGCTTGACGGATCCAAACCAACTGAAAAATCAAGACGATATACCGGTCCTGTCTCAATCAGCAATACAGTCGAGGTACAGGCCCGCGTATATGAGATTGGAAAGGCACCAAGCCCTGTGGTCAGCCATACTTACATCGCGTTGGCTAATGATGTTCAGAGCTTCAGTTCCGACCTGCCGATTGTCATAGTTGATACGAATCGCCAGAGTATAATCTATGGAGTTTACAAAAGGGTTTCTTCTGTTTTTATTGATACTGATTTGGATGGTCGCGCGCACATTACCGACCCGGCTGATTTTGCCGGGCGGGTTGGGATCAAGACTCGCGGCAGAAGTACGGCAGGGGCACCCAAACATTCGTACGGTTTCGAAGTATGGGACGAAAATGATAGGGATAAAGATGTTTCAATTTTCGGCTTACCTGCCGAATCCGATTGGATATTATATGCTCCTTACAACTTTGATCGAGCGCTTATTAATAATGCCTTCATGTTTGAATTGAGTAATCGGATCGGAAGGTATGCGGTCCGCACCCGATTTGTCGAAATGTACCTTAACACAGGTAGCGGTAAGGTATCGTCGGATGATTATGTCGGGATCTATATATTAATGGAGAAGATCAAGCGAGGCGAAGAACGCGTTAATGTGGAAAAGCTCGAGCCATGGGACAGTACTGAGCCGAGGATCACAGGTGGGTACATGCTGAAAATCGACAGGCCCGACTCAGGTGACTCAGGCTTTCGTACTTCCAGAGGAAACCCAACATATGGTGACGGGACACTATGTTACGTGGACCCCAAAGAGGTTGAAATCACTGCGGCACAGTCGGCATGGATCAGAGGCTATCTCGACGATTTTGAAGATGCTCTGTACGGGACAAGTTTTACGGATCCCCAGATTGGTTATGCCCGATTCATCGATGTAGCTTCCTTCATAGACCACAACCTGCTAAATATGCTTGCTATGAATGTAGACGCCCTTCGTCTAAGTACATACCTGTATAAAACTCGTAACGGCAAACTCGAAATGGGACCACTGTGGGACTTTGATCGTTCACTCGATTCTACCGATGGTCGCGACAATAATCCAGAGAGTTGGCACGGAACCGGAGATGGGACTGATTATTTGAATTACATCTGGTGGGATCGATTTTTTGAGGACCCTGATTTCTGGCAGAAGTATATCGATCGGTGGTTTGAACTGAGGCGGGGACACTTTAGCACCGAAAGTATCAACGCCCTCATAGACTCGATGGCCAACGAGCTGAAGGAGACACAGGTCCGGAACTTTAATAAATGGAGCAACGCCGCGCCTCGTTTTGGCGGTTTTCAAGGGGAGATAGACCATCTTAAGGATTGGCTGGCAAGACGAACTGCCTGGATTGATGCTCAGTTTATAAGCCCCCATTATTAACGCTACCATTCGAAAAATAAGATAATTAACATTTGATAAATGGGATAGTTGTGTTTCTGTGAAGTGTACACGGGAAAACTCGATCGGAACGAAAAACAATGCATAGTGAGAGTATCGACAAGCCCCTTTACGTGTCCAAGAGGTTGTTCCGGAACCTCTGGCAGGAATATCGAGTCTATGCCGACCGAATCGAACTCAGATTCTGGTCGGGGCGGAAGCTGGTCCGTACGGAAGATATTCTGGATGTGGAGGTCCGCCCGCCAGTGGTAATCGGAGATCTTTTCAGAGGAAAGAACTTTGCACAGAGCTTCCCTCTGAAGCTGGATCTGGCTGATTTGTTCCATCACATCGCCATTCATCGCCGATGCGGCTGGATCAAGCACGTCCGTTTCACACCCGACAATCCGGATATGTTTGCTGGCGTGTGCAAATGGCTAAGTGACATATGCACAGAGTTAAAAACATGAATGAGAATATTTTCAAAATTGTGGATTGATTGGATAGGTAGGCAAGAGGATGAAAAAATTATGTGGAAATTGTTCTTACGTGGTTTTTATCCAAAGTCATTCTTCCCACGAGCTATAAAAAACGACAAATTTCTTCGAAAACTCACCTCTTCCAGAAGCTAAAAAACGCCCTGGTTTGGAGGTGACAGCCTGACTCCATTTTGACACCACAAATGTTGATTTTACCTATATCAAGTCCTAAAAAATGTCTATTTTTATTTAAAATACAAGTATTTCTCAGAAATTTTTTGCTTCTATCGGATTAAGTAGACGGTGACAAAGCAATGTATCAATAATATCAATTCTTTTATGGTATTATTGGAAAACCAAGGGGCTCATACCGTATAAATCAGTATAAGCCCCGAGTTGATATAAATCTGCAATATTAACTACACAAGTTTAGCAGTCGATTCCAGTTTAAGGTGTCGGAGGATACAGTCTAATATCATCGAAGAACACCATACCTGAACCGCCGGCGGCCGGACTAGCTCTGTTACCGAAACCAAGAGTAATCGAAGTTACATTGCTAAGGTTCACGCCCTGGTCGACAAACACTTGCAAGGGGATGTTCCATTCGGTCCAAGAGCCTTTCTGTGCCGCTTCAGGATTATCGTGATCGACACCAGCACTACCGTTTAGAACAACATACATCTGCTCAGCAGCGCTAGCTGCATCACCTCTGAACCAAATCGTCAGTGTATCGACACCGTTCACTGTCCAGTCGCGTTTATCAGTCAGTGTCAAAGTCGCCTCGGATTTACCAACAGCGTTGTCGTAAATAAGTGGCATCGACTTATTACCGCTGTGAACGATAGTATCCTCGTAAGATGGAATATCTAAATAACCAGTTTGGGAACCATTTGCCGGATCTTCGAAACCGTCTACCCAGGCCAGATATATCTTGTTACTACCGGGCTCACCTTCATTAATGTCATTGTATGCCTCCATATCGTCAATGATAAGGAAGTTGGCCGTAGTGAAGCTCCAGAGAGGACCTGTCCACGGGCTGTCGGTATTGGCGTTATTCGCTTCATCGACTCGCCAGTAGTAGGCCGTGTTCCATTCGAGTTGTCCAGGCTCGAAGCTTTCGGAACCGAGGTTTCCGCTGGCTTTTAATTCCAAGGAAGTTGCATCAGTGCCAAAATAAACTTCATGTGTAGCACCAAAACCAGGTTCCCATGTGAGAACAGGTGTTTGTGTTACATCCAGCGAGCCATTAGCCGGGTTAATTGCCGTAACAGCACCTTCAGTTGTAAAGCTCCAGACGTCGCCTTTATGTGTTTCGATAATGTCGAACTCATCTACACGCCAGTAGTAAGTCTTGGCCAATTTAAGTGTGCCGGGATCATATGTCGTAGCTCCCTGAGGGAGACCACTGGTGGCATTATTCACTTCTTCAAAACTCTCGCCAAGGTACACAGTGTGCAATTTTGCTCCGAAACCTTCCGTCCAGCTAACGTCTGCATCCGGTTCTACCTGCTCGGCAGCATCAGCTGGATCCGGCGCATAGGCGGTCTTGGGTGGAATTGAAAAGCTCCAGACAAGGCCTATCCATGGACTATTCGGTTCAGTGTCATTGACCTCATCGATTCGCCAGTAGTAAGTCGTGCCTGGAACAAGGCCTTCAGGATAAGGGAATCCGGGAAAGCCAACAACAAAAAACGTTTCGGCCTGGTTGCCCCGGAACGTGACTTCGGCTCCATTGTTTACATCGTCGAAATTCTCGCCCAAATATACATCGTGTGAGACTGCAAAATCTCCCGCCCGCCAGCTAAGGTTCACCCAGGTATCCTCTTGTAGGGCACCATCCTCCGGTGTAGGGCCTAAGGCGTAAGGCCATCCCTCAGCACCTTCCATAGCGCCCAGAATCTCGCCCTCCGTCAGCGCATGGTCGTACACGCGGGCGTCGTCTATCTGACCATCGAAGAATCTGTCCGCGGAATAAGTACACTGACCCAGCCACAGCGGCTCACTAAACTCTTGTGCAACATGGTTAATTGAGTTTACTGCATAATCTTCATTGACATACACGGTCGCTTGTGTTGGCTCTACTACAAGAGCAACAAAACACCACTCATTGTCCGGAACAACGAGGCCGCTAGCCCATGACCATGTAGCAGAACTATTGTCATTCCAAGTGTAACCTATGTTTGTTCCCCCAGGTGAAATCATAAGACCACAAGCAAGGTCGTTTACTGGCATATTTCGAGTGAAGAATATCCCTGTGTAATTAGACTGAGGACCATTTCGCTTTATCCATGCTGACATTGTCACAGTAACCGAATTGATACCGATCGGGGGTATCTCTACATAATCTCCGTTACCGTCTACCTCTACGGCAGCGCCGTATTTCCCAGCTACCCACTTTGTGTCACCGACAAGAGTGCCGTCGAATCCATTTCCAGACGAGTCATAGGCGGTGCTCCCGGAGCCCTCATCAAGTTTCCACCAGCCGACGAGCTCTCCCTTAGCCCCGTCCGTTAGAATCAAGCCTAGCACCAAAACAAAAGAAACCAAACAAATCAATTTCTTACACATAATAGTCCTCCTTTATAAATAGATATAGGTTGTTAATTGATTTGTACAATCTTAACTGTGATCACAAAGTCTCAACTACAACTCTGTGTCGCATATAATAACTCCTCCTCTATTTGGAAAATCACACGAATTGCACCCGCTGGATGACCTCAAAGCCACAGATGCCAAACTGCACGAGCACAAACTTCACTAATATAGTTTATACCAAATCAGCCACTTTCTAGTCAAGGAGAATTCCTTGATTATCATGTCAGAATAATGTTGAAATTGAGATGATATTTTGTTATCGTGGTATTTGAAGTATATAGGAGCGTCTCAAAAAATTGCAAATGGGAAATTCAAGGGTAAAGGAGGTAAATAATGAATTCCAAACGTCACGCCTTTACCTTGATCGAACTGTTAGTGGTCATTGCGATTATCGCCCTTCTAATGGCCATCCTCATGCCGTCGCTTCAAAAGGTGCGCAAACAGGCCAAGTCGGTTGTCTGTCTGTCGAATCTGAAGCAGTGGGGACTGGTGCTGAACTTCTACGCCGACGATAACAATGGCTTCTTCATGGCCGGTTCAGGAAACTATTTCGAATGGATGGAGCCCGCCGAGCCTTACTACAAGACCGGCCAAATTCGCTATTGTCCCATGGTCAGCCCGGGGACTACACCGGCAGCTACGGTATCAACGAGTTCCTTTTTAATCCGCCCTCTGGTGTACAACAGCAGTGGGGGGCTTCCACCACGATGAACTGGCGGACTAAAAATGTCAAACAGGCCAGTTACATCCCGGCTTTTGCCGATTGCCTCTGGGTGGGCGGCGCCCCACACCACGTTGACAATCCTCCTGAATTCGAAGGGCAATGGAGCTATAGCTTTGGGGATAATATGAAACGTTTCTGCCTGAACCGACATAATGAAGCGATTAACGTAGCCATGTTGGATTGGTCGGTGCGGCACGTTCGACTCAAAGGGCTTTGGCAAATGAAATGGAACCGGGAGTACGATGAGTCTGGGCCGTGGACAAAAGCTGGCGGCGTGATGCTGGAGGATTGGCCGGAATGGATGCGATATCTTCCTGATTGAATGAATGCACTCATATGTTAGTAACCAGTAACGTTTCAGAATATCTCAAAAATTCAACTCTTTCAGCAGCTAAAAAACACCCTGATTTCCAGGTGACATTATGTATCCATTTTGTCACCACAAATGTCAAATTTAAAGGTTAATGGAAGCACCAAATCCCAAATATTTCATAAAAAACAAAGATTTT
>SMTZ1_10004934_pt1 | contig 13411 bp, 9 predicted proteins | sample DeeMarSWOR136_30_FD_25667 | JGI IMG/M metagenome (IMG submission 25667) | reverse complement strand
ATATCGCAATCCCACTGTTCCCTCCAAAGGAGGCATCTTGGGTAATGGCTCATTTAGATTGACATCCTGTCCGTGAACATAGGCAGAGTTCAGAAAAATTGCAAATTGCTTATTGAGATTTATATTGGTCTGAAATTCGCCTCCGTACAGCACAGCTTTTCCAACGTTGTCGTACAGAAACGTGTCGGCGGTTACATTAATCGGTTTCATCACAATAAAGTCATCAATCTGATTTCGGAATAGGTTAAACTCACCTGAAAATATGCGATGCTGCCATTTGATGCCTGCATCCAGGTTCAGGCTTTTTTCAGAATTTAGTTCAGGATTGCCTGAGAGATAGCCGACCTGGGCAGTGCCTTTGAAGAACCGTTCTTGCAGCGTGGGCGCTTTAAATGCCTTTCCAACATTGGTGATCAGACGAATGTTTTCAGAAAGCCGATAGAGCAAACCCAAATTACCGCTGAAATCACCATCTTTTTCATTACGATCGATTTCCGTCAACGTCCCTGGTGTCCCATCGGCGTGGCTGATAATTTGATCAAATCGAAAACCTGCCGTCAGGGTGATCTTATTTAAGGGTGTGTATTCATCCTCCACAAATACGCCCACGCCATAGCGATCCGATTTTGGTGTTGGCGGCGTCATATCAGCAGGGGGATCCTTGACAAGAGTGCCCTGGCTATTGTAAATCGCTGGATCGGCAATGCGATGGGTGTTATCTGTTTCGCCAAAGAAATCAACGCCTGCCGTTAGCAGATTTCCATTAAAAATGACAAAGCTGCTTTGAAAGTTCGCCCCAAAAGTCTCTGCATCACGATTCGCTGTCAACGTTTGATTGACAAACAGCGTCCCTTTCGGTTTTTGATAGATAAATTCTTAGTCAAGTAATTGGCATATTAAAAATTGAAATTAAATGGGAGTAGAATATTTGTTTTTCCTGAATTAGAGATGTTTATTGTTTCCACTGCACAAAATTATGATAGCGATTGATCACGGAGATTTTATGAAATGTTGGAAACTTACATTCTTCCGGCGGTGGCATCGTCCATACAAGATTAATGAGATGTGAGTTGGAGGGTGTAAATCCGAAAAGTTGGTATACGACATTGTTATCAAAAAACTGCTAAAGCAATTAATTTTTTTTATCAACTCATTAATACCATAATGAATTATGGTGCTGGTACAACATCTATTAAAATAAACACCATGATTTATCATGATGTTTGTCGCTAACAAATAAAACCTTAGCAACCGTTTCAGCGGTTTTTTAAGAACTTAAATATTTTTATATCAACAGGAGGACTCTAAAATGAAAAAGCTGTTTTTAGTATTTATCGGACTCTTATTAGTCACTACTGTTTGTGCAAAATCCGATATCAAAAAGGAATTTCATATTTCTGGGGGCAAAATCCTGGAAATTGATCTGAAATCAGGCGGTTCCCTCGATATTCGTGGCTGGAACCAGGAACTTGCATCGATTGAGGTGGCATTTGAAGGGTGTGATCCAGAAGATTTTAATGTTGACTTTCAAAAGAGAAATTCTGGAATAATGATTCGATCAGATTTTAACTGCAGGGTCAAAAATAGCAATATTCGAGTCAATATAAAAATTCCAGAAAAGTTTACATTAAAATTGAAACCAATGGAGGTGGGGTAAGCATTTATAGCATCGAAGGGGAGATAAATGGCAGCACTGGAGGCGGGGGATTAGATTTCAGCAAATTAAAAAATGAAATTCATTTTTCAACTGGCCGTGGTTCAATAACAATCAAAGATTCACAACTGAATGGCAGAGTTTCAACAGGTGGTGGAGAGATTTTTATTGACTCTGTTGATGACTGGGTGGAAGTCTCCACTGGGGCAGGCGATATTGAGGTTACAATGACTGGTGATCTCCAAAAAGGGAAGCGGGATGTCATGATTTCAACAGGTTAGGGTAATGTGACGCTTTTTCTCCCCAAGCATCTTTGTTATTTAATCCCACTCCCTGCAAGAAAAACATCCTGATAAACATTGTTGCTACGATAGCCAAAATAGAAAGCAGGTAGGCTTATGGAAAGAAAAATAATTTCACAAATATTGCGCCTAATATACCCAGGATCGAAAGATATAGTGAAATTAAAAGTTTTTGAGTGAATTTGATTCCAACAATAACACCTTCAAGATTACCAATTCTTTCTCCCTGTTTTACAATTTTACCGCCCAATCTCTCTTCTAATTTTTTGATTTCTTCTCTAAACTCCTCTTTGGTAACCATGAGTTCGACTTTCTGCTCGAGTCTAATAATAGAAGCTGCTGGAGACCTTCGCACGACCTCCATATCTTCAATGGTCAGCTTCAGATGCTTCTGAACCGCTTTATCAATAAGATCATTGAGTTTTTTTTCTTCCAGTGATTCTAATGAAATAGTGGGCATATATAGCTCCTTTCTATTTTTCCTCCTGAAAAATATCCGCTGAAAATATCTTTATTTTCGTCCCCTCTTTTTTCCAGGCATCGGTTGGCAGGCCAGCTTTTTGACAGGTATGCTCTAAAAATGTGATCCGATCCCAGCCATAATCAGTAGCGACTTGTGGTAACAGTAGGCCACTATAGCCACCCCGCTCGATGATAACTCCGTGTTTGCCAACTTCAATGTCATTAATATCATCGATCTCCTTCAATGGTGTTAACACAGATATCTCAATCTCGAGTTCATCGATTTCATCTTTGCTAACTGCCTGGAATCTGGGATCCCGAAATGCAGCAGCTTGTGCCATTTCGATTATCGTTTCATCCAATGGCTTTAATGCCTCGACGTACCCAATGCAGCCCCGGAGCATCCCATTTTTTGTTAAAGTTACAAACGCCCCCCGTTTCTCTTTCAGAATTGGTGAATCATAATCTAGTTTGGGATTACCCTTTTTTGCCAATGCATTTTCAATTGATTGCCGTGCGGTTTTTAAAAGTATTTTCTTTTCTTCATCATTTAAACCGCTATCGGTACCGATTTTCTTTTCATTGTTTTGTTCGGACTCTTTATAAATGGCAACAGCGCCATACCCGACAACATAACCGCCTTTGCTTCGAGTTACATCATTGGAATTTGTCTGGTAAATAATTTCAGCTTTGTCCGCTCCTAAATTCATGGCAACCAATTCAGCAACTACAATCCCACCAGCGCCACAAGCCATTAATTCTCGACTCTGAAATTGTTGACAAAGCTTTTTGGGATTTAACTCGGTAATGGTACTTAATGTTAGATTATCTGTTTTTTTACATTCCTCATACGAATGTCCATGATATAAATCACTACTGGCAACGATCAGGACTTTTTTTCCTTTAATAGCATTGGTAATTGCATCTGCTAGGCGTTTACAATTTTCCCAGGAAAAATCCAGCAGCACGATAGGCACAATTTTTAAGTCAGGTATCACGATCTGGAGGAAAGGTAATTGTATTTCCAGCGAATGCTCCTCTCGATGTCCTTCCCATGTAAAACGGATATTTTCGTCCTGTTCAATAATTTTGTTAGCAAGCGTCTTTTCAACAGGAACAACTCCTAACGGTGTTTCGTAGCCATCTTTATTGAAAACAGATACTCCATTGAAGGCTTCATAATGACTTGGTGCCAGCACGATGACTGCATCATATCGGTTACCTTTAACCTGCTTATACGCATTTGCTGCAGTATAACCAGAAAAATCATATCCAGCATGTGGTGAAACTAATGCTAAAATTTCACCATTGATACCAGCCAATTTGGCATTTTCTAAATATTTTGTTATTTCTTTACGAAGCATTTCAGGATCAGCAGAGTACCAACTCCCTGCTTTGGCTGCTTTTCTAATTTCTTGTTTATTCATAGTTTTCTTTTCAACCTCCTTTTCAGGTTGAGCATTACAATTGATAAAAAATAGGACTGAACTTAAGCAAAGATAAGTTATAATTTTAAAGAACATGACTCTATTCCTCAATTCCAAATACCTGGTATATTGTAATTACAATATTTACATGAACCATCATTTTTAATATGATTTTCAAGAATCCAGTACCCCCTTCTGCGAATAATAATTTCATCACAACCCGGACAAAATGTGTTTTCCCCCTCGTGATCTGGTACATTACCAATATACGCAAAATGAATTCCAGAATCAAGTGCAATTTTTCGTGCCGTATTAAGAGTTGTTACCGGGGTCGGGGGTAAGTTTTTTAATCGATATTGTGGATAAAACCTGGAAAAGTGAACTGGAACATCCGGACCCAATTCTTTAACGATCCATTTACACATCTGCTTTAGTTCTTGCGGATCATCATTCAGTTTCGGGATAATTAGATAAACAATTTCTGTCCACATTCCTTCTTGTTTCAATAAAACCAGTGTATCTAAAACCGGCTGAAGATGACCGGCAACCATTTCACGATAAAATTTTTCAGTAAAAGCTTTCAAGTCAATTTTAACTGCATCTAACACCTTACACAGGTCTCTCATCGGTTGTGCTTTGATATAGCCGTTACTAATCATCACACTTTTTACGTTATAGCGATGTCCTTCTTCTGCGCAGTCGTACATATATTCTGTAAAAACGACAGGTTCTGTATAAGTATAAGCAATTGATTGACACTTATTATTTTTTGCATATTTAGCAATCGCGTTCGGAGGTAAATCATAACTATCAACCTGGTCAGGTCGTGCTTGAGAGATTTGCCAGTTTTGACAGAATTTGCAGAGGACATTACATCCAACAGTAGCAATTGAAAATGCTGTAGAACCAGGTAAAAAGTGAAATAAAGGTTTTTTTTCAATAGGATCGACATGGGCGCTGCACGGACGACCATAGATGAGCGTATAATAGGTTCCTCCATAATTTTCCCTGACGCCACAATATCCTGTCTCCTGATCATCAATGATACATTCGCGAGGACAAAGCACACATTTGATTTTTCGATGCGGTAGCTTTTCGTAATACCTGGCTTCAGTTAAATTTGAACCGGGATTTTTATTATTCACAACTCTGTCCGCTATTTTGCTTAATGGTAATAATAGCGAGCAAGCCCCACAAAATTGGGCGGCATCTTTAATAAACTGGCGTCGCGATTGTAATCCATGCCCGTTCATGACTTAAACCCGAATTATTTTTATCTTATTCAAATCATTACAGCCAAGACGATGTTGATCGTCAGCAGCAGTTGCGATGTAAGTTGGTTCTCTGCCAACCTGTTTTAACGTCGCTAGCCCCATCTCCTTCCTTTTCTTTTCAATAATGTCCCAACCAATAGTATCGATTGCCACGGGATCAAAACCAATGATCAGCCCGTTGTAATTCCATGCCCATTGCGGCATATAGGGAGGTCCGCCCTCATATTGTACAGTTAAAGCATCTGTGATCGTTAGCCGAACTTTTGATCGAATTTGGGAGATCATATTCACATCGGCGATGTAAGGATCACCATTATAATCATGATATTTGTTGGGATTATGAATCGCACCAAAGAAATTTTTTAGTGCATTGGTTATACCAGCTATTCCATGGTCTTTTAAAATTGGGACGTTAATTATTGCCGTACATTGATAAACTAAAATTTTACTCAAATGACTCCCTGCTTCTCCATATTCGTAAATATCCTGACTATACCCAACATGGTCATTTCCATAATATTTAATTCGATTACGATCGGTTCGAATAGTATAACCAGCTTTCTCAAGATCCCTGTTAGCTCTATCCCAAATAATAATATTTCGCGCTGGAACTGATGCACTTCTTAATCCTTCAATTATTGCTTCCACTAATTCGTAGTGTGTTGAAATACCTTTTCCGGCTAAGCAGTTAATTTTAATACCAACAATATCCTCTTTTTCGAATAACTTTTGCCAGGCTTGTTCTGCTCGGTTAACCTGAAATAAATTTTCCATTACTCGATTCAGCAACTTACCAACCTGATCACCAAATAAACTGTTGTCTCGGTTACGAACCAGTTCATTTCGGGCTATCACGATTGGATAATGACTATTATTTCCATTCGAGTGATTGTTCGCTCCCCCCTGACAGCCAGGAATTACTCCAAAGTAAAATGCTGCTCCTGCCTTGAGACTGTTTTGGATAAATTCACGCCTCTTCATGTGATTTGCTTTTTTCATTTAATAAAGCTTTTTTATTGAACAATCCTAGACAATAATATTATATCAAATTTGATTGTAACTGTCAAGAGAAATTTTAACTTCTAAAAAATTTAATGGGGGGTTATGGTGTTGAAATATTAATTTTTCTTTAAAGAAATTGAAAAAACTACCTTTGGCTAAAATATTGCATAACAACTTATTCTTATTCAAAATAATTTTTTTTATATTTAATTCCAGGTATTTCAATATCTAAAATGTATATAACTTATAATCGATTTAAACATAGTATCATTTCAAAACAATCTATCCGCAATTTTAAAATAATGAGGGTATTATAAATAATACTTTATTATTGTTTAGCCAGGTAAAGAAAACATCTTGTATTTGGAAAGAGTCGATAATTGTAGTTAAGGCGCCTTTTAGTTCAGATAAAATAATTTTTGGCACCATGATAAATATTTCATCATCAGAAGGGGAAAAAATTATGAAAGGTCGGTTCTACTTAACGATTTTTTTAATGTTAATTTTAGTATCATTTAATACTCGGATACAAGCCCAGGATTGGTCAAATGAAATAACTGTTTGTCTTAATGGATTATCTGCTGATCTGGATATTAATCCAACAACAGGAGATCTGCATGTGGTTTGTGTTGTAAAGGGGACAGGTGCTCAATATATTAAGCTGGATAACTCAGGAAATATTCTAATCAAAGAAACAATACCTGGTACAGAAGAAGAGCAAGGGGGTATTACTTTCGGACCGTCAATATCAGTAGATCCTCAAGGAAGACCGCATGTTACGTTCCGAGTGCCTGAAGGAGGCAACTATTATTCATCTTATTATAGCTACAAAACTGAAGCAGGTTGGGTTGCCAGGATTCCCATATCGATTGATACATATCGAGGCTGGATTGTTCGCATTGATGTTGATTCAGCTGGGCATTCCCATATTGCCCGGGGCTCTGCAACAGGTGAAGGCCCTGAACCGATGATCGGGCCTGTTAAATATTTTAAGTTTTATAACAATAAACTGGAAGACGAGCGAGATGGATTCACACGGTATCGCTGTGATGATCGTATTGAAATTGATGCCAGTTTTGCAAACCATGTTCACATGATTTTGGGCTGCCCGGATTATCCTGTGTCGGGAGGACCGGTATGGTACTGGCGTTCCTTTGATAGTGGCGCGCATTGGGATGGAATAGAAATTCATCATTACCAGGCACGGGGATCAAACGGATCGCCTGACTTATTTGTTGATGCTTCAGGCAATGTGCACATAGTCTACGGTTCTGAAATCGATGGTACTATCGGTGATGCTCCTTCGGTACGATATTCGCGATTCAACCCCGCAAGTTCAAATGTAAGAGATGTTCCGGTAACAGTCTACGGAGAAATTTTAGAACGATTTGATACTCCTTATGGTATTGGTTCCGTTGCTGCGAGTGAAGATGGGCAAATCGTAATGGTTGCCTATTCGGAAGATTTTGGAGCAAGGTTATTTGTCAGGCGCTCAGATAACAGCGGCGCTACATGGGGTGACCGATTTAAAATCACTGATGTAAGCGTTGGTGATTTGGGACGAAACAGGCATACTATCCGTGCTTATCGTAGTAATTTTTACCTCGTCTATCCAAGTCCCAATGGCATTAAATTGAAATACTTGAAATTAACTGTGAATCAATTGCCAGTTGCTGATTTAGGAGGGCCCTATCAAGCTAACGAAGGTTCCACCGTCACATTTGATGCGTCCGCATCTTATGATCCTGATGGAACGATAACTAAGTACGAATGGGATTTTCAAAACGATGGCAGCTATGATCGAACGACGACAACTGCCACAACTAACTACACATTTAATGATGATTTCAACGGTAAAGTTACCCTTCGTGTAACGGATAATGAATCCGAAACAGCAACCGATACCAAAAGCCTGGTTATTTCTAATGTTGCTCCTACAGCAGAAGCTGGCGGTCCATACAGCGGTGAAATGAACACCTCGGTTCAATTATCAGGCAGCGCTACCGACCCGGGAAATGATGTTTTAACCTATCAATGGGATTTAAATAATGATGGTATTTATGAAACAATGGGACAGTCTCCACAAGTAACTTTCAGTACGGGTGGCAGTCATACTGTTATATTAAAAGTCACCGATGATGATGGCGGTGAAGGCACTGATGAGGCACAGGTATCTATCTCTAATAAACCACCTGCAGTCAGCACCATTCCATCCCAAACAATTAATGAAGGAGACAATTTTAATGCGATTCAATTAGATAATTATGTCACTGATCCTGATAATTCTGATGAAGATATGACCTGGCAGGCTTCAGGAATGAACAATCTGTCGGTTAATATCGTGAACCGGGTAGCGAATATTTCTGTTGTCGATGAAGAGTGGTCGGGTAGTGAGGCGGTTAAATTTACCGCTACCGATCCGGGTGGGCTTTCTGATAGTACTTCCACAATTTTCATGGTTCAGCCTGTTAACGATCCACCAGTTGTGACTCAAATACCCCATCAAACCATTGATGAAGGAGGATCTTTTAACAACATTAATCTTGATGACTATGTTAATGATCCGGATAATAGCGATAGTGAAATTACCTGGATGGTTACCGGCCAAACTCAATTAATTTTAACAATCAACCAACGAGTGGCTTCCATTCAAACGCCAGATAATGACTGGAATGGCAGTGAAAATGTAACTTTCAAAGCAACTGACTCCGCTGGATTATTTGATAGTAAAACTGTTACGTTCAAAGTAAATCCAGTAAATGACCCACCAGTTGTTTCAAAAATAGCTGACCAGGCAATTGATCAGAGTGATACGTTTGCCACTTTCAATCTGGATGACTATGTCAATGATGTTGACAATCTTAACAGTGAATTGAATTGGACGGACAATGCAACCCAATTAATTGTTGATATTAACTCAACAACTCATGTCGTTACAGTTGCTGTCCCAAACGACCAATGGACTGGAAGTGAAACTATAACATTTACAGCGAAAGATCCTGCCGGTTTAACGGGTCAGAATTCAGCAACGTTTACAGTGGGAGATTTCAATGATCCACCAAAAGTAACACAAATTCCAGATCAGATGATCAATGAGAATGGTACTTTTACATCAATCTACCTTGATTTTCATGTTCATGATCCTGATGATAAAGACTCTGAGATTACCTGGTCCTGGCGGGGTAATACATCTCTTATATTTCATGAAATCAATCATATATTGACTATCAGTGTGCCGGATACAGAGTGGGCAGGTACTGAGATTGTCACTTTTATCGCTACCGATCCCGGTGGCAAAAAGGACAGTTGTATCACCATATTTAAAGTAAATCCAGTAAATGATCCTCCAGTGTTAGGTTATATTCCGGATTTATACATTCCCGAAGATGATACTTTGAGAATGCGACGATCAGAATTAACAGCAATGGTCCAGGATATTGACAGTCCCAAAGAGAGTCTTCAGTTTTTTATTTTGAATACCATTCGAACTCAATATTATATTGATCCCACTACTAAAGATCTGTTGATTTATGCTGATAGAGACTGGTTCGGAACTGAAGCTGTTGAATTTCAAGTCATTGATGACAAAGGCGGATTTGATACTAAAAATATTAACCTGGTCGTACAACCCTCACCGGATAAACCGAGTCCGTTTTCACTACAATTTCCTATTGGTGTTGCATATCCACAAGCGCCTGATTCGATCCAATTTATCTGGCAAAAATCGACAGATGCTGATCCAGATGAAATTCCCATTTACCAGTGGAGCTTAAGCCAGGACGTTCTATTTGGACACGTTATGGATCAATACAACAATCTTGTTGATTCTATTTTCGTGTTCAGATCACAATCTATCAGCTATGGCACCTATTATTGGCGAGTAACCGCATTTGACGCGACCGGACGATATACACAAAGCACCAATGTTGGTGTATTTACGATTGGCACGACAGATGTAAGAGAGATTACTGGCAATACACCCGATAGTTATGCTTTATTTGACAATTATCCCAATCCTTTTAATCCAGAAACCAATATCTCCTTTCAGATTCCGAAATCCTGCCATGCAAAATTATCCATTTACAACAACCTGGGACAATTGATTTATATTTTGTTTGAAGGTAAACTTTCGGCAGGCAAGTATACAAAGGTCTGGAATGCTTATGATTTGAACGGTAAAGCTGTGACAAGCGGTGTTTATCTTTACAAATTAGAAACTGATGAATTCTCCGATGTGAAGAAGATGTTGTATATTCAATGATATTAATTCAGGTGGTACTATTTCTATAAATTTCACTTATAGAAAAGGAAATAAACCAGGTTTCTTTTCGAGAGACCTGGTTTATTCATTTACATTTTCCCTTTACTATAGAATTTCAAAAAATGAATCCCAAAAACATCTTTCTATATGCTTCCATTTCAATTGTTTTAATTATATCGTATAATAAGTGGACAGATCGCCCAATTACCCACAGGCCTGGAATCATTGCACCAAAGATTCCCATTCAGCAAAATATAACTAATATTGAACCATTCGACTATAAAGAATTTAAGATAACGCCCCTGGCAAAATTTAGTATCGAAGCAAGAGTATTGAGTCGCAAGCGATACTATTTCGGTCGTGCCGCCAAACTGGTTCCAGTCGATCTGGCTCTGGGATGGGGACCTATGTCCGACGAAAGCATTTTAAAATCAATAAAAATCTCACAATCGAATCGATTTTATTTCTGGTTTGTGAAAAAATTTCCCATTCCAAAACAGGAAATCATCACCCATAGTTCAAACATGCATCTGATACCTGCCAATTCCGAAATCCGAAGCAAAATTAAAAAAGCCAGAAAAGGATCGCTGGTTAAATTCAGCGGTTATTTGGTGAAAGCAACCTGTGATGATGGTTGGCATTGGAACAGTTCCTTGAAGCGGGACGATGTGGGAAATGGGGCTTGTGAGTTGGTCTGGGTTGATGAGTTTGAATTATGATAAATTGATTTCGAGTAATTCTTTCCATTGAGACGAAGCCCCAGAAGTCAGTCTTCTATTATTCAATTAATCTTGCTTTACTTTTTTCATTATGATTATACTTAATTTTGAGTTTATTGACTCCTTATGGTTAAAACCTCGAAGGGTTGCAAATTACATCTTGACATTTTCACAAAAATATCATATATTTTTACAGTTTAAAATTAATAATGAGAAAAGACAATGAAACGAATTTATGTCGATACTTCTGTATTTGGGGGTGTTTTTGATAGTGAATTTGAAAAACCAAGTCAGGAATTTTTTGATCAGGTCGAAACCAAAATATTTGCTTTGGTTACATCAGCCGTAGTACGAGAAGAAATCGAATTTGCCCCTCAACGTGTAAAAAATTTTTTCAATCGTATGCTTCCTGATGCTGAAATAGTAAACATTACTAAAGAAGCATTGAAGCTCAGACAAGCATATCTCAATGCTGACATTGTAACGGCAAAATACGGTAACGATGCGCTTCATGTCGCATTAGCTACGATCTCAAATTGTGAAATCATCGTGAGTTGGAACTTCCGTCATATCGTCCATTCTGAAAAAATACCGCTATACAACGCCGTTAATATTTTGCAAGGATATAATCAAATTCAAATATTTTCGCCATTGGAGGTTATTAAATATGAAAGTTAAATTAGATTGTGTTACAATGAAGCATCAAGCTGCAGAAAAAATCTGGGAAAAATTATCAGCTTTGACTCCAGAACAAGAATTAAAATTCTGGCAGGAGAAGTCTATCGCTTTAAAGAAGAAAAAACAAGAGTTGATGAAGGAACATAAATCAGTTGAAATAACTAATTGATTTTGATCAGCGAATACATGACTGAGACACTATTTCTAAATGCACGAAAGTTGAACTTGTTAAAAATGAGAAATTAATTCCCCATATCGCCTCTGGACGCAGCGATTATTTCGGAGGCGCTGTTGTATCAAAGATTTTCCCAATCCTCAAAATGTAATCATTGTTCCGCTTATGAGACCTTCTATAAATTCATAACAACTACCTGCTTCAAATCAGCACATCAAAATATTAAAAACAATTTATTCAGCAAACCAAATCGACTGTCGCTAATTTATTATAACATAACAGCTTAATTTTAAGCAATATTTAAAAATATTCATTGTATATTCTTAGAGGAAAAGACCATGAAAAAAATACAACTTCATTTAATGCTGATTCTTTCTCTCTCACTATGCCTGAGAGTGTTCTCATTAGCTTATGCAGATGATAAGAAACAAGACACTGGCAACTTGACCATTCCCTGGGACGAGTTCAAAAAATTATTACGCATCGATGAAAAGGATATTATCATCTCCCTGGAAACATTCCAGAAGTTATTAGCGCAAACAGGAATGAAGCTCCCTCCAGAGCATGTGGTCAAGGATGGCAACGTTGTCTTGAGCCGTGAAGAATTTAATAAGCTGGTAAGCCAGATGAAACCGCCATCGGGAACGGATCTGCAACCTCCATTCGAATATTTGATCACCAAAGCCATTTATTCAGGCAAAATGGAACAGGAAAATTCTGAATTTACGACAACCTTTCAGATCCATGTACTCAAAGAAGGCAAATATTTAAAAGTTCCCATCCTGCCGCAGATCATTGCTCTGAAAGATGTCAGGATAGATGAAAAGCAGGCATTGATTGTCAGTGAAAATGGCTATCACCAGTTAGTGCTCTCCAAACCAGGCGAATATGTCGTGACTGTTAGGTTTTCATTGAAATCATCCCTTCAAAAAGGTCCCCACAAAATCGATCTTTCAATTCAACAAACCCCGATCACGCTGCTCAATTTAGAGCTCCCGCTCCAGGATATCGATGTCGAAATTCCGCAGGCACAACAATTACTAACAAGTTCAAAGAATAATACGACCACAGTTTCTGCGATTATCTCTCCAGGAAATTTAATGAGTATCCGCTGGCGAAAAAAGGTTGCTATCCAGGAAAAAATTCCACCCAAGCTTTATTGTGAGGTGTACCATCTCATTTCAATCGAAGATGATGCCTTAAAAATAAATTCCGATATCAATTATAATATTCTGCACAGCGAAATCGATGGCGTGCGATTAGCGATACCAGAAGATATGAATGTGCTAACCGTTTCTGGCGAAGGTGTTGGCGAATGGCAGGAAATCAATCAGCAGGGACAACGGTTGATTGACGTTCCATTTACTTACGGAAAAATGGGGACAATTACCATTCGGATGACGGCTGAAAAACCATTATCGGAACAGGGACTGGCAAACGCATTTTCAGGAATTCGT
>SMTZ1_10004933_pt1 | contig 13411 bp, 12 predicted proteins | sample DeeMarSWOR136_30_FD_25667 | JGI IMG/M metagenome (IMG submission 25667) | reverse complement strand
GCACAAAAGACCTCGCTATTTAGCGGGTATTCAGGAAGAGGCAATGACTGATATCGTTGGTAAGAGGTTCTGGTTCTTCGTGGCTGCCGGGGCACTTATCCTGTTCTGCATTATCTCGCTGGGGCGCTTCGGGCTTAAACCCGGAATCGAGCTCTCCAGTGGTTCCCTGCTCACGGTCAATTTCGAGCAGACAGTAAACGAGGCCGACCTAAAGCAGGAACTGGCTAACCTCGGTTACAGTGGGGCTATTGTGCAGGCAACCGGGGAGGGCAGTTTCCTGATACGCACCAGTGAGCTAACCAGCCAAGCGAAAACGGAACTAGAGTCAGGTCTAGCCAGCCGCTTCGGTCTGGTCACGGAGGCTGAATTCTACTCGGTATCGCCGATGGTAGCTTCGGAGACAGCCCGTAATGCCGGTATCGCTATCGGCATCGCCTCTATTGGCATCCTGCTCTATGTCACCTGGGCCTTCCGTAAGATGCCCCACCCCTTCCGCTACGGCACCTGCGCCATAATTGCCCTGGGGCACGATGCCCTGGTGGCACTGGGAACCTTCTCTATTCTCGGTGGTGTCCTAGGCTGGGAAATCAATCTGATGTTTATCACCGGCATCCTGGCAGTTCTAGGCTACAGCATCAACAACACCGTGGTTGTCTTTGACCGAATCAGAGAGAATCTAATCCTCGGGATAAGCGGTGACTTTGAGACGGTGGTTAACCGTAGCCTAGTGGAAACCCTGAGCCGGTCTCTTAATACAAGTCTGACCACCCTGCTCGTTGTCCTGGCCCTGCTCTTCTTCATCGGGACGACGATTCAGAATTTCGCCGTGGTGCTCCTCATCGGTATCATAGCCGGAACCTTTAGCTCAATATGTATTGCCCCCAACCTGCTGATCGTCTGGGAGAGAGGCGAGTGGGGCAGGATTTTCAAACGGACTTCGAAACCAGCCATTAAAGCCAACACCCAATAAACGGACTTCAAAGCCAACTGTCGAAGCGAACAGCCAGTAATGACCTCATAACAGTTGATGTATCCTCTTTAGTGACTTAACCAGAGAGGTAATGTCTGGAGTCTCAAAGCCTCGTAGCTTGAACCCGGACGGCGGACGACTCAGTGGATCGTCAATATCTTTTTCGCCCAGCAGCACATCAAAGGTAGCCTTAACCGAAGCCGCTAGCGCCACCAGAGGATAACCACCCTCCAGGGCAAAAACTAGATGGCCGTCACACAGCTCCTCAGCCAGCCCTTTAATAACACCAGCTATTCTGGCATAGCCGGTAACACTCAGGTCCATCATAGCCAGTCTATCAGACCAGTGCCCGTCGTAGCCAGCGGAGACCAGGATAAGCTCAGGGCTAAAGCGCTTAACTACCGGGACGATTACCTCATCAAATACCTGGAGATACTCCCCATCACCACTACCCGCCGGCAGCGGAATATTGACCGTGGTACCTTTGGCGTCTCCAATGCCTGTCTCCTCAAGATCACCAGTTCCCGGGTAGAGAGGAAATTCGTGCGTCGAGACATAGAGCACCTTGGGGTCACCATAGAAGAGATCCTGGGTGCCGTTACCGTGATGCACATCAAAGTCAATCATGGCGATACGCTCCAGGTTAAATCTATTAAGCGCATACCTAGCGGCAACGGCCACATTATTGAACAGGCAAAACCCCATCGCCCGAGTGGCCGTAGCGTGGTGACCCGGCGGTCTCACCAAGCCGTAGGCACTGCCACCTTCAGTCATCACCACCTCAGTGGCTCTAATCAGACCGCCCGCGGCATAGAGGGCTGCCTTATAGGAGCCGGGCGACACTACGGTATCGGCATCAAGCCAGCCACCACCATTTTTAGCTACTGCCTGAACATAGGCAATATACTCCTCGTGGTGCACTAAGGCTAATTCTTCAATGGTCGCCGGGCGGGGTGATATGTGATATAGCCTTTTTTTGAGGCTGCTTTCTTCGAGACGGGACATGACCGCCTCCAGTCGAGCAGCATTCTCCGGGTGCTGACCGGTATCATGCTCTAGATAAACCGGGTCATAAACATAGCCTACCTTCATAAAAACTCCTCATTTTATAAGATAACCAAATTAACCGATTTCAATCATACCAGACACGGCTTCTTGGAGACAACGGCATATAGAGGCTAAACCACTAGCCGGATGCCTGAGGAGAGGAACCACCCCCCAAACCCGATCAGCAGGAAGCTGCAGGCAACAAACAGCCCCACCCGAAATTTCTCCTTCCACCTCGATTTTGTGCGGTTGACGACACTGGAAATGAAGAATAGCCAGCCAAAATCACATGACAAGTGAACTACAATTAGCAGAATAAACCCAATCAAACCAAAACTGAGCGATTTCATGACCAGCATGCTACCCACGGCTGCCCACCACAGAAAAAAGAAGGGGTTGACGGCACTGGTAACTACTCCGGCGATAACTGAGTTATAAGGCAGCTCAGTACCCTCGTCTAGGGAGCCGCTTCTTTTTCGGAGCATAGAAACGCCCATCCACACTAAAATAGACCCACCCACCAGATACAGGGCGATCTGGACTGGTTCCCGATCAAAGAATCGGCCTAAGCCAAAATAGATGAGTAGCATCAGGGGAACTTCAACAATAGCGTGCCCCAGAGCCATCTGGACGCCGGCAAACTGGGACCGGTAACTCCGGGCTACGGCGACCGCGAACAGCGGGCCGGGCATCATTACCCCGGATAGTGAAATTACCGCCACGCTGGATAAAAAGGGGAGCATAAAGCACCTTTCTAGATGGATGTCGCTTTTTTTGTCCAGATGAGTGGAAAATAGCCTTGGCTTTCTATTATAACACTGATTAACGCTGGTCTTCACTTAAGGTGGAGAGGCTTTAGCGGCAAAGCCTTAAGTGAGGAAATTGTTTTTACGGACATAAATGCTATAATAGGGCAATCAGAAAGGTAAGTGTTACCAGCGCTGGTACTCTTAAGTGATGACTCAGTACTGCTTAGTCTACATCACCACTAAAGACGAAGAAGAGGCGAAGAGAATAGGCAAGGCACTGGTCAGCGAAAAACTGGCTGCCTGCGTTAATTTCCATCCCATCAAGTCTACATTCCGCTGGCAGGGGGAAATCAGTCAGGAAGATGAAGTAGCCATTTTAGCCAAGACCAAGGCTGAGTTATTTGATGAACTCGTAAGCAGAGTGAAAGAGCTGCATTCGTATCAAGTCCCGTGTGTTGTCGCCTTACCAGTAGAGAAGGGTAACCCCGATTTTCTAGAGTGGATCAGCCAGGCAACGAAATAACGCCCACTAGGCAGGGGAACGGGGGTATAGTGTGCCTTTGGATTTGAATAAGGTGTTCCCGCAGGTAGGGGGGATGATAGCCAGATTGAAGGCCGAGGGCGCCGAAAGGCAAGAGCGCCTCCAGTATGCTCTGGATACCCTTCATGCTCAGGCCGGTAATCTCAGTGACCTAGCCAGAAAAATCGCCGTCGCCAAGACCACCTGGCTGGTGGCCGGCTTAGCGGAGGGCCTCGACCACTGTTACCAACCATCACCCACCCCTCCTGACTTCACCATTCTAGCTACTGATGGCTCTCACATTGCCGTTGACCGACACCGCTCCCCCCGCTGCTACCTGATAAACATCGGAGAAGTCACCCTCAACTATGGCAAAAATGCCGGTGCCAGCCTTGGTAGTCACCCCTGCCTGTATTCTGGGGAGGAAGAGCTAGCTATCACTCCCAGCGGCATTAAAGGTCGCGAGCAGCCAATAGAGGGTAACATCCTGGGCATAAAACGCAGCGTCGATGAGTGCCAGCGACTAGCCAAGATGGCTCAGGAGCTGCCGGCGGGTTGTCTGAGTCTGGCTCTTGTTGACGGTTCGCTCATTCTCTGGGGTCTGGAAGCCTATCCCGAGTTTGCCACCGAGGCTCTGCTGAAGAGAGGCTTCTTAAGCTACCTTACTGAGATACAGAAACTCAATGAGGCTGACCGGAAGGTGGCTCTCGCCAGCTACATCAGCTTTCCGCGCAGCACCGAGGTCGTTAACACACTACGGGTGGCCCTCTGCCCCCACGACCCACCGGATTGCGACCGCTACTGTTCGGTTAACGAAACCAGAGAATGCGACAGGGTTGCCAGCATTATGGATAGGGAACTATTCATAAACCTGCTCCATCCCGGAGAGAGGTCAGCACTATTTATCAGCGGGTCGTATATTGTCCCGAAGCACTACGGCGGGCATCAGGTCTATTTCTTCTATCTCAGGGTGGATGACGAGATTGCCCGCATTGAGATTCCCCGCTGGGTGGCTTTAGATGAGAACCTGCTCAGCACGACGCACTCCCTGATTTTAGACCAGTGTCAGCGGGGGCAGGGGTACCCGGTAGCCCTGAGCGAAGCCCACGAACAGGCAGTGGTGACGGCGACGGATAGGGAAAACTTCTGGCAGCTGGTGGAGTCTATCCTAGTTACTGAACACCTGCCCAGCCTGAGCTCCGCCAAGAGCCAGAGCAAGAGAACCCGGTGGGTTTAGTCCCATAGAGACTAGCCCCATTACTTTGCGCAGGGAGCTTTAGCTATGCAAAGGTTAAGGAATCTACCCTTAAGGGCATGGACTATCCTACCCTTAACCATTATTTTTGGGGCCGCGGCATTCCGCCTCAGCTGGAATATCTTCTTCGCCACGGCTACCGCAAGCCAGGTCCTATGGGGGATAGTTACCGGCGCCACTGCTGCCGGCTACTTCTTTATCCTTCGCTTCCTGTCCCGACCTGTCCCGACTGCAAAGCTGACCAGCCGAAAATCAAGAGCCGGAGCTATCGCCTTCGTTGCTAGTGGAGTAGCTATCGCCACTGCTTACCTGATTCAGAAGACCCCTCTCTCGATCGCCCCCATCAGCAAGGTCGTTCTTGGACTCTCCTTCTCCGTAGTTGTGGGGGGATACTTCTTTCTCGTCCTCCTCATTAAGCCCAGGCTGATTAGCAAGCTAAAAACCCGGCTGGTGAGAATGGGGGTTACCGCAGTGATTACCCTGGCGCTTACCACCCTCACCATCCACACCATCCGCTTTCTCCCCTCCTCAGACGCTGCCCACCCCTTCAGCCAGGCAATGGCCATCCTGCTCCTGGCAGCACTTATCGCCGTCTACCCGCTGATACTGAAGTATATCTGGCGTGTCTGGCGGGCTGAGGAGGGAGGTTGAATTTAGATGTTGAAGATACTACGCTATAATAAAACTTGTTAGATTCAGTTTTTATGCTTAGGTTTGTAACCCTCTCCCAATATTCCTAAGGAGGCAGAATAGATGGGCACTAAGGGCAGAAAGAATGTGAAGAAGCCCAAGCAGGCTAAGGGTAAGAAAGAGAAGAAGAAATAGGTAGCCGCTATGGCTGAAAATCAGAGAGTTGGTGAGGTTATTGAAGCCTCCACCACCGATTTTGTGGCTCAGTGCTACGAGCTCTACGAGCTACCGCCCCTGGGTAGCCTGGTAAAGACCCGAGAGCCGGACGCGGAGCAGTTTGGAGTCGTCTACCAGGCGACCACTACCAGTTTTGAGCCGGGAAGGCGCCCTATCGCCCGGGGTAAGGACGAAGCGAGCGAGGAAGCCCTCTACCAAGCAAACCCGCAGCTTATGAAGCTCTTGAGAAGCGAGTTTGGGGTCCTAGTGGTGGGGCACCGAGAGAGCGACCGACTGCACCACTACCTGCCACCTAAGCCGGCCCGCCTGCACGGCTTTGTCTACCTGTGCTCGCCGGAGGAGATACGGGAGTTCAGCCAGTCCTTTGGCTTCCTTAATATCCTGGTTAACACTCACTTACCCATAGCGTCTGGTGAGATTATCGCTGCAGCGCTACGTCAGATGAGCCGGGTATATGAAGACCGGCACGCCTTTCTGGTCTCTGCCGGTAAGGAGCTAGCAGTTCTACTCAGCGGCGACTTCAGCCAACTCAAAACCATTCTGGAGAAAATTAGATCTAGCTAGCAAAGCTGTATTATTTGGTTAATAAAGTGTGGAATGGGGAAAGAGGGAGGTAGCGAGATGGTTCATACACAAAGCTGGTGGTCTAGGAGATATAAAGGAACGATAGAGGTTTAACTGGCTAATGGGAAAGCTTTTAATGTGACCATACATAGGCAAGGAAGTTCAGTGTGGATAAATAGAGTACTTGTACACCCTAGTAATAGTGGTTCGGTGCAAGGGGCTATTCTTGAAATAGGTTATTCATAATTCCCCAGTAAAAGAGTGGAAGTGGATCGATTACAGAGGGTGGTAGGGTAGGTTTGATGGTAAAAGCGAATAGTAAAGACATTAGTGAGCAACGGCTGGGTATCGTTACCTCGGGTTCTCTCAATAAAGGGGTGGAGGTCAGGCTGGATAGCTCAGCCTCGGTGGAGGATATGGCAGTGGGACGATATGTGACTATTGAGGGACAGAAACAGCGCTTCTTCGGCATGATCACCGATATCAGCCTGGGGGTGATTGACCCCAAGCTCACCCTTACTCCACCCGATGTTTCCAACCCGCTGGTGGCTGAAGTAGTCGCCGGCACCAGCACCTATGGTGAACTGCACGTGCTGCCGATGCTGACCATCGGCGGTGATGCCGCCAGCCTGATCGAGGGGCCGCAGCCAGTCAAGACCGTCCCCAGCCACTTCTCGCCGGTGAAGCTGGCCTCGCAAGCGGACGTGGAGCTGGTCTTCGGCAGTGAGGACGAAAGGAAATTCTATATCGGCACTCCGCTGGATATGGAGACCAAGATCTGCCTCAATCTGGAGGAGCTGGTCAAGCGTAGTAACGGCATCTTCGGCAAGAGCGGCACCGGTAAGACCTTCCTCACCCGCCTGCTACTCATCGGCATGCTGCAGAAGGGAAGAGCGGTAAACCTCGTCTTTGACATGCACAGCGAGTACGGCTGGGAGGGCACTAGCGAGAGCGGGCGCAAGGTTAAAGCCCTAAAGCAACTCTTTCCGGCTAAGGTGGCGGTGTTTACCCTTGATGAAGAAAACGCCAGGCGCCGACGCGTGAGCACCGATTTCGTGGTCCGGATCGGCTATGAAGAAATAACCCCGGAGGATATGGCGCTACTACGCCAGACCCTGAACCTTACTGAACCAGCCGTGGAAGCGGTCTACCAGTTAAGTCGCCGGTTTGGCAAAAGGTGGCTCAAGCGCACCCTAGAGATGAAAGATACCGAGGAGATTAAAGAGCTACTCGGAGAACTTAACATTCACGAGAGTACCTATCAGAACCTGAGGCGCGGACTGGCTACTATCAGCCGGCTTCCCTTCCTTGAGGCACAGGCTCCGGATAATGCCGTCGTCCAAATTCTGGAATACCTGGAGCGGGGTATCAATGTTGTCCTGGAATTTGGCCGCTATACGGATATCACCGCCTATATCCTAGTCGCCAACCTGCTTACCCGCCGCATCCACGCCCAGTATCGCGAGCGGATGGAAAGGGCACTGGGTGAGGACAGTGCCCAGCCCGTTCCTCTGGTAATAACCATCGAGGAGGCACACCGATTCCTGAACCCAGCTCTGGCGGCACAGACTATCTTCGGCACCATCGCCCGTGAGATGCGTAAGTACAACGTTACCCTGCTGGTGATTGACCAGCGCCCCAGCAGTATTGACAATGAGGTTATGTCACAAATGGGCACCAAGATAACCTGCCTTCTTGATAATGAGCAGGATGTTGATAGCGTCCTGGCCGGAGTGTCTGGTAAGAGCGAGCTGAAGTCGGTCCTGTCCCGGCTGGAATCCCGGCAGCAGACACTTATCTTCGGTCACGCGGTCCCTATGCCAGTAGTCATCCGGACTCGAGAATACGGCTCGGCTGAGTCCTATAAAGACTTCAGCAGCGGTGGGGCGACGAAAGAGGCAGAGCCGGATATCGAGGAACTCTGGGACTAAAGATAAAAGAAGAGGCAAATAGATTTGGCAACAAAAAAGGTTGGTCTGGCGCTGAGTAGCGGGGCAGCCCGGGGACTGGCTCACATAGGCGTGCTTGAGGTTCTGGAAAGAAACGGCATCCCTATTGACCTGATAGCTGGCACCAGCATAGGGGCGATAGTTGGTGCCTCTTATGCCGCCGGAAAAGATATTAGCGAGATAAAAAAGGTGGTAGTGGGCTTAAACCGACGCCAGATGCTGTCCCTAGCCGACTTCACCATACCCACGCGGGGGTTCATCAAAGGCCGAAAGATTACTGAATGGTTGAAGTCAGCTATCGGGGGCATCAGCTTCCGTGACCTAAAGATACCCTTTGCCTGCGTAGCTACTGACATCATCACTGGCGAGGAGGTAGTAATTAAAGAGGGCTCGGTGGTGACTGCGGTGAGAGCCAGTACTTCCATGCCAGTGATATTTACCCCGGCCAGACTTGAGGGTCGATATCTGGTGGACGGGGGACTGGTCAACCCGATACCAGTGAGGATACTCAGAGACATGGGGGCCGATTTTGTTATCGCCGTGAGCGTGGTGCCCTATCTCGGTGACCGAGCTCAACTGCAAGATGCCGATGGCGCTACCAGACCCAAAGAGCCCAATATTCTCAGTGTGCTGATACGGATGATGTATATCGTGGGTTATCAAGCGGCGCTATCGGGAATCAGGGAGGCGGACATGACCATTGCCCCAGATGTCGCCCATATCCGTCCCGATAATTTCAACCGTGCCCGGGAGTGTATCCTCCAGGGTGAACAAGCCGCCCAAAGGGCGCTCCCCGAACTAAAAAGGCAACTAGAAGCCTAGCCTTTTCGACTGTCGTCTGATTCCCCGATTCCCGAAAACTACAGCCTGACTTGACAGCCGGGTTCCTATGTGATATGCTTTTATTGCAAACGATAAGCATTAGCGATAATACGATGCCAAAAGTGCAACCTCCACAGAGTAAGCGTCAGGTGTTAAAATCAGCCGGGCTGAGGATGACCAGTCAGCGGGCCCTAATCCTAGACATTATCAGCCAGGGTCAGGAACACCTGGATGCTGACGAAGTCTATCGCTTGGCTCGAGAGCGGCAGCCAAGCCTCAGTCTGTCCACGGTCTATCGAAACCTACAGACACTCAAGAGATTGGGGTTGGTGAAGGAGCTACACTTTGATCAGTCGCACCACCACTATGAGGCCAAGCCCAAGGTGGAGCACCACCACCTAGTGTGTCTGGGTTGCGGCAAGGTTGTGGAGTTCGGGTGTGAGCTAAGTCAAAGGATGCGACAGGAAATAGCCCGTAAAAAGGGCTTTGAGGTCACCGGCGTAGAGGTCCATATGACCGGTTATTGCGCCAGCTGCCGCCGAAGAAAGGAATAATTTTTTAATCTGTTTATTGCAAATGAGAAGCATTTGTATTTAGGGGTGATATAGATGGTAAGTTGCTTGCCACTAACTATGGTCTCTCCCGGTGAAAAGGTTAGGATAGTTAGTGTTAGAGCTGGACGCGGGCTAAGTCGGCGGCTGGCTGACATGGGTTTAATCCCAGGGACGCTCCTATCGGTCATTAATAGCCGAGGAACCGGGCCCACTCTCATTGAGTTCAGAGGCTCGAGGCTGGCACTGGGCTTTGGTATCGCCCAGAAGATTACGGTGGAGAGAGCGGTTGACTAGGGAGATAACTATTGCTCTAGCGGGAAACCCTAATTCGGGGAAAACTACGGTGTTTAACAATCTCACCGGCACCCGCCAGCATGTGGGGAACTGGCCCGGAGTGACTGTAGAGAAAAAGGAAGGGAGCTATGACTACCGGGGGTATAGAGTTAAAGTGATCGACCTACCGGGAGTCTATAGCCTAACCGCCTATTCACCCGATGAGGTGGTGGCCCGCAATTTCATCCTAGAAGGTAAGCCTGACGTCGTCGTGGATATCGTGGATGCTTCCAACCTAGAACGAAACCTCTACCTCACTGTCCAGCTACTTGAGCTGGAGGTAAATCTGGTGCTTGCCCTTAACATGATGGACGTCGCCAAGTCCCGCGGCTATGAGATTGATGTCGAAGGCCTCGCCCAGGAGTTGGGGGCAGCGGTGGTACCGATGGTAGCCACCCGCCGTGAGGGTCATAATCAATTGCTCCAGGAAATAGTAGCTGTTGGTGAGGGCAAGGAGACGTTAGAAAGAACGAGACCCTACTATGGTAGTGAGCTAGAGGAACACATTGAAGAACTTGAGAAGGTGATTGCTCAGGACGAGGAGCTTTCACAGCGGTTTCCGCTACGCTGGCTGGCGATAAAGCTCCTGGAAGAGGACAGCGAAGTACTTAAGAAAATAGGCGTTAAGGTTTGAGCCGAGACGAGATAATACAAGCTAGGGACAGGAGTCTGTCCCATCTTAGAGGTATCTTTGGTGACGACAGTGAAACCGTAATTGCCGAGAAAAGGTACGGTTTCATTGGCGGACTCTTGAAGGACATCCTGAGAAGGCCGACAACCGAAAAGGTCACCACCTCGCATAAGGTTGATCAGGTGCTGCTCCACCGTATCTGGGGTATCCCTATATTCCTGGGGATAATGTATGGCGTCTTCCAGTTCATCTTCAACGCGGCTGCCCCACTTACGGATTTGATCAAAGCCGGTCTCAGCCAGCTGGCACAGATAGCAGCCGGGGTTTCTCCGGCCTGGTGGGGCTCTCTGCTCGGCGACGGTATCATCGGCGGCGTTGGGTCGGTACTCAGCTTCGTGCCCAACATATTCTTCCTCTTCATCGCCATATCCATTCTCGAGGACTGTGGCTACCTAGCCCGGGCCGCCTTCGTCATGGACCGAGCCATGCACCGGGTAGGGCTGCACGGTCGCTCGTTCATCCCCCTGGTACTGGGCTTCGGCTGTACCATTCCCGCGATTATGGCCTGTCGCACCATCGAAAACCCTAGAGACAGGCTAACGACCATGCTGATTAGCCCCTTTATTGCCTGCGGGGCTCGCCTGCCCATTTTTATCCTCCTGGCCGGCGCCTTTTTCCCGATGCGGGCCGGCCTGGTAGTCTTCGCTCTATATTTGATTGGTATCGGGGTAGCTTTCGCCACAGCCCTCATCTTCCGCAAGACCCTGTTTCGCGGTGAATCCAGCCACTTCGTCATGGAGTTACCCCCTTACCGGCTACCAACTTTCGTAGGCACTACGATTCACATGTGGGAACGGGGTAAGCACTTCCTGCAGAGGGCGGGCACCGTCATCTTTGGCGCCGTGGTGCTAATCTGGTTTCTGGGTAACATGCCCTGGGGCACAGCATATGCCAGTGCCCAGAGCTGGCTGGGACGGGTGGGCAGTCTCGTAGCTCCGGTGTTTATTCCCTGTGGCTTCGGTCAGTGGCCGGCAGTGGCCAGCCTTATCTCCGGATTTTTTGCCAAGGAAACGGTGGTCGGCACTCTGGGAGCCGTCTTCTCCGTTGAGGAGGCAGTCCTAGGAGGTACCCTAACCACTCAGCTGGGCTGGACGCCACTCATTGCCTTTGCCTTTATGGTCTTCAGCCTGCTTTATACACCCTGCGTAGCCGCAATCGGTACCATAAGAAGTGAGACCCATTCCTGGAAGTGGCCCTGGTTATCCATTGTCTACTCTACCGGGCTCGCCTGGGTCGCAGCCACCCTTATCTACCAGATTGGCCGACTGGTTATCGGGAGTTAGGGCCACCGCTTGAGGAAAGACCTTAAGACTAGTCGAAGAGGCCAAGCATCCTTAGCCCCATATAGAACAGCACCCCGACAAAGGCGTATCGCAGCGGCCTCGCCGGCAACCGATGAGCCGTTCTCGCCCCAACCTGGGCCATACCGATACTGGTCGCCGCCAGTAAAGCCCACGACTCAAGATAGACATAACCCAAGGAATTGGCGGGTAGCCCGGGGGTACCAAGACCGTGAACAATATAGCCCACTATCCCCCCAATGCTGGTAATCATGACCATAGCTAGGGAGGTGGCTACTGCGCTGTGCATTCTGAACCTTAGCACCAGTACCATCACCGGAACAGCTAACATGCCACCGCCAATACCGATGAGTCCGCTAACCAAGCCGATAAGTGCCCCCCAGGCTGCCCAAAGCCAGGGGGCGTTCTTCGGTTGGGCGCTAGCTTCTGTCGGTTTAAAGCTCAGCATTCTGACTGCGGCCCCCAGGACAACTGCCCCAAAAACTATCTTTAGTATTGCCCCGGGCAGATAGCTTGCCAGAGTAGCCCCCCCAAAGGCACTGGCCAGACCACAGCCACCCATAATAAAGGCGGCTCGCCACCATATTGCTCCCTCTTTATGGTGTCGCCAAGTGCCACTGGCCGCCGTAGGCAGCATCACCGTGAGACTGGTACCAAAAGCCAGCTTTATGGCGATATCTACCGGCAGTCCCATACTGGTGAAGACCATGTACTGGACCGGTGTCATGATGAAGCTGCCACCGACACCAAGCAGCCCGCTAGCAAAGCCAACACCGAGACCGGCTCCTAACAGGGTAACAATATTGGCTATCGTCATGGGACACCCTACCTGTTCGGGAGCATGAGCTTATGACCGGGGGATGCCAAGACAAGTTACGTACAGACCCATTTCATATTAACCCTGTAGCCAACTATAAAACAAGACCCCTTTTATACCAACCCCGAGGCCGATTGCGCTTGGTATCCCTCATTGTTTATAATGACTTTGACATACGGGGGCTGTAGCTCAGCTGGGAGAGCGCCTCCTTTGCACGGAGGAGGTCAGGGGTTCGAATCCCCTCAGCTCCACTGAATACGAATTAACTAGAGATGAAGCTGATGAACGGAAGAGATGAGTTTAGTTTTTTAAGTCTCTGACATAACGGTTAAAGGTTCTGTTACCGTGATCCCGGGGTACGATAATGCGTGGAGTTCACTCGATAAAAGGGTGTGTAAAGGTAAAAGTAGGCCTAATTTTTTGAAAGCCGCCGCAAAACAATACAGAAGGGGGTTCTACGAGTGGCATTGCTAAGTGTAGTTAAGTCAAATTATGGCAGACTGAGACTTTATATCGATGGCAAGTGGATTGATTCCGACTCGACTGAGGTCTACCCCGTTACAAATCCGGCTGAAGGTGAAGTTATTGCTGAGGCGCCATATGCAACAGACGCAGAGATAGAAATGGCAGTAGATGCAGCTCAAAGAGGCTTGGAGAAATGGAGGAATGTTCCTCTACGAGACAGGGCTCGGTTAATGTGGAATCTTAGAGATAAATTTGAGAAACATTTCGAAGAGCTCACGCGAGTCCTCACTCAGGATCACGGAAGGACAATTGAAGAGTCTAGAGGCTCATTGAGGAGAGTCATTGAGAATGTAGAATCAGCCTGCTCAACAATGTATACTCTAGCTAAAGGTGAGCAAGTCAATGAGCTCTCCAGAGGAATTGATCAGACCCTTGTCTGGGAGCCACTGGGAGTTTTTCTCATTATTACTCCAAGCAATATTCCGATGCATGCTTGGTCATCCTTTG
>SMTZ1_10006585_pt1 | contig 13412 bp, 12 predicted proteins | sample DeeMarSWOR136_30_FD_25667 | JGI IMG/M metagenome (IMG submission 25667) | reverse complement strand
TGGCCAATGCGGTATATGCTTCGGTTAAAAAGATGATTGATTCAATAAGCGCAGGGGATACGGGATTATTAAGGGCTGCGCTGGCTGATTATCCCCAACCCGAAGACTATATTTACTTTCATGCAGTAAATGTCTGCATTATTTCTCTCTACATCGGCTTGGGATTGGCATATGAGCCTGCTCGCTTGAATGAATTAGGAATTGCCGCCTTCTTTCATGATATTGGCTTATCCAAATATTTGGAGATTATTAAAAAGCCCAAGAGGCTTAAACTCCAGGAATTATCGGAGGTTAAGCAGCATCCGCTTATCGGAACCCAGATGCTCAGTAAGATTAGCGATAGCCTCGATGAGAGCATCTTTGAGGTGATACTGAAAGAGCATGAGCGAATAGACGGCTCCGGTTACCCTAACAGACTAAGAGAGGATGAGATTATTGAATATGCCCAGATAGTCGGTTTAAGCGATGTATATGAGGCAATGATTCATTCGCGGCCATATCGGGCTAAGCACAGCCCCCCGGAAGTAATCAGGTCGCTGCTGGACAAAAAATTCAGCTTTGCCTACAAATTGATAAAGGCCTTAATCGAGAGGGTTGGTATTTTTCCCGTAGGAACCTTTGTTATGTTGAATACCAAAGAGATCGCCCAGGTTCTTAAGGGCAATACAGAGTCGCCATTGCGCCCGAAGGTCCAGATATCCTTTGATGCTGCGGGCAGGAGGTTAAATGAGCCGCGGCAGATTGATTTAGCCGATAATCCCACAATTTATATTTCCGGGATATCCTCTGAGCCAGGCTCAGAGGATTAAATATCTTTTTAAGAGATGCTCCAGATACACATGTTAAGAGTACCGTTAATAATTTTAATAATATTGGTTTTTGTTATTTCGGCATTTTCTGCCGTTCATCAGATATCCAGGCTTAACTTGAATCTAAGAGAGGCCAGGGTGCTGAATGGCCAACTGAATGGACAATTAACGCAGATATTACAGGAGAAGGAGAAATTAAAGGAGCAACTCAGCCAGGCTAAGGAAGAACTGCTTAATCTGCGCCTCTCGCTGGAGGAGAAAGAAAAAGAGATAAATCAGATGAGTGATGCCCGGGTTTTGAGAGAGGCCTTGATTGGCGCCCAAGAGAGGATTAAACAGCTGAACGAGAGCCTGAGCCAGATTAAGAATGAGAAGGCTACCCTGGAAGGGGCAAATCTAAATATGTCAAATCGGCTTAAGAATACAACCCAGGAGCTAATCCGCGTAATAGAAGAGCTCAAGCTTAGCCAGAACCAATTGAAGGATATGGAGAAGAGTCAGGTTTTACCCCTGAAGGAAAAAATAGAGGAATTGAACAAGCTCGGCGAGAAGAAAAATGAGGAATTAAACAAATTAGAGCAAGAGTTGGTTGAGTTAGAAGAGACCAAGGCTGCTTTGGTCAAGAGGGAGGAGAGGATAAAAAATCTGGAATCAGAACTGGCAGAGAGGGATGATTATCAGTCAGGTGCAATCTACGCAAGCGCAACAGGGCAGGTTAAGCGCCTTTCTGAAATCCTAGTCAATAAGGAATTAGAATTAGACAGGGAAAGAGCAGAATCCTCAGATTTAACAGAGAAACTTAATAGCATGCAGGCAAGAATATCGGAGTTAGAAGAGAGCCTTGACAAAAGCCAGCTGGAACAGTCTGATATTAAAAAATTGGAAGCAGAGAAGCTTTCTTTGGAGTATCGTTTAAGGGAGATGCATCAGATTGGCCAGATCTCTGAGGTTTTGACTGAGAAGGAATTAGAGTTAAGCCGCAGACAGGAGGAGGTTTCTTTCCTAAGAGAAGAGATTGATATTTTGAATTCTCGCTCAGCTAAGATGGACAGAGAATTGGCTGAGGCTAAAGAGCGCCAGCGCAGGACAATGGATGATTTGGTGGCGGCAATAAGTTTAAATAAAGATTTGCAGGAAAAGCTGGCTGGTGGTACTCCTGTATCACCGGAGCCGAGATTGTCCGGTTACGATGATATAGAGGAGAAAAGAGAGGCAGAGGAATTCCGGAGAAAGATTGAGGTATTCTTAGAGCCAGAGGAATAAGGCAGTATTTTCAAAAACCATGCATTATATACTTAAAAAAAGCGTTTTAATTTTATCTTTGGTTGTTGGGTTTACCTGCTTTGTCTATTCTCAGGATTTCAAGGAAGAGGCAAAGAGGCATTATCAGATTGGCAATTTTTATTACCAGCAGGGCAGATATAAAGAGGCAAAGGAGGAGTTTAAGAAGGCATTGGATTTACTTAATCAGGGGGCTGTACCTGGTGTAGAGGTAGCTCAGCCAGAGAGAAAGGCCGAACAGCCAGAGGTTAAAGGCCCATCGGTTGAGTACGTGATTGGTCAGGCAGATACACTATATATCTCCATATGGCAGAATCCTGATTTGGACCAGGAGGTCATTGTCCGGCCGGATGGAATGGTCTCTTTTCCTCTGGCAGGTGATATTCCGGCTGCAGGCTTAACCATCAGTCAATTTGACCGGGAGCTTACCGAAAGGTTAAAAGAATATATTAAGTATCCGGAGGTCTCCATTTCCATAAAAAAGCTGGGAGGTAAAAAGGTCATTGTCTTAGGCCAGGTGGACAAACCCGGGGTGTATTCAGTAACCGGGGCAAGGACCATATTAGAGGCAATTGGCTTAGCCGGCGGATTTACTAACGATGCTGTTTGCTCCAGCGTAGTATTAATCCGGGGAGGCTTTACTAATCCAGAGGCAGAGAGAATTAACCTGACCAAGGCAATTGATAGAGGCGATTTACGTATGAATGTTGCATTGGAGTCAGAGGATATCGTCTTCGTTCCCAAAAAATTCATTGCCAACCTAAATTATTTTCTTAAACAAGTTCTTGACCCTATCTCTAAAGGTGTCTATACCGCAAGAGAGATTAATAACTGGTAAGGAGAACAAAATGTCCCGTCTCAAATATTTAAATGCTCTGTTTGTTTTTGTTGTATTCTTTATTTCGGCTTTGACTGTTTGTTTTTCCCAGGAAGAAAAAGAGGAGGATAAGCCTGCCGGTGAATTCTTTGGCATACCTGTTTCTATGGGCAACTATTACTTTGCCAAGAGGGCGGTTATAACCTTTGGTGCCAAATGGCGTGGTGTCCCTCGGACTGAGGAAGAATTAGAAGATTTAACATGGCAGGAACTCCTTCTTTCTTACGAGGCATTTAGGCGAGGCATAGAAGTAACCGATAAAGAGAAAGAAGAAGAGATAGACAGGATAATGCTGGCTGAAAAGACAGAGTTTAACCGGAAAGAGGATAAGCAGGCATACGAGAAGTGGGCTGAGGAGAAAATAAAGGGATCGGTTGAGCTGTTTGAGAATCAGATTGAGCACCTGTTAAGAATAGAGAAACTGCGCCAGCAGGTTTTAGATAGCATTGAGGTAAAAGTCACAAAAAAGGAGGCGTATCAAAAATTCCTTGATGAGTACAATTCCTTAGGAGTAGAGTTGATTCAGTTCGACGATTCCCAGCTAAAGGAGGCAGAGAAATTATATAAGCAGGCCAGGTCAAACCCTGAGGTCTGGGAAAAGAAGAAGGAAGAAAAGGCAGAGTCATTTAAAGACCTGAAAGGCCCTTATGCCCTGGATTTTCTTATCAATCTATGGGGTTTCGACAGAAAAGATGCCTACAGGATGATTAAGATGAGGCAGGGTAGATTTTATAAGCCCGCTCCCATTTACAAGGGCTATGCCGTGTTTAAGATTATAGCAATACGAAAGGCAGACCCCAAGGAATTCGATACAAGAGAAGACCAGTATTTTGATAAGGTCAGGAATATGAAAAAATATCAGGGCCTTAAGGATTGGGCAGAAGAGCTAAAGAAACAAGCCAATATTAAGATATTCATAAAACCAGAGGTTAAGCAAGAAGAGCCAGAAACTAATGAAGCTTCAGAATAGGTGTTTTCAAAAAGACCCAAATATTGTCTTCAGAAAGATTGCTAATGAGTTTATCCTGGTTCCTATCAGGCACAATGTAGGAGATTTAGAGAGTATCTATACCCTTAACGAGGTTGGTGCCCGTATATGGGAGCTGATTGACGGTAAGAGAAATACTGAGCAGATAAAAAATATTATTATTGATGAATTCCAAGTATCCTCCAAGGAAGCCGAGCAAGACCTTAGCGAATTCATAGAAAAATTAGAGAAGATAGAAGGAATCAAACCTGCCTAAGTAAGCATTCCTATGGATTGCCCGCACATACCGATAGTTCCGTATTATGAGTTCAGTAATCAAATCCACCAGAAACTTTCCGATAAAAGAATCCCCATTAATGGAACTATTGAACTCACCTTTCGTTGTAATTTGACTTGCGCCCATTGTTACTGCATTCGCCATCCTGGTCCAGAAGAGCTTTCCAGAGAAGAAGCCTTACGCATTATTGACGAAATTTCCGAAGCCGGATGTCTGTGGTTATTAATTACCGGAGGGGAACCACTGTTAAGAGAAGATTTTCTGGATATTTATACCTATGCTAAGAGGAAGGGAATGATTATTACCTTATTCACGAACGGAACCCTAATTACCCCTCAGATCGCCGATTGCCTTAAGGAATGGCCTCCCTTTGCAGTAGAAATTAGCTTATATGGGGTGAGTAAAGAGACCTACGAAAGAATTACTGGTATCTCCGGTTCGTTTGAGCGTTGCATAAATGGAATTCATCTTCTTCTTGAGAGGAATTTACCTATTAAATTAAAAACAATGATAACGAAATTAAATAAACATGAAATCTGGGATATGAAGAAATACGCGGAAGGGCTAGGGGTTGATTTTAGATTTGATCCTCTTCTTAACCCAAGGCTTGACGGCTCTAAGGAGCCCTGCAGTTTAAGAATTTCTCCTCAGGAGGTACTTGAGTTTGATTTAGCTGATGAGAAAAGAACTAAAGGATGGCAAGAGTTCTGTGAAAAATTCCCTCAACCTTCCGTCACTGATTTATTATATGTCTGTAGTGCGGGTCGAAGTTCGTTCCACATTGACCCTTATGGAAACCTGAGTATTTGTATTATCTCGAGGTCTGATAGCTATAATCTTAAGTCGGGTACATTTAAGGAGGGTTGGTATGGATTCTTTCCTAAAGTTCTTTCCTGTAAGCAAACCGGAAGATTTGAGTGTAAAGAATGCGATTTAAGAGACTTATGCAACCGATGTCCAGGCTGGTCTGAGCTCGAGACAGGTAATCCTGAGATGCCGGTAGAATATCTATGCCGGGTTGCCCATTTGAGAGCAAAGGCTTTCGAGTTCGGAAGATATAAAACAGAGAATAGAGAGGAGGTAGCTGGTTATGGAAAAAAGAGTTAAAAAAACTTATGCCAGGCCACAGATAAAACAAGTCAATTTAGTACCTGAGGAGGCAGTTCTACTTGGTTGTAAGTCAACTGCCGACCCTAGCGGGAAAGTAGCGGGCGGTAATGACTGTGGTAATAAGGTAGGTTTTTGTTCAGCAGCGGGAAGTTAAGGACAGTTTTTAAGTCGAAGCAAAAGGTTGTTTCGGCAGATTAATTATGCTCAAGTTATCCCAAAAGCAGTTAAAATTAAGGATTGCCGATGTAGTCATTTCGCTTAGCTCTATCAGTAACGGCTGGAAGCTAAAGCTCAATGGAGATACCCGGCGTTTTATCAGTAAGGGTAAACCAGATTTAGCTCTCAAGGTTTATTACGGATTTCTCCCAGGTCTAAATTTAAAGAAAAAAGTTTTTAGTTCCAATGGCAACTGGACCCTTTTTAGAAATAAAAATAAGTGGATATATTCTCTTCAGTCACCAGCGACTGGTCCAAATCCTTATGCATTAGCTGCTATTGGTTCTAATTTTAAAAACGGCGATATATTTGTAAGAGAGTTCAATTCTTTAACTAAAAGAGGAAAACCTGTCATTGATCCTTTGGAATATCCGTTAAATGAAGTTCTAATGGTCAATCTTTTATCGCGAAGGCGGGGAGTGTTAATTCATGCCTGCGGTATTAGTTATAAAGGGAGGGGGTTTTTCTTTGCTGGAATTTCAAGAGCAGGCAAAAGCACGATTGCTAATCTATGGAAGAAAGATAAAGATTCCACTATCCTCAGTGATGATAGGGTTATTATCCGCAAGATGGATTCTCAATTTTACATCTACGGCACCCCTTGGCACGGGGATGCAAGAGTATGTTCGCCGGAAAAGGCGCTTCTTGAGAAAATATTCTTTCTCAAGCATGCAAAAGAAAACAGCATAAAAAGATTAAGCCCGCTTGATGCCACGTCCCGTTTAATCGTCTGTTCTTTTCCCACCTTCTGGGATAAAAAAGGTATGGAATTTACCTTAGGTTTCTGCTTAGAGATAGCTGAGAAGATCCCCTGCTATGAATTAGGCTTTGTTCCTGATGGGAGAATTTTAGATTTTATCAGGAAGAAGATATGAAGTGCACACAAGTTGAGTTTACAGAGTTGAGTAAAGAGATATTAGCCAAAAGTGCCTGTTTTCGCTTTCAGGCCAAGGGAAAAAGTATGTTTCCGGCAATCAGGGATGGCGATATCCTTAATGTTGAGCTGGTTAATGACCAGAAAATAAGATTAGGGGATGTAATCTTCTACAGAGCCAGTGATGAACGGATGGTTGCCCACCGGGTTATAAAAAGAATTTTCAAAAGCAACAAGCTTATTCTAATAACAAAGGGTGATTCGAATACAGATAGGGGGCAAGAGGTCAATTTAGAAGATATCTTAGGCAGGGTTAAAGTCATTGAGAGGGGCAGGCACAGGATAAATGTCGCTGTAGGCTTTGGCAGATTGATAAATGTATTTTATGGCAAGGCCTCTCTTTTAATTATTATACTAAAACAAATAGGCAGCAGTTTATTGCGTTTTGTTCAGGGTTTTCAGGTATATCGTCAACTGACCAGAAGATTCTTTAAAAAGCAGGTTCTCTATCAAGTTGAATCTTCTGGAAATTCCGGCAATTGTTTTTTAGCCAAGAGAAACAATATGGTTATTGGCAGAGCTGAACTTCATAATTTTTTAGGGAGCGATTCTCATTATCAGGGCTGGTGGATTTTTGGTATGTGGGTAAATTGGCGTTATCGTCGTTTGGGAATCGGTGAACAGCTGACAAAGAAAGCCTGTGATTTAGCAGACCAAGCAGGAGCCTCTGAGGTTAAACTCTTGGTTTTCCAGGATAGCAAGCCAGCAATTAATCTTTACCGGAAGTTGGGTTTCCGCAGGATTTCAATTCCCGAGATTGATAAAGAGCTCAAAGAAGAGGCAGGTAAAACCAGCCAGAAGCGAATTATTATGGAAAAAAATATTCAAGGGGAAAAAGTAAATATATGATTACTGAGGACAGATTAATTCGCTATTTTCTACAGGCAGACAGTAACCAGAGCACTTCCAGAAAGATTAAAGAAACCTTAAGTCCAGATTTAAACTGGGCTTATTTTTTGGACCGGGCAAGGGGTGAAGGGGTTTTATCCTTTGTGTATAAGCGTTTATCAGAAATTGGTTCTGTGCAATCTATAGTGCCGGAATCCATCCGTAGAAGATTGGAAAGCAGTTATTATACGGTTGCCACCCGCAACACTCTGCTATATGAGAAATTAAATAACATTTTAAAATACTTTCAAGAGGCGGAGATTGAAGTCATTCTTCTTAAGGGTGTGGCATTAGCTGGAACTATCTATCCTGATATTGCCCTGCGCCCGATGTATGACATCGATATCTTAATTCATAAACAGGATTTTTCTTTGGTTGAAGACAAGTTAAAGGAATTGGGATATATAAATTCTTCTGCTTATCCTGAGGATTTTCATAAAGACAATATGATGGTAGATGTTCATTGGGACCTTATGAACATAACAAGGGTAAAATCCCGCATGCAATCTTACCGAATAAATATGGATGAAATTTGGAAAAACTCCAGAATTATAGCGTCCAACGGACAAAAATCAAGGATATTATCGCCAGAGCACTTTTTGATGGACCTCTGTCTGCATTTAGTTCTGCATCACGGCTTAAGCGGTCTGATTTGGTTTATTGATATAGCCAGACTCATCGAGTATTATAAAAATGAAATTGATTGGAATAGGTTTGTGGATGGCTGCCTTAGGTATAAGATATACAAGCCGGTTTATTACGTGCTTAGCTATGTTAAGGAGATTTTAGGTCAGGAGATACCAGGGTTTGTTTTAGATGGATTAAAACCTAAGAGACAAAACCTCTTAGAGAAAAAGGCTTTTGATTCGATATTATCAGGTGCGAATTTAGATAATGTTAGATTCCTCTTCACTTTATCAATGATGGAGCATCCACTTGATAGATTGAGATTTTTAAGAGAAATCGCCCTTCCTTCACCAAAGATACTCTCAGCAAGATACGGTTTTTCTACTGGTAGGTTTATTGCTCGAGGATACTTCATCCATTTTAAGTCCATTCTATCTTCCAGCCTAAAATTACTGAAAAAGATTTCTTAAAGAGAAGAAATTAATACTGCAGGAGGCTTCCTTGCTGGCGTGCCTTTTTGAGGGCGTATTTAAAAGAGGCAAAGCTTAAGGGTAGGAGAAGGCAGGAAAATAGAAGAAGAAAGCCGATTTCTTCACCCAGTTGGCTTAAACCGAAGCCTCTATAAACAGCAAGCTCAATTGCGCGGATAGCGTAGGTAATAGGGAAGAATCTTGCCAGGAATTGTAGCCAAACCGGCATAACCGTAATCGGAAAATATACCCCCCCAATTAATCCCTGAAGGCTATTGATTACCCAACCCACCGGATTACCCCGCTTGAAAACCATAATAAAGCTTGCTGAGAGTATGCCCAAACCGCTAAAAGAGGTTATGGTCAAAATCAATATCACCAGCGTGGATAATAAATTGACATTGGTGAAGTTTATGTTGAATAAAAATATTCCCGCCAGGATATAGATGACTACATTCAGGGTAGCAAAACAGAGATTCCAGAGCGCTAACGACAATAGAATGGTAGAGATTGTGGTAGGGGTTAAAAGCAAAGCTTCTAAGGTTCCCTGTATCTGTTCTGAGCGTATGCGGCTGGAGAAGGAACCCAAGCCAACACCGATGTAGCTAAAAAAAGCCATACTTAACAGAACATAAGAGAAGTAATTTACTCCAAATTCCTCTAAGTGGCTAACCACGCGATGGCCGAATAATTTATCAATGAAGAAATATGTCAGTATGCTTACCAGCACGGCAAAGATATTAAGCAAAAAAGAAAGTTTGTAGCTGGATTCGATTAAAAAGTCCTTTTTTAAGAAAGCCAGAGTCCTTTTTAACATATTTATTGCCCTTGTGTTAATCTTAAGAAAATTTCACCCAGCGCGGCTTGGGGATTATTAATCCTTTTTCTTAACTCCTGTAGCGTTCCCAGGGCAAAGAGTTTACCTTTATGCAGTATCATAAACCGTCCGCCAAAATCAACTGCCTCGTCCATCTGGTGGGTAGTAAATATTATTGTTTTTCCCTGGCGTTTAACCAGGTCTTCTTTTATAAAATTCCTAAAGTCAGAGGCGGTTTTATAATCCAGGCTTTTTGTCGGCTCATCAAATAAAAGCAATTCAGGGTTGTTAAGGAGTGCACGAATAAGGGCGAATTTCTGCTTCATTCCCGTGGAATAAGAATCAAATCGCTTATCCTGGTCTGGATAATCTATCTGCAAAATAGAGCAGAGCTCTTGAATTCTAACTTTTGCCGCTTTTTTGTCCAATCCAGCCATTGCTGCAAAGAATTCAAGATTCTGTCTACCGCTTAAGCGCCAATAGAAGCTCCTTTCTCCGGAAGTTACCAGGCCAAGCAACGACTTGATCTTTTCATCATTCCTGCCTACTTGATAGCCATTTACAGTAATTCTTCCCTTCTCAGGAAGTATTAATGTTGAGATTATCTTCAAAAGCGTGGTTTTTCCTGCGCCATTTGGCCCAAGTATACCAAGAATTTCACCTTTTTTTAGACTAAATGTGACATCCTCAAGCGCTCGAATTGTTTGTCCGTGCTTTAAATCTAATTTTAGTAACTTATGGAGAAAAAGCGGAGGGATAAAATCCTTGGTGAGGTTCTCAACTTCTATATAATTCATAAGGTTATGATTTTTATTAAGATAATTATAATGACAATTTTCAGTTTAACAGAAAAATAATACGTCGTCAAGCTCGCCTTTAATCTTACAGAAAACACTTGACTTATTAAACCCTTTATTTTATGCTATGTTAAAGAAAAGGGGTGAATTGTGCCACAATACGAATTAAACCTGAGGGATTACTTAAGAATCTTTCGTAAGAGAAAAGCAGTCATAATTATAACCTTCCTCCTGGTTACAATCCTCAGTGCAGCTTACCTTTCCCGGCAGCCAATATTTTATAAAGCAAGTACAACAGTTAAGATTGAGGAGCGAAAGACCATAGCCGGCCTCCTAACCGAGTGGATTGCTTATTCTCCCGCAGACATAATGGAATCACAGGCAAAGATAATCAAGGGGTATCCGATTTTAGAGAAGGTCGCGCTGCGTTTGGGGATGATTGATGGGAGCTTTTCTAAGTCTCAGGTCAATAGTGTAGTAAGCAGGCTTCAGGGTAGTATCGAGACCGAAACAATTACACGTACTAACATCATTCGCATTACTTCTACAGCTGATACCGCTGCTGAGGCAATGGTTTTAGCCAATACCGTAGCTGAGGTATACGTTCAAGAGAACCTATTAGAAAAGACCAAGCAAGCTCGCCATACCCGTCAATTCATCGAAGAACAACTATATTCTCTGGAGAGTAGATTAAAACAGACTGAGGAGCTGTTGAAGGATTTTGGCGATGAGGTCAAGAATATAAGATTAGCCGAGCCAATTCAGAATAAGCTGATTGACCTGGAATTTGAACTCAGTGAATTATTGCAAAAATATACCGAAAAGCATCCTCGTGTTATGCAGATAAGAGAACAGATTAAGAATCTGGAGATGCAGATTGAGGGCTTTTCCGGTCAAGAACTGGAATATGCCCGTTTAAGCCGTGAGGTGGAAGTAAATAAGAAGCTCTTTGCCATGCTTAAGGAAAAACTCGAGGAGGCGCGCATCTCTGAAGCGGAAAAGGTGAGCGATATTTCTATAGTTGATCCAGCAGTTCTTCCCGGAGCGCCATTCTCACCCAACAGAAATATTGGAATTTTAATTGGCGGGATGGTAGGGTTAATTATGGGCGTTGCCTTTGCTTTTATCCGGGAGACCATGGATACCTCCATTGGTACTATTGATGATGTTGAAAATGTAGTAAAGCTGTCAGTTTTAGGAGTTATTCCTTCTATTGAGGAAGAGGTTAAGGAGGGGCGGGGATTTTTCTCAAGAGTCAGTCGAAGAATCTTACGTGTACAAAAAAAGAGCGATTCCGAAGAAAAACTCGTTCGTTTGATTACTCATTACAAGCCAAAGTCTCCGGCAGCTGAGTCATTTCGCAACATCCGTACCAATCTTAAGCTTGATGCGTCCAAGAAAACCGTTCTTATTACCAGCTCAAGTCCACGCGAAGGCAAAACCACAATTATGACTAATCTGGGCTTAGTTATGGCGCAGACCGGAGCAAAGACCCTCCTGGTTTCTTCGGATTTAAGGCGTCCTGCTCTGGCTAAGACCTTTGGCATAAGGAGAGAGCCGGGCTTGAATGAGGTTTTAGCTGGTACGGCAACTTTACAACAGGCATTAAATAACGTGGCTGACTTTATGCTGGGAGAGATGCAATTTGAAGAGATAATCGGAAAACCTACCGGTATAGATAATATCTGGATTCTCCCCAGCGGAGCGCTCCCCTTTAATCCAACCGAGATTTTGGAATCTAAAGAGTTTATAGCTCTAATTGAGGAACTCAGGCAAAGATTTGATTTTATTCTTTTTGATTCACCGCCTGTTCTTCCGGTAACCGATGCCAGCCTTTTAGCTCCCAAATTAGATTGTACGGTAATTATTTATGAGATTGGTCGAACCAGTCGCGATGCCCTACTGCGCGCCAAGATTCAGTTAGAGTCCGTGCAAGGTAAGATCGCCGGTATAGTTTTAAACCATACCCAACCTCAGGTCGAAGCCATGTCAACATACCCTTATTATTATCATTACAAATATAGATACTATGGAAGCGATGAGGCAGGCGGAAAACAGGAAAAGGGGAAGGAGCAGGAGAAGGAGGTATAAATTTACAAGAAGCAGTATGCCTGTTTGTAGATTTTAGGGAGCGTTACGATTAAGAGAAGGGGCTAAAAGCCCCTTAAATTTTATAAGCTTTATTTTTATGTATTTAATATTAATATGTCTATTGATATTATTGATTTGGCTGGTAGGATTAGCCTTAAAATCTCCGTCAAGGCGAATAAGATTTTTATTTATTATAAGTGGAATTTCTATCCTGGCAATTAGTATCCTGTTGGTAATTAGTCATCATTATAAGGAGATAAATCCCGCAGCCTTAGTCTTAGTACTAATAGTTAGCTCCGTCTTAGGGCTATTTTATAACATTCGCCGATTACGCTGAAAAGAAAGATGTATTGGAATAGGGTAAAAAACGGACAGGCTATAATGGGCGTGATTGTTTCTTTGTTATTTCTCGCCTTTATAATGTTCTTAAGCGCTTCTAAGTTACCCTCGCAGACCCTTCCCCTTATCTTTATTCTTGCGCCAATCGTAATTCTCATTACGTTCCTCAATACCGACGTTGCATTAATTCTGTTAATCTTTTCTATGCTTCTTTCCCCTGAGCTTAAGATAGCTGAGGTTCCCCAACGGGCAGTGGTTGTGCGTATAGATGATATTTTACTCATTGTTGTTTTCTTTTCCTGGTTAGCCAAAATGGCAATAAACAAACAATTAGGATTGCTAAAACATACCCCGCTAAATCTGCCAATAGCCGCCTATATTTTGGTCTACATTCTCTCAACCGGCATAGGGATATTAACCGGCCATATTAACCTATTAAAAAGCTCTTTTTACATTCTGAAATTTGTTGAATATTTTATGCTCTTCTTTATGGTAACCAATAATATCCGAAGCAAAGAGCAAATAAAGACCTTTATTATAATGTTTTTGATAACCTGCGCATTAACTTGTGCTTATGCCATAACAACAGTTGGAGAAGCCGGAAGGGCTACTGCGCCTTTTGAAGGTCCGCAAGGCGAACCCAATACTCTGGGAGGATATTTAATTCTATTATTTGCCATAGTCTCAGGTATTTTTTTATATAGTCCTTCCAGAATTTGGCGTTTTTGGTGTGCTGCTTTAGCTTGTTTTATATTCATAACCTTGATACAAACACTTTCACGCGGTAGTTATTTATCATTTATACCTATGTATCTGACCCTTGTTATATTAACCAGAAAGAAAAGGGTTTTACTTACGGGAATATTAATATTGGGTATACTTATTCTTCCG
>SMTZ1_10004931_pt1 | contig 13413 bp, 19 predicted proteins | sample DeeMarSWOR136_30_FD_25667 | JGI IMG/M metagenome (IMG submission 25667) | reverse complement strand
TACATCATTATATCTTACGAATATAGCTGTATCTAGTGCATCTGGACCATAGTGTTCTATTATGTATCTCTTTCTAGCTACCTTATATGCTGAACTTATAGAACAGTATTGTTCTAGTTCTTCATCACTTAACATCTCTTTACATACAGCTAACTCTGCTTTCTTTCTATAGGATAGTGAATCTATATATTCAGTATCTTCTAGTTTCTCTTTAAGTGTACTAAAAATACTTATCATAACTACTCGCCCCAGTCTTCTCCTTCTATAGTTAATTCTTTAAGTTCTCCATTGCTATATTCAAACTCCAACCCACAGCATGAACACGTAACTATCTCTCCATTTTCTATATCTTCTGGTATTGAAATTATAGAACCACAGTCCGTACATTTTATTATTCTATCACCACTAGATGTGTTTCTTTACCAAGTTTCTCCTTAGCATAACGCTTAGTCCAACATCCACCATTAGTAGGATGTCCCCATTGATTACAATGATTACAGTGTGACTGTGAACAATAAGCTGCATACTCTGGGTCATAGTCAGGTTTTTTAGGAACTATACAATAGAGAACATCACAGGCTTTTGCTATCTGAATATTTCTGGATTTATAACCCTTAGCCACTTCAAGTGGTGTACAATCATCATTTATTCCATAAGTTAGTCCTTTATCATTCCATTGATTAATTTCTGGTCTATAGATTTCTTTAGTTATGCCTAATTCATCAGCTATCTCCTCAGCCCATATATCCATACCACCCTTAGGGCAATGACCAGAGACTAAAGTAAATCCATCAATGAAGGTAGCTTTAATCTCATGAAGATGCTCTAAACAGTTATTAGAATTCTGAAATGGAATAAACTCTGAACCAATCATATTTGAACATCCTTCTAAAGCAAGCACCTTAGCTATTTCATTTTTAGCTTTAGCTTTTTGTTCTTTAGTCCATCTAATCTCTTCTGGTCCTACAATAGCTACCTTTACCAGATTCTCACCTCCATTAGTTCTATATTCGTATTATATACTTCAATTGATTGATCTATTAATTTGGTTAATTCAGTAATAGCAACTTGAATATCATATTCTTTATTATCTTTCATATTTACACCGATTAACGAGGATATGGTACTGGATATAATTCACGAAGTTTCCTAGTCTCTATAACAGTACCATCTAATCCTATTTCACTTATCAATAGATCAGGATTTAAGGTATACTCCCATAGAATCTGACGGCAGTGACCACAACAGAATGTTAAGTTTTCTATTGTGCTTGAGAATGATACAAGCAATCCTTTCATCTTAGTAATATTTGCTCCTTGTAATATTGCATTAAGAATAGCTATCTCCTCTGCATGATAGCTCTTATGTGAACGATTCTGTATATTATAACCTTCATAGGTATTACCATCATCATCATATAATAAAGCTCCTACCATAGTAACATCACAGTATTTCTTAAGTAAGTAAGGCTCTGATTTAAGTCTAGCTTTAAGACAGTTATCAATGTATTCTTTAGGTATAATCATGGTTCTTCATCTTCTATTAGTAATATGTACGTTTCTAGACTCTCCTATAGTAGGACTCTTATTGTAGGGCTAATTAGCATTATGTATTTCATAAGCATTCAGGTGCTCTTCCAGTATATCTGCATAGTATCTCATATTCTTATATTCAAGGGATGGACTCTTCTTCTCTTTAAACTCTACATCTTCATTAGGTCTAACTGGTATCACAGTACACTCTCCATCACAGTAAGCAAATAGTATGCAGCCTGCTGGTCTTTGACTAACTGAATATTCCCATTTCTGGAAACCACCATTAACGCTTATCTTAAATCCATCATAATCCATTTCAGGCGTTAACCAATGGGAATGCCCTATAGAAACACGCTCTAATATTATATTATTAGCTCTATATTCTGATATTATCTTCCATACTTCTCTAATAACATCATAAGAAACTGGGTAATATCCAGACCTACCGAATCCATGAGTAAATAGTATGTTACAATGCCCCATAGGATTACCAACATCAAGAACAAGTGATTTACTGCAATACTTAGCACTATCTCCCATAGCTTTCCTAAGATATAGCATATAGTTATTTTCTTGACTATTACCAGATATAAATGGTGAACCATCTCTTCTCATTACAACATAACTGTTCTTAACTGTAGGACACCATACTATTCCTTTGTAAGATAGATTTCTAATAGATCTAATAGTGCCAGCTATATTTCTTCTATGTATTATATAATCAGATTTACAATTATAAGTTCTATTTCTATTTACGTCCTTATATCTATTATTAGTTCTTCTAAAATAATAAGAAAACTTAGACATTTTTAACATAATTTCTTGTATTTGATCTCTTAGATACGGATTAGTAGTATAGTATCTATTAGTGTTTCCTTCTTTATATGATGCTTTGCATAACTCATTATAGAAAATAGATAACTCTTCTTTAGTGGAATCTAATATTTTCCTAGGTATCTCTTTCCATACACCATCCATTAATCTATCAATATACATTGATGATTCTCTATCACTTCTAAACCTTACAGTTCCATTAGGATCAGTACGCTTACCTAAGTTTATACCTAAGTTATTCAATATAGTTTCTATTTCTCTTACATATTTAGGACATTTCTGACTTATTGTATATCTGTATCCATAAACCTGTAATTCTCTACTACCATGAGACATCAACCATGCTATCAACTTTATCTCATCAACTGAATAACCAGATTTCTCTCCTATCCATCCAACTTTGTCTACTAATGACCATTTATCAAGATGTTTTATTTTCTTGTCTTTCCTGTGGTCTGTCTTAGCTATATCAGATGCAAATATTTCTTTAATTATTCTTTTCTTTCTATAGGAGGATTCAAGTCTATCTACAAATAAACATCTATGGTTTGGAGTTACAACTTGTTTACCATGTGCATAATTAATCTCTACCATTTTACCATTATAGTATTCTATAAGCAAGTTCTCTATTTTATTCCATTCATATGTATTAGAATCTTTATTATAAGTTAATACATCCTGTCCTACTCTTATCTCATTATATTTTCTAAATCCTCTTTTAGTCAATATTTCTGTACGGCTATCATAGCACTCGTGTGTTCCTGTGATTAAATAGTTATTGTTAACTGGAGTTATACTTCCTAGTTTATCTATAGTCTTTTTTAATACTCTCTCAGCTAGGAATACTTGCCAGTGTCCTCTCTGTAATAGATTCTGGAACTGTTGCATTCTATAGACATTAGTACCAGATACTATATCACCATTCCATACTATATTGAAGTTCTTAATATTAAACTTAGATTTTAATACCTTTAATATTCTCTCTAAGTTTTCTATTGTACTCCAATATGTGTCAGCTAAATGATTCTCGTGAGCAAGGTGCAGATCTGATATTGATAGTGTTAAAGTCATATCCTTCTTCTTATTTTTATCTAAGTTTTCCAGTACCTTTAGTGGTAATGGTATTGATATATTCTCTTTCTGTTCATATGTATATTTTACTGGTTCTATTCTATCATCCATAGCATCTAAGATATCATCAAGAGACAATGTACCATTGCCATTACTCCTACTATAGGACTGCATCTTGTTATTAGCTATCTTATTAGCTTCTGATACAGTACGTCTAGGTATCTTACACTTCCTTAGCCACTTAAGCACAACATCCTTAGATACCCCTAGTACATCAGCTATCTCTCTAGAAGATTTACTCTCATCTACATATAGTCTCTTTAAAGTCTCATATGGAGGCATATCATTCTTATTTTTCTCTTTATTTGTCAAATTAACTCTCCTTTAAAACATATTTATTGTATAACCTTAATTAAACGGTTATTTAAAAATACTCCCTTAAAATTAACTATTTCTTTCTATTACCTACTCTATTCTCTTGTCAAAACTCATAATTCCATAGCAACTCTTTTCTTTATACATAATTTAGGATTATTACATTTCCACTCTCTACCGTTATAATGATGTGATCTCATAAAATCTTCTCCTTTATCAAAAATATCCAAGTTTCCACATTCTATATTTATCCTTTTATAACATCTGTTACATAGACAATATCTATCACCTTTACAATCGAAATTCCAGAACATCTTATTTGAATGCCCTATAATAGCACATATATGATGACCTATGGTATCTTTAAGAATATAATCCCATAACCATCTCCTAAACAGAGCCTTACCTTTGCTTTGTTTAATTATAGTTAAGAAACTTCTTCTACCGTATTTATTATGCAAATCATAACCTACTCTACAAGTACTCATAATTATTCCTACTATAGGAGTTCTACTATTATGATCTTTGGATTAGCTACTACCTTTTCTAAACAACCCCATGAACATAACCTAAGACGTAATGAATCCTTGTACCCAGCTGAATATCCATATCTATCTCTTTCTCTGTTCTTTATAGACAAGTAGAAATATTTGTCTTTAAATTCACCTTTGCAATAAGAACATACATGCTTAGTTACATGCTTAGTCAATTATTATCACTCTATTACAATACTCTCCTATAGTAGGAGAGTCTTAAACCGTACATATTGTATATGGAAACTTAGTTAATTATTCCTCTTCTTTCGTTAGATTCATATCTCTTCTTTCTGTCTGTGGTGATGTAGGTATCTTAGTTTCATCTCTCTTCCATTGCTCTAGTTCCCTTTCTATGTATGTAGTAGGTAACCCTATCTTCTTTCTAAGGAATAACTCTACCTCTGGATCTCTCCTTAGCATACCCATCCTACCAGCTCTAGATATAAGATTAATCTGTTCTCTAGTCAGTAAAGGAGTAGAAGATCCAAAGTACACCTTAGGTACTTCACTATATTCACTAACTAATCCTCTAGCCTTTAACATTCTATACAAGAACTTCTCTCTTACCTGTTCTGCTAGCCTATCTTGTATGTTAAGGATACGTTCCTCGTAGTCTAAGTCTAAACTAAGGTTATCTGTACCTCTCATAGTAACTCTACTACCAGGTAACAGATGTCTAGTCATTGGTATACCCATACCCATACTCTGGATACCAGCAAAGTACATCAATAGATTAGCTCTATCACTTAAATCTGGACTAGGAAACTTATCTATTCTAACTCCTACAGGAAATCCAAACACAGACTGAGCATTTACATTCTGTAGATCAGATACTACACCATCTATAACCTCTGGTTTAGGATCAGGTTGATTCTCTCTGCCTACAGTAGCTACAATCCCAGCAGAACGATACGCTGATTCCCCACAGTTATCCTCTAGATTAAGTCTGATAATAGCTGTTTTGTATATAGTCTCAACTGGACTATGACCGAGGTATGATTCGCCTAATCCAAATAACTTAAAGTGAGCTATTCTATCCCTTCCATCTTGATCATCACTAGAAGTCCATACTACTTTATCTCCTACCTTAATATTATCCTTAGTCCATTCTGTCTTAGTCCTACTATAGGAGTCTTTACTTCTAATGAATCCTACTGGATATCCATTATCATCTAATTCTACACTCTTATCTTTCTCTTTATTCCTAATGTAATCCATATTCTTAGGATTGAGTATCCTTACAGATGGGATGTTATCACCAGCTTCATTATAACCCATTTCATAGAAGCCGTTACCTCCCCCACTCACAAATATATCTTTAACTCCTTCTTCCAATAGCCGTTTATATTTAATATTGTCTAGCCACTCATTACATAATTTGACTAAGTTTTCTTCTCCTTCTAGATAAATACCAGCACCTACAACTTTATCTACATAATCGTTAACATCCCTAAAAGTCAATGCATCTACATGGTATAGTGTTTCTAGTTGATCTTTACTTACCGTACTAACAACACGTTCCTCTAAAGCAGCAAACATCTTAGCTCTATCTTGTACAGGAACTATCTTAACCAATTCATGATAGTTAGTAGGTTCTGGTTCTGGAGGTTTATCTCCACTTATAGCTCTACCTATCTTCTGTCTAATAGACAACTAATTCTACCTCTGCTTCCTTCTCAATATTCTCTACCTTACAATAAATCGTTATACCAGCATCACTACCAGCGAATAATGCTCCGTGATAAAGTAAATTACCTGTATTATCTTCGCTTACTATAGGAGATCCACTATCTCCACCAGCACATTGTAATTGACATAATACACAATCTTGGTACATAGCTGTACCTCTACTTCCTTGTACAGCACCTACCCAGAACTCATCTATTATAGTTCCTTCTGTAACCGCTGTAGTTCTTCCAGATTTAATTATCGTAGTTCCTATAGTATGTTTACCTTTACCAACTATTCTACCTTCTATACCGAATACTCCATATGATATTTCTTGTACGTTTATTGGTTCAGCAAATGAGATATCAACTTTATTAATGGGCGATTCTTGTCTAGTTACAAATCTGTAGAACTTAACTAGAGCATTTCTAATAGGACATACAAATCCATTATATTTAGTTTCTACACCAAATAGTAATTTACCTATTTCATCTACTATAGGAGTTCCACCATCATATGGACTTGGCTGGAGTATTAATTCTCCAGGTTGACCATCATTCTCTCGATTATAGCAATGATTGTTACTAGAAATTAATATCTTATAGGAATTCAACCCTGATAATTTCTTATATGGAACATTCATGGTACACGCTGTAGAGTACTGGTTTGTGGATGACACACCAGCCATATATGGACGTATGCGTTTTTGATGATCAGCTGGTACTGTCTTCTCTTCTACTTCATCCATATATCTTATCGTTCCAACCTCCACAATGTCTGTTTCGACAGTAGATATTCCGCAATCACATACGTCTAGTTCTAATGTAGAAGGTACTAAATCTTTACAAGATATACCATTCTCTTTCTTAGTCACATATACTCTGAATACCTTACTACCAGGGATAACTTTACCATTCCTTATTCTTTCTCTTATAACACCTGAATAACCAGTTACGTTTTTCTTCTTACTAAGTTTCTTCCAGTGTTTCTTTACAACACAATTAACTATAAGATCAGTCATATTATCACACTCTTACTATAAGAGTTATGTTTTATATATATATTCTATTCTATTATAATAAAGGAAGATTAGTTTCTTCCTCTTACACCTCTACGGTGAGCTAGACCTAACCTACCACCATTACGCCTACCATAAAATGTACCAGGTGGACAGTTACCTCTTCCTCTGCCTGTTCTAGATCCCTTACCTTTGGGACCAGTACCGTCTTTATTTGGTATTTACAACACCTCCATTATTAATAATTTAAGTATAATCTTTATTAATATTGTATTCCTTCATCGCATATACAATTTATATTTAAAGGTGATTTAATCTCTATCACCTCATTGGCAAAGTCTGCTATATCTATTAATCCTTTAGTAGCGTATCTACCAGTCAATACAATATTAAGACTAGGATATGATCTCCTTAGGTTGTTTATTGTGTTTATTACTAGTTCCTCTGGTAACAATCCTATAGCAACAGCTAGATTAATCTCATCTAGTATTAATAAGTCTGGTTTAGTTGATAGTGTTCTGTTCATAGCATAGCTTAATCCTTCACTAGCCTTAACGATATCATCTATATTAAATTCATTAAGTTTCCTTATATTACATCCATTACCAAACTGCTTAATTTCATAGTTAGGATAAGTAAATAGACATTCTCCAGTATCAGGATATTCCTTCATAAACTGTATAAGTAATACTTTCTTCTTATGACCTAGTGCTCTAACAACCAAACCTAATGCGCTTGTCGTCTTCCCTTTAGAATCGCCTGTATACAGATAAACGTAACCCATAATATCACCTAAGTTTTCTCTTTTTTATTCTCCATTTTTTTATGAAGTCTATAATATTTATGGTTATATTCTTTAGTTTTCATTTTACCTTTTTCTGAATGTGTATACTTATACTTTGCTTCTTTCTGTTTAGCTCGTGTAATTTCACTACGAATATAGTTATAAACATAATTTCTTCTTTTAGTAGTTTTTCTATATTTCTTATCATATAAGGTACGAGTTACTTTTCCTTTATCTGATTTTATATATTTAATAAGACTTTCTTTCTTAGCTTTCTTGGAACAAGGTAAACAATAGTCTATACTATGTAATTTTAGAAACCTACCACATATCTTACATCTATTTTGTATCCAATATAACAAATGTCCTGATCTATAAGAACGATTTCTATTCATTTGATTTAGCCTCGCACTCTATACAGTTAGATATTGTAAGCAGTTGTTTACTTCTAGATCCGTTACGATATACGGTGGTTCCTTTGCATAACATAGAATAAGCCATTAGATATACATCTTCAACGTCTAAAATACTAGCATCATTAGGAAGATTTACTGTTTTTGATATACTCTGATGTACATGTTTTTGAAATGCAGCTTGCATCTTTACATGCCATTCTGGTGATACTTCATGTGCAGTAACAATTATATCTTTGATAGATTTAGGTAATATTAAACATTTATTCTTACCTTCAGTTAATGTTTTTTGTATATCATCGTTCCATAGACCTTTGTTCTCTAGTAGCTTCTTAACACCAGAATTTATCTCTATAAGATTTTTACCAATAGTATCTTCTACATGTCTAACTTGAACCACAGAGAATATAGGTTCAATGGATGCAGAACAGTCAAGGCAGAGAGATAAAGTTCCTGTCGGTGCAATGGCAGTAATGGTAGCATTCCTAAGATGTTCTAAATTCTTATAGATACTTTTACTTTTATTAGGGAAACTACCTTTTTCTTTACCAAGTTCCTGTGATATGATAAATCCTTCTTTATTAATAAAACTCATTACTTTATCTGCTATTTCTAATGCCTTATTAGAATCATATCTTATTCCCATCAACATAAGTAAATCAGCAAATCCCATAATACCTAATCCTATCTTTCTATTAGATAATGATTTAGATTGTATATCGCTAGTAGGAAATTTATTAGCATCAATAACATTATCTAAGAATCTAACTGCTAATCTTACAACTTCTCTAAGTTTCTTATAATCAATATTACAGTTATGTTTCTTATAAAACTTAGACAAATTTATAGATCCAAGATTACAAGCCTCTCCTGATATGAGATTACTTTCACCACAAGGATTAAGGCTTTCTATAGGTATTTCTGGAACAGGATTATACTTATTTATTGTATCTATAAATATTAATCCTGGTTCTCCATTTTTCCAACTCATAGTACATAGTAAATTCCATAATGCTTTAGCTTTAATACTCTTTACAACTTTCTTAGTTCTAGGATTAATTAAATCAAAATCAATATTATTTTTAACAGCATTCATAAACTTATCAGTTATGATAACAGAAAAGTTAAAGTTTTTAAATGCTCCTTCAACATCTTTAGCTACTATAAAATCCATGATGTCTGGGTGATCACATCTTAATGTAGCAAGACCAGCACCACGTCTCTTTCCTCCTTGAGATGTAACACCAGTCATTGCATCATATACGCTCATAAATGAAACAGGACCTGACGAAGTTCCTCCAGTACTTACAACTAAATCATCTTTAGGTCTTAATTTAGAAAAACTAAAACCTACTCCTCCTCCCATTTTATAGATAAGAGCGGATGTCTTTAGTTTCTCAAATATATCTTCAAGAGAATCTTCAATGGTAAGTGTATAGCAAGCACTGAGCATAGAATTGGAAGTACCAGCGTTCATTAATGTTGGACTATTTGGTAGAAACTCCATATTATTCATAATTTTATAGAAACTACGTTCAATCTTCTTTATTTCTTGTTTGTTTTTACCATAAGATGATTCTACAGAAGCAACTGCCTTAGCAACTCTTCTTAACATTTTCTCTGGTGTTTCTTTAATGTTCCCTTGCTTATCTCTTAATAAATATCTCTGCTCTAGTATATATTCAGCATTATCGCTTAACTTCATATCTATAACTCCAAACAGATAGTCTTTAATACACTCTCTCTTTAAAAGTATTCTTCTAAGTTTCTACTAGAGAACCTAGCTTTCTATTCAATCCTTCTATAGTTGTATAGATATTATCACTAAAGTACACTAACCAAGGATGTTTAGTATAATGCTTATCTTCCATATAGATGTATACTGGTTTATCAAATTGTTTAGCATACATTACTTCCATACTAACACCTATAGAAGCACACTTGAAATAGGCTACTACACCATCACTTTCTCTTATAGCTTCTAGATCAGTATTAACTATCTTCTCTGCTTCTGATTTAGTAATACCTTCATATGGACTACCGCCTTCATCAATAAACTTCATACGTTTAATTTCTCCTAAGTCATAGAATGGGTTAATTAGATCTATATTGTATTTACTTTCTATCTCTTTCTCCCATTCTAGTACTTCCTTACGGATAGAGATTGTATGAGATAGATAAAGTCTAAGTTTCTTCATATTAACACATCTCTAATGTCTTTACCATCTATGCTATCGCCTATAGACTCCCATCCATCCATTTCTTCTCTTGAGAACAACTCTAATAATGTATCTCCTTTATACCATTTCCCTATAAGCTCTTTTATTATATGTGGTTTGACACTATGCTTACCTCTCTTTTGTCGTAGAACACTACGTATTCTCATTTTACTATCAGGAGGATGTACCTTACCTTTAACACCTACTAATAATAATTCATGTTGATTTCTGAACCAATATCCCATTCCCATTACTTCTTTATCCCATACTAAACATGTTCTATACGTATATCCCCATGATTCTAATACTTCTATAGCTTCTGTTAGTTTAGGAGCAGTAGCCCATAAGAATAATACACTATTATCTTCTGATGGAATCTTTAATCTTTTTATATCATCTAATTTTAATGTAGGATATTGGTTTTCTATTCTTCTAGAATTGGATACAGGATGCTCATATCTCCACGGAGGATCAGCATATATTACTTTATACTTTTTATTCATAACTCGTTAACAACCTGTATCTTTGTATAGTGCTCTCTCCATTTCTTACATTTTTCTTTACTACCAAAACATGATAATGGAGATTCATCACTTAGCTTATATGGGCATGGTATATTATAACTATCACACTTTCTCATTTCATATACACCTATCTAATGTAGACTGTTTCTTCTCTTTAGGTTCGTACTTAATCTTATAAATCCTACTACAAGTCTTAGAACAGAATTCATAGTATTCGTATCTTACAGGATTACCGCAATACTTACAATATCTTACCATATTAATTACTCCTATACTACGACTCTTCATTTAATATAATTGCTATAACAGAATATACAGCTATATCCTTTAATTTATCTGTTATAGATTCCACGTTACCTTTCTCTTCTCTTCCTAACATTTTTAAGATGCTATCCCATTGCTTGTATGCATATGTTAAGGCTACCTTCATAGGAGCATTACCTTTAGTAATGATATTATATTTCTCTAGAGCATCTCCTACGGTGGTAAAGTTCCTCCAAGGCATATCTACCATAGCATAGTCCTTATTCTTATTTGACTGTAACTCTATTAGGTCTATCATTATTTCTATAAACCTAGTGTTAGCATTAGAAAATACATCTTTAATTAATTTGACTAAGTTTTCTTTATTCATTAACAACATACCTTCATTTTACCATTATTACCATTGAATATTTTTTCTACTAGATAGTATAACGAAGTGTGTATAAGAATACATAATATAGTAACTACTGTTGGTATCAATAGTGAACCAGTAGCTATATACACTATAACGAACTCTGATAATATTGATAACGTTCTATAGACTATTGTCTTCTTTAATGCTTTATTCATTATAATTCCTCAGCAACAATAGCTCTTGCTATTTCAGGTCTAGCTCTATTTATTATATTCTTATAATAATTAGCCTTACCTCGATATTCTTCATATTCCTTTTCTACATACTTGTAATATTTAACACAGTATTTCATTCTTTTCTCGTCAGTAGACTCTAAAGAGAATTCAGCATCGCAATACAAACATTTATAATGTGACGGTTCATACATTTCATAACCATATCTAGCTGGAGTTTTAAGTAAGGTTTCTTTACCACAGAAGTAACACTTCCTATCCTTTTCTATAGAATCTTTAAAATGTTTCATTATATCTTTATATTCCATTATAACTCATCTGCTACCACTCTGGATACTATCTCTTTTCTAGCTTTATTCAATCTATTCTCTTTCTCTTGTAGATCTTGTCTAAGTTTCTTAATATCATACTCTAGTGTCTTATAATAAATAACACATGTTCTCATAATAGCTTCATTATCAAGCAATGATATCATTGTACTCCATCCACAATCAAAACACCAATACACAGGAATACCACTCGATCTGTTACTATTCTCATTTTTTACTAAAGTTTCCTTACCACAGAAAGGACATAGCACAGTATGATCTACATACTTTCTAAAGTGTTCTTTTATATCATCAATTAATAACATATGGTAACTCCTATAGTAGGAGTCCTATAGTAGGACTATTCCTCTACTTTCTCTATGTATTCCCATCCACACTTATTGCTATGGTAAGTAGTCTCTTTAATCACCTTATCACTCTTAAAGATACCATTGACTATCTTATTGTACCTGATTGTAGTAATGACTAATTCATCACCACATACAGGACATATCCATAACCCATTACTCTTTTCTATTGGTTTTGTCATTATTATATCACCATATTATATTAAAGTTTATCAGCTATAATACACTTATCGTTACAATAAAATAAAGGTAAATATTTATTCATAGTTAATCCTTCTTATTCAAGATATAATTCCAAGCTACTCCTAATATTACTATAATAATTACATTAAGAATAACATTAGTGATCAAGTTCCATGTACCAAATATATATTTATAAGGACTCCACCACCACACTATATCTTGAGGGTTAGGAGTATTACGTAAAATAACTTGAGTAGAGAATACTATAGTATCTAAAATACCACCTATATACTCTCCTATTATAGTAATTACAATTAATGCTAACTTAACTTTAGATACGTTTTCTCTATCAATGTTATATGAAATAGCACCTAATAGACCAAATATTAAGAATAATAAAAATAAAGCTATCCAATATGGTATAGCCCAGTTATAAGAAAATATCAAACCATAATAATATAGCGTATCATGGACAATAAAGTCTATACTAGAGGCTATAAATAGTGCTATCTGTATAATAACTAAGTATAAGTATTCATCTATAACTCTCTTAATTATTTCTTTAATGCTTATCATTTTCTCTTCCTTCCATGTAATAAGGGACGATGTGTGTTTATTTGATGTTTCTCAATTATCTCCTTCTCTAAGTCTATACCCATTACTTCTGCTGTATTAGCTAATCTAATGAATATATCAGCTAGTTCCTCTGCTAGATTATCTAAGTT
>SMTZ1_10004930_pt1 | contig 13414 bp, 9 predicted proteins | sample DeeMarSWOR136_30_FD_25667 | JGI IMG/M metagenome (IMG submission 25667) | reverse complement strand
ATACCCCTGTTACTAATTTAAAATCAATAACTTATTTACTCATTTTCTAAAATGTCAATGCAGAGTTTTTTATAATATGTCCTTGCAGCGTTCACCTAATTCCTAATTTCTAATTCCTAATTTGTCTAGAGGCGACGGGCGGATTCGAACCGCCGAATAAAGGTTTTGCAGACCTCTCCCTTAACCACTTGGGTACGTCGCCATATGTTAATGAGGGATGAGTGATGAGGAATGAGTAATGAATTTATTACTAATTCCTCATTCCTAATCACTCATTACTCATTTCTTATTTGCGTTAGCAAATAAAAAAGAGCGAGAGACGGGACTTGAACCCGCGACATCAACCTTGGCAAGGTTGCGCTCTACCAACTGAGCTACTCTCGCAATAATACATCATTACTATAATTTTAACTTTCAAATTTATATAAGATTGTGAGTAATGTCAATAGTCATTTGCTCGCACCTTTTTGGTGCTCGCGTCATTGGTCAGATGTTCAGCGCTGCGCGCTTCACGTCATTGGTCATTTGCTCATGCTTCGCATTCGCGTCATTTATAGTCATTTATTTCTATTTTTTTCTAATTGGTATAGAATTTGAGTGACTCCTTCTTATAAATACTCATTTTGCGATATATTGTAGGAGGTTTATTATGAGATTGGAGGAACTGTAGAGGTTCTCTATATGAGTGTAGAACTTGGCTCAAAAAAGCACACTAAAGATTATAATGAATTTAAAACTTTCGAAGAGGAATTGAATACGATATCAATTATATTAAACAACTACATAAAATAAATCGGTAATAAATGACTATACCTAACGCTGAGCACACAGTGCGAAGCAAATGACCAATGACAGCGCAGCGCCGTAGGCGCAAGCGCATGACGCTGAGCGCTCTGCGCGAAGCCAATGACCATTTAGCGCTCCTCCCGGCGCCAGGCACGATCCACAATCCGCCGCCTTACATCCCTCGACTTGCGGCGTTGATTCTTCGCCATGAATAATAAATAAACGACAATTATGGCTAGTATGGCAATTATAACCGTTTCGGACATTGTAAAAGAAAAAAGATCAAAGAAAAAAGAAAAAAGAAATTTTTTGTCTTTTGTCTTTTTTCTTTTGTCTTAAATTTGGTGGAGACGCCGGGAATTGAACCCGGGTCCGAGCAAGCACCTCTACAGAATTCTACATCCTTAGTCATCGTTTATTTTTAACACAGAAGCAGGTTCCATGACCGACCAACTTCCATGCGAGTCCGAAAGGAATACGGATTTTCATAGTCGAACACTATAAAAATCCGATCTACTCAAGATGGCGTCCCTTCTAACCCCAGTAGATTAGAGTTTAGAAGAACGTGACAGCTCTAATTAGGCTGCCATTGCGTAATCATAATCGGCACTTATCGTGCTTCCGGATAATCACGGGGTATCCAGAAATCCCGGAATGCCTTCCGTAAACGCATCTTACCCGTCGAATCCAATTCGTCCCCATATTTAAAAGAACAATATCAAATCTGAAAAGTTCCCTATAAAAATGCAGAGAATGACTCACTGGTATGAAGGCCGGGGGACAACCTCAAAACCAAGTTCAATCGCCATCCTCTGCGGCGACATCAAACCTAGGTAGGGGGAGAACCTAAAGATCGATGCCGCAAAGTAAACCTCTAGAGAATCAAACCCCTAACCAACGGATCAGAAATCCCGTACTAGTGTAAAAGGAAATTTATTTTTTAAGGTCTAACTATCTATATAATATATATTTTGATATTCATGCAATCAAGTCTTTTTTAATAAGTGTATGTATTTTATAGTAATAAATATAAATTTCAATTCCCTATCTGATAAGCCTTCAAAAGAAGTAATTGTTTTATGGTAATTACTTTTATTGGTAGCGCCTTATCAAATGTTAAATTTCTTATAAATTAATTTGGACTTTTTCAGTAATATAACGCGAAGGGTACAGAATAAATTATCATTGTAATAGTCATATATTTGTTTATATTAGGTTTGATTTATTGAAGCTGGCCAATGGAAAGCCCATTGCGCTGGGAGAAATCGGAAGTCCACCCAGCCCCGAAATATTAGCAGATCAAAATAATTGGACATGGTTTATGCCCTGGGGCAATCTTGTACTATGGGGGAATGGACCTGAAGCTATCAAGGAATTATTTGAATATGAAAAAGTCCTGACAAAAGATGAGGTGATACTTGATAAAATGGGAAACTACAGCATTCAATTACAAGAGATAAAAACAACACATTAACAGAAAAAAAATGAGTCAACAAGCAACCGGATTTCTCTTACAATGGATTTTATCAAAATGTATAGGAGACCCAAGATATGACAAAGTATCTAATCTTTTTTATTAGCGTTCTGGTTACTTTTAATTTTGCCATGCTCCCAAGCTACAAAAATTCCTCTTTATCTGTAGAAGAGCGGACCGAAGATCTTCTCAAACGCATGACCTTAGAAGAGAAGGTTGGGCAACTCTTTTCTTTTATGTCTAGAGACTCTGTAGCCTTTGACGAGAACGGTAACTATATCGGCGTCCGAGATACAGCACTCCTCAACCGCGGTGTAGGCTCTTTTTTTGCATGGCAACTTTTTATGGAAAGATCCCACGTAAAGCGCGCTCAACTGATGAACGGTATTCAAAAATACATGATCGAGGAAACACGGCTCGGTATTCCCGTGTTCATTTTCAGTGAAGCCTTACATGGATTAATGGCACCAGGTTGTACGAGCTTTCCCCAGGCCATTGCCCTGGGCAGCACATGGGACACCGTATTGGTGGAACAAATATTCACTGTCGCAGCGCTCGAGGGACGTGCAAGAGGCACTCGGCAGGTTCTCTCACCCGTCCTCGATCTGGCGCGTGACCCCCGATGGGGAAGAACTGAAGAATGTTACAGCGAAGATCCCTATTTGGTATCGCGTATGGGTATGGCAGCAGTATACGGTTTGCAGGGCAGGGAAAAAACCATCGATAAAGACCATTTGGTGGTCACTTTGAAACATTTTGCCGGTCACGGACAGCCTAATGGCGGTAGAAACCTGGCACCTGTCAATTATTCAGAAAGGATTTTTCGCGAAACTCATCTATATCCTTTTGAGATGGCTGTGACACGAGCAAATGCTCAATCAGTAATGGCCTCTTACAACGAATGGGACGGGATTCCCAACCACATTAACCGTAAGTTACTAACTGATATATTGCGTGGTGAATGGGGTTTCAAGGGATACGTTATGAGCGATGGTGGCGGCATGGACATGACCTATATAAACCACCTTGCAGCCGCCGGCCCGGCCGAATCCGGGGTAATGTCACTAATGGCAGGGATCGATTTCGATCTTGGCAGCAGGGGTAGGTGTTTTATCTCCCTGGTTGACCAGGTAGAAAAAGGAAACATCTCGGAAGAATACATTACTAATGCTGCCAGAAATGTCTTGCGGGTGAAGTTCACCTGCGGGCTATTTGATCATCCGTACATCGATGTGGATCAATTCGAAAAGGTGGCCAATAGCAAAGCACATAAGGCGTTGGCACTAAAAGCCGCCCACGAAGCCATGGTGCTGTTGAAAAATGATAACAACACCCTTCCTTTTGATGCAACAAAGATCAAAACCTTAGCCGTGATCGGCCCCAATGCTCCTGATATTCACCTGGGGGGCTATTCGGCAGTGCCCATGGAAGGGGTGAGTGTGCTACAGGGGATTCAGGAATTCGCGGCAGGCAAGTTCAATGTTGTCTATACCGAAGGGTGCAAATTGACCTTAAACGAACAATGTCACTGGTATGTGAATGAAAATCCAGTGTTGAACGATCCTGAAGAGGATAGAAAACTCATTGCCGAGGCGGTCGAGCTAACCAATCAAAGCGATGCCGTCATCCTGGTATTGGGCGAAAATGAATTGATTTGCCGTGAAGCATGGAGCGAAACTCATCTGGGTGATCGTGATGATTTGGATCTGGTCGGTATGCAAAACAAGCTGGTTAAAGCTCTCTTAGAAACAGGGAAACAGATGGTGATTCTTTTAATCAACGGCCGTCCAATAAGTATTAACTATTTGCAGGAAAATGCACCGGCAATCATAGAATGCTGGTACCTGGGGCAGGAAACAGGTCATGCTGTAGCCGATGTGATTTTCGGTGAAGTAAATCCAAGCGGCAAACTTCCTGTTACCTTCCCACGTTCAGTTGGACAATTGCCGTGTTTTTATAATAAAAAGCCTACCAATCATCGCAACTATGTATTGGCCGAATCCTCACCGCTCTATCCCTTTGGCTTTGGCTTGAGTTATACAACCTTTGAATACAAAGATTTAAAAATCATGCCGCAAGAAATACAACCGGACTATACAACCGAAGTTACGGTCAATATTACCAATACGGGTAATATTAAAGGGGACGAAATTGTACAGCTATATATACACGATTTGGTCAGCTTCCCGACAAGACCTGTACAAGAGTTGAAAGATTTTACCAGGATTACGTTAAATCCACAGGAAACCAAAACAGTGAAATTCACAATAACACCCGAAAAACTCGAAGCGCTTGACTTGAATATGAAAAGAGTCGTACAACCCGGTGCGTTTGAGATTATGGTTGGAAAAAGTTCGGTAGAGGTACTGAGAGATACATTAATTGTACAATAGTACCAATAGGTTTTTATTAGTGCACCTGCAGGGAATCGAACCCCGAACCAACGGATTAAGAGTCCGCTGCTCTACCAATTGAGCCACAGGTGCAAAGATTGATACTGTATTTACGGAAGCTAATAAACCTAAATACCTACCAACGTTCAGGTAAATTTGCAATTTAAAAATTTAATAAAATTGAATTTAAATCACAATGAAAAAATGGGTAACGGTGGTTATCAACTGTGATGATATACTTCCCAACCAAGATATTTGGAAAATGCTTCTGCTATGGACGGAGCTGTTTGTGATAAATTCAAAGCTACATGATGCTCAAAACCCTGAGCGCAAATGTAATTGAGCAGCTTTTGCAAATTAGGGATATGAGAAACACCATAAGCCCCAAAAGTGTTGAGCTTATCGTCTGTTAGCTGCCCTTCTCCAACATATGATTTTATTTTTCCTGAGAAATCGTCAGTGGCCACACGACAGTATGTAAATGCCTCCGGTCTGATTCGGCCTACCACCGTACCATAAGTATTCTCTTTACCTACATTGCCGGCAATAATCTCCTGATAATCCATTTTTGGCAAATCCTTTCTGGTACAATTCCGGCACCTTGCTATTACACCTTCATCGACAAAAACACCTTTTGGTAAATTGGAACAATGAAAAACAACGCATTTATCAGGATCATCCCCATAATTATTGTTCCAATCGACGATAGCACTCGGTCTGCCCGATGCCAATACCAACGCATACATTGCAACCACACCACCAACATCCGTTTCACAGGCACTGGGCATTAGATTATTACTCATGATACTCATCAGGGTGCAGGGCACTACCCCATAATATTCTTCCATAGCGGTCCAGCATTGAATGGCACTCGCTACCAAATCATTTTCCTTCATCCAGTTATCCACCACTACACCAAAACGGGCCATTTTGTCCAGTGCCTTTTGTGGTATACCTGCAGTTGGTATATAATCCCTAATACTATCCATTTTAGCCTTGAGACTTCTATCATTCTTTTCAATACGCTCTGCTATACCAGTTATCTCAGATAAATCGATTGTCTCGACGCTGATACCATATCTCTCAAATAATTTCTCACTGTATCGTACGGTATTAAAGGCAGCGGGCCTTGCACCGACAACACCTACTCTTACTTTTTTCAATCCTTTCACAATTTTACATATTTGTAAAAAGCGACGTAGATCTTTGCGAAAATTTTCACTTTCAGGATCTACAGTATGTAAATCCGTGAGGGAATATTTGATACCATACTGAGTTAAGTTATTACATACTGACATCTTACCACAGAAGGAATCACGACGATCACTTATGGTCATCTTAACAGGATCATCAGGAAAGGCCTGTACCAATACCGGCACATCCAATTCTGAAAAACGCATGGTATTCGCTACACCTCGCTCATCTCCAAAATTGGGTAAACTGACTATAATCCCATTAATCTCATCCCGATTTTTTCGAAATAAAGCAGCGCACTTCTCAGCATCTCTTAGCGATTCAACACTGCCAAATTTAGTATCTTTCGCTGTTAAGGCAACGGTTTTCACACCCTCTTCTTTCAGAACTTTAAGCAAGCTCTTACGCCCCATCTCACACAGATAATCCGGGAAAAAACCACGATTCCCTATTATCACACCCAATGTAATATCTGGCTGCATTTTAATCCCCATAATAAATTTTTTTAATTCTTATTTGTTTTTTGGGCATCCTGCCGGATGCCCCTACTTCTTTTTCTGACCATAATAGGCATACGGGCCATGTTTACGTTCATAATGTTTTTGCATTATATATTGTGCCAAGGCATCTTTATTCTCTTTAAGAAGCATTGTGCCAAAGGCCATTTTGGCCACACGCTCTAAAATCAAGCTATTTTTAACCGCTTCTGAAGCAGAAACACCCCAGGTGAAAGGCCCATGACCGGCTACCAGGACTGCTGGCATCTCTAATGGTATAATATTTGAAAACCGCTCAATTATTATTTTACCAGTGTTACCTTCGTAATCTTCACTCACTTCAGCTTCACTCAACAGGCGCGTAACAGGTACAGATCCGGGAAAGTAATCAGCGTGCGTGGTACCTAAACAGGGAATTTCCATTTCCGCTTGAGCAAATATTGTGGCATATTCACTGTGTGTATGGGCAATAGCTACTATTTGCTTAAATGCTTTATATAACGCCAGATGAGTGGGCGTATCCGAGGAGGGATTTAGCGCTCCTTCAATAATAGTGCCTTCAAGATTAACAATAACAATATCAGAAGCTTTTAAATTGGTATATTCAATACCACTCGGTTTAATCGCCACCAAACCTCTTTCGCGATCTATGGCGCTTACGTTTCCCCAGGTGAGCAGTACTAAATTATATTGAACTAGATCTAAATTCGCCTGCCATACTTTCTGTTTCAAATCTTCCAGCATTATTCTATCCTTCTCTGCCTGTCACGAATGGCCAATAAATCTTTCATCACATTATAGAGTTTTCCGGACCATTGCTGAGTACCAAAAGCATCGTGTAACTGACTATATAATGCATATAAATCTTTATAGATTTCATGATTTTCTGGAATTGGATTAAAAACCTCTTTTATACCTGTCATGGTTTCCTGTGCCTGTTCAACGTTTTCATAACCGCTCTTCTCTTTCCCTGCAGCGATGGCACCAAATATTGCAGCGCCCAAAGCGGGTGTTTGATCACTGCGGGAAATCTTCATGGGACGGCCGGTTACATCGGCATAGATCTGCATCAATAAGGGCATTTTTGCTGCCAAACCTCCACAGTTAACTATATCATTTACCGGCACACCATATTCTGCTATGCGATTAATTATTGTAAGTGCTCCGAAGGCTGTAGCTTCAATCAAAGCGCGATAAATTTCAGGTGCTTCGGTATGTAATGTTTGTCCCAGGAGAAGTCCGGTTAAACGCACATCTACCAATATCGTACGGTTACCGTTATTCCAATCTAATGCCAGCAAACCGTGTTCACCCGGTTTCTGTTTTGCTGCCGCTATTTCTATATTTTTAAACTTCTCGTCAATGGTCTTACCATATTTATCGGGTACCAGATGATTAACAAACCAGAGAAAGATATCCCCTACTGCTGATTGTCCTGCTTCGATACCGAAATACTCCGGTACAACCGATCCGTCAACAATGCCGCAAACCCCTTCGATATCTCGTAATTCTTCTTGATTTGGCCAGACCATCACATCACAGGTGCTCGTGCCTAATATTTTTACCAAAGTACCCTTCTTGACTCCAGCACCTACCGCCCCCATATGAGCGTCAAAGGCACCCACGGCAATGGCAACGCCCTCTGGTAATCCCAGCTTTTGGGCCCATTTTTTTGATAAAAAGCCAGCCAGCTGGTCGGAGGGTACTGCTTTGTCGTATAAACGCCTCCGTAGCGCACCCAGCCCGGGTGCTAAAGCGTTTAGAAACTCCTCGTCTGGCAAGCCGCCCCAGCCATCATTGTACATGGCTTTATGTCCTGCAGCACAAACACTACGCATCATTTTTTCCGGGTTGGCATCCCCTGTTAGCAGTGCCGGAATATAATCACAAATTTCAACGAAACTGTAAGCAGCATCAAAGACCCTTCTGTCTACATTTTTACAATGTAGAATCTTACTCCAGAACCACTCTGAGGAATACGTTCCGCCAACTTTTGCCAGATATTGCGGGCGCATATTCCTGGCCAATTCGGTTATTTGAGCTGCTTCAGCATAGCTGGTATGGTCTTTCCACAACCAGATCATCGCATTTAGATTATTTTTAAATTCTGGAAGCAGTGCCAGGGGTATGCCCTCCTTATTAAGGGGCATGGGACTGCTTCCGGTGGTGTCTATTCCGATGCCGATAATATTCTCAGGAGTAAAATCATGATATTTTTTCTGCGCTTCCTTGACGGCCTTAGTAATGGTAACTTCAATAGCCGGAATATAGTCCTGAGGATTTTGCCGTGCCAGATTGGGATCTCTTGAATCAAGCAGGATACCCTCATCACCCGACGGGTAAGGGAATACATAATCCGCCAGCTCCTTTCCATCTTCTAAATCCACGATCAATGAACGGCAGGAATTAGTACCAAAGTCCAGTCCAATAGCATATTTTTTCATAAATTTTCCTTATTTAATTTAATCAAAACCAACAATTGCTTTTATTACGCCATCTTTATAGCCTTCAACCAATTCAAAAGCAGCTTTTGTTTTTGATAAGGGAAAAGTATGGGTTATCATAAAATCCAGATTATTTTTGAGTTTATTCACGAGATCTATCGCAGCTACCGTACAGTTGTTCTGGCGCCGGACATTTTGAATACGAATTTCTTTACGCCTTAAAGTATGAACATTAAAGATTATCTGATCCAGCGTAGGTATTCCAATGATGAACAGGGTTCCACCTGGTTTTAACAATTCGATGGCCTGAGTGATGGCCTCTTGTTCCCCACAACATTCAAATACAGCATCTAATAGATCCGGCTCATTATTTCTGATTTTCTCATCCACATCAATCTTGTCAGGATTGCCTGTCCATTGCGCACCTGCATTTTTTGCAATCAGCAACCTATCATCAATCTTGTCTGTTACATATATTTTATTAATTTCTTTCTCCCGTGCGGCTATGAGGACACTCAGACCAATGGGTCCAGATCCTAAAATTCCTATCGATTTTATTTTTAAACCGGATAAAAAATTTACCGAGTATATGCCAATGGACAGGGGTTCGACAAGCACACCATAATTAAGAGCCATACCTTTCGGGAGAGTAAAACAACTCTCCTGGGGCATAATCATGTATTCTACCATGCATCCCTGCAATTGACCGGGATTACCGAGAAAAAGCAGTTGTTCGCAAGTATGGGATCTACCAGACCGGCACTGTGTGCAGGTACCGCATGAAACGGCAGGATCGATGGCAACGCGATCTCCCGTTTTAACGCGTGACACGTGTTCACCAATGTCTTCCACCACGCCGGCACACTCATGACCGAGTATAAAGGGATATTTAACGACCTGATCACCTATCCTACCGCAAGTATAGTAATGAATATCTGAACCACAGACACCGACAGCTTTGAGCTTAATTAAAACATGATCAGGATTAATAATAGAGGGTTTTGGCAATTCTTTCAATTGAAATTGGCGGATATCCGTTAAGACCATGGCCTTCATATTATTTCACCCTGGCAATAACCTGAATGGCCTTATTGCTAGCGGCCTGCGCCGTTAAACCAAAATTTTCAAAAATTTCTTTATACGGTGCCGATGCACCAAAACGCTTGATGGCAATGATTTCACCATACTCACCAATATAGCGATGCCAGCCCAAACTTACAGCAGCCTCAATGGCCACACGAGCTTTAACTGAGGTTGGTAAAACGGATTCCTTGTATTCTTCAGATTGTTCCTCGAACAATTCCCAGCATGGAAGCGATACCACCCGTGCTTTTACATTCTTTTCTGCCAGAATCTTCGCAGCCTCCAGTACAATGTGTACTTCCGATCCCGTGGCAAGCAGAAGGACATCAGGCTTCTCACATTTTACAACAGCATAAGCCCCGTTTGCCACACCTTCATCCTGACCCGAATTTTGTTCCAGTACAGGCAGCTTTTGCCTGGAAAGAACTAGTGCGGTTGGGCCCTGGGTGCGGTTCAGAGCCACGCGCCAGGCCTGTGCTGTTTCTGTGGCATCAGCTGGGCGAATGACATATAAATTGGGAATTGCACGCAGGCTGGCTATCTGTTCCACGGGTTGATGGGTGGGGCCATCCTCTCCCAAGCCAACAGAATCGTGGGTAAAGATATAAATGACCTGAAGTTCCATTAAAGCAGCCAGGCGAATACTGGCACGCATGTAATCGGAAAAGACTAAAAAGGTCCCCCCATAAGGAATAAGACCTCCATGTAAAGCCATCCCGTTTAATATTCCACCCATGCCATGCTCCCTTACACCAAAGTGAATATATCTACCGGAAAAATCGTTTCTGGTGATATTCTTTTCATCAGCAGGTCGCGTATTATTGGAAGGGGTCAGATCTGCAGAACCTCCGATAAGTTGAGGCGTAATGGGTGATATTGCATTAATGACTGCACCCGATGCCGCACGAGTCGCTATTGGTTTGCCGTCAGAAAATTTGGGCAAAATCTCATCCCAATCGAAGGTTATTTTTTTATTCCATGATTGCGACAATTTTGCGGCTAATTCGGGATATTTATCCTTGTATGAGATATGCACTTTTTCCCACTGTTCCTGCCATGCTGCGCCCTGCTTAATTGAATCACGCATAAATTCTTTAACATCTTCTGGAATTACAAATAGTCTATCTTCCGGGAAGCGCAATTGTTTTTTAGTCAAACGAACCTCTTCTTCACCAAGCGGTTCACCATGTGCTTTTGCGCTTCCCGCCCTGTTGGGGCTGCCATAACCAATAATGGTATTGCATGCAATAATTGATGGTTGGGAATTGTTCTGCCTAGCCTGGGTTATGGCCTCATTTACGGCTGTGATATCATACCCGTCAACCCGCTGGACGTGCCAATCATAGGCTTTAAATCTGGCTAACACATCTTCACTGAAGGCTAAATCTGTGGGGCCATCAATACTTATTTTATTATCATCATAAAGCACAATGAGTTTGGCTAGTCCCAGATGCCCTGCCAAGGCACACGATTCATGCGAGATTCCCTCCATCATGTCACCATCGCTGGCAATAACATACGTATAGTGATCGATAATCGGATAATCGGCCCGGTTAAAGGTAGTTGCCAAAAATCGCTCAGCCAGGGCCATACCCACGGCATTGGTAATTCCCTGACCTAAAGGGCCGGTTGTCGTCTCGACACCTGGTGTTAGTCTATACTCGGGATGTCCCGGTGTTTTGCTGCCCCATTGCCTGAATGCCTGCAATTCCTTTAAGGGAAGGTTATAACCGCTTAGATGAAGTAAACTATAAAGCAACATACTGCCGTGCCCACCGGAAAGGACAAAACGGTCGCGATCCGGCCAATCAGGATCGCTGGGATTATGTTTTAAATGATATTTCCATAATACCAGCGCTAAATCCGCAGTTCCCAAAGGCAAACCTGGATGACCTGAATTGGCTTTTTGTATGGCATCCATGGCTAATACGCGGATGGTGTTCGCAGAGCGACGTATTAAATCAATTTCAGACTCAGGAAATCTTGAAGAATCTTTTGTTGCTTTTGCATTCATTTAATACCTCTTATAATGGCAGTTTATCAAAATTATAGCGAAAAATTTTCTGAATGATTTATTTGCATACTATCACTTCATTTTAGATGCTTTATCAAGGATCATAGGAATTGATGCATCCATAAGTTCTTTTATATCTGTATAGCGAAACGTTCGCTGCTCGAACGTGCGTTTATCCAAAGCCTTAATAAATCTTTCTTCAAATTCTTTAAAATAAGAACCGTAAATATGGTAGCTGTCTGCCTGGTGCACATAGCGGCCCATTTTAATCTCTTTACCCGAGAGTTCATATATCCTGCGGGCAATCTTTTGCTGTAACTGGATTAAGGCAAACATATTCATAAATGCTGCCTTATATGCATCATTGGAGCGGAAGCGAACATTTATATTAAGATGCCATCTACGGCTATCATCTTGTAATAAGCGACACCAGATGCTCTGCAGGCAGGCAGGATCATAACAGAAATTATCTTCCCAGACTTTCCAGATAATCGCCTGCGCTCTTCTTGAGTGTGGTGTTTTGGCCAATTTAACAGACAGCAGTTCTATCTGATCAAATATTTTTTCTATTCCCGGTACCGTATATCTGAAGAGTCGCTGGTGATAGGTATATTCCCATCTGGTATCCTGTGCATCATCCGCTGAACTGCGTACAAGATGATCCTTTATACCGTCCAATACTTCCATTACATATTCTTGTAAATCATCCAAACCGCCGGGAAAATCTTTATGAATCATGGGTTCAGATAGTGGATCGCGGACGACAATAGTCATGGAACAATCTTTACTTGGAGGATCTTTGGGTTTATCATATTCTGTTTTGATATTACAACCGTCTTTATAAACCGCTATCAATGATTTTTCCCATGCTTCCGCTAAACCTTCTCCTTGCACCATTAATACCGGTATATTACCGTCCATTACTTCTCCCTTCATGATGTCATCACACGTTTATTAATACTTTAAAAGGGTCAATATCATTTATTTGAGTACGTATGCGTAAACTTATCTCGTGATAAGCGTTTTTAATTTTATCATATTGTTCAACATTTCGGGGATATTTACGTCGCGATTCATCACCTTTGACAAAAATATCAGTAAGAAATTCCAATGAATATTCAGGCTGTCTATTTTTCTCATATACCCATGCGGCATGAATTGCTGCACCCAGTGCTGCTCCTTCCCCTGCTATGGCTACAGTCTCTGATGCGAATATATCGGCAATAGTCTGAGCCCAGGCATCGGATTGGCTTAAGCCACCTGTCAAGCGAATTTCTTGAGCCTGCACCGGCATTTTGCGGTATCCGTCATATAAATTGAGAATGTGCCCTTCTAAAACCGCACGACATAACACAGACATCCCAAATTCATTCAGAGCAAAACCCCAGTATACCGGCGCTGCATGTGGCAGGTCGGGTGTTCTCTCCCCCATATACCAGGGGAAAAGGATTCTCCCTTTGTTACCCGGTGGTGTTTCCTTTAGAATCTGATCGAACTTTTGATGCGTTAATTTATACATTTCCAGAAGC
>SMTZ1_10014796_pt1 | contig 13415 bp, 11 predicted proteins | sample DeeMarSWOR136_30_FD_25667 | JGI IMG/M metagenome (IMG submission 25667) | reverse complement strand
AACCTGAGATAGCAAAGCATCAATTTTCCTGGGAATGTATATTCAATTGACAGATTCATATTAGTTTAGGCCTTTTCAAAAGATTTATTTATAGCAAGAAATGTATGAAATTCTGTTATTTATTAGTTAATAGCAATACATGTGGACTTATTGTAATTCTAAAAAAATTTCAGAGCCAAATAAAATTTTTAAAGGGTATAAATTTCTTTTTTCATTCAATTCCCATAATTCGGGACAAACCCTATTTCTTATAAAAAGCTCTGATCGAGGAAACGATAAAATCCTGCTGGTCTGAAGTCAACTCCGGATATATGGGCAATGCCAGGACTTCGCGCGACGCTTCCTCAGCTACTGGCAAGTCTCCTTCCTTGTATCCAAGATAGGCAAAGCACTTTTGAAGATGAAGCGGCAGAGGGTAATAGATAGCCGTGTTCACGCCTTTATCTTTCAAGAAGTTCATCAAGGAATCCCTGTTTTTGGCTCTGATGACATATTGATGATAGGTATGAAAATTCGCAGCGCCGCTGTCCTTGTACAGGGCCTCCGGGGTCTGAACAAGGCCCTCAACCCCAAGGCCTGATTCTCTGAATATTCGGTCATAATAGGAAGCTTTCTCGATCCTTTTTTGCTGCCACTGCTCTAAGTGCCTGAGTTTGACCCTCAGCACAGCAGCCTGGAAAGCATCGAGGCGGAAATTTCCGCCGATGACGTCATAGAAATATTTGTTCCGTGACCCGTGGACTCTCAACAGCTTGAGTTTCTGAGCCAGGCCCTCATCTTCGGTCAAAACCATTCCTCCGTCGCCGAATCCTCCCAAGTTCTTCGAGGGAAAAAAGGATAAAGTTCCTGTATCTCCGAGAGAGCAAGCTTTCTTGATACCCTCAGGAGCGGGGTACTCTGCTCCGATGGCCTGGGCAGCATCCTCGACAACCGACAAATCATACTTCTCTGCCAGGCTGACGATGGGGGTCATATCCGCACACTGACCGTAGAGATGGACCGGGATCACAGCCTTGATCAGTGGCTCGCCGTGTTTATTGGAATGGGTCTCGAGCAATTCGGCCAGTTTCTCCGGGTCAAGGTTGTACCCGCTCTTCTCGATATCACAGAAGACAGGCCTGGCTTTAATCCTGGCAATAGCGCCCGCGGTGGCAAAAAAAGTGAACGGAGTGGTGATCACGGCGTCGTTCTCCCCCACATCCAGAGCCATAAGGGAAATGATCAGAGCATCGGACCCGGAAGAGACTCCCACCGCATACCGGACTCCGCTGTAAGCCGCGACTTCTTTTTCCAGGCTCTCCACTTCTGTACCCAGGACAAAACTCTGAGAAGTGACGACCTCCATGATTTTTTGATCGACCTCTTCCTTAATGGTTTGGTATTGAGCTCTCAAATCCAAAAATGGAATATCCATTTTCCTACCTCTTATTTAATAACCTTTTTTAGTTTTTCTTTTTCGATAATCAGCTGTCCCTGATAGGTCACATAATTGAGAAGAATCAGCACTCTTTCTCTGGCCGTGAGCTCCTTTTTAAAAACCCCTCTCAAGCCTTTCAAGGGGCCTTCCACGACTTCGATCTCATCACCGACCTCGGGTTTTTCGCCAAATTTATCGATGGCGATGAGGCCCTCGACTTCCCTGGATCGGATCTCAGCAATGATCCTTTCTGGGATGGGAATGGGGATGTCCTTGACTCCGACAACTCTCTTCACGCCCCGTGTGTATCTCACCAGCTGGTATTGGGCTGGAAAATCGAAATGAATGAATTCATAACCGGGGAAGAAAGGTTTTATGCGGTTATCATAAACATACTTGGGATTATAAATCTTGATCCCGCCCTCAGTGAAAAGCCTCTCCACCTGGAATTCCTTCTTTGGTTTGGTGTTGATCACGTACCAGTTTTTCATCTCAGCTTTATCTCAAAGGTGCCAGGCCTTGACACGGGCGAATTCTGTGTCAGACCCTGGCAGAAAATCATATTAGAAAAAACATGGCCCAGTTTCAAGCCGAACATCTTGGGAGTACCCTATCTCAGCATTAAACCGGCTTATCTGGAACCTTGAACTCTCCCTCATCTTTCTTCCGTCAATCCTGAAGACCAAATTTGGAATAGAAGTCGGGCCTCCTGTCCTGGAGAAAATGTTTCTTGGCCGGAGTCTGGGGAATCAGGCTGAGGTCACATTCCGCATAGATGATGGAATCCTCTTCCTGAGGCGCTTGAGCGATCACTCGGCCGTGAGGGTCCACGACAAAAGACTCCCCTGAAAAATGAATGACATCCTCTTTTCCGACGCGGTTGACAAGCGCGGCGAAATATCCGTTCTGAAACGCCGCCACTTGAAGCTCGGCCTCGAATATGCCTTCGGTCCACTCCCCTACTGCTCCGGCCTGAGGGACGATCACTATCTCGGCTCCCCGCAGCCCCAGAAGTCTCATGTACTCCGGGAAATGGCGGTCGTAGCAGATGGCAACCCCGATCCGTCCCGCTCGGGTTTCATAGACAAAATCTGTCCTATCACCGGGCACATAATACCCTCTCTCATGAAACCCTGGGCCTTCCATGATGTGGACCATCCGGGTGACTCCCAGAAGCCGTCCGTCCGCATCGATGACCGGAGAGGCATCATAGGTCCTGTCTCCCTCCCTCTCGAAAAGATTCAACACCGCCACCGCGCCGTACTGTTTAGCCAGCCTGGAAAACTCCTCGGTGGTCGGGCCTGGGATAGGCTCGGCTTTGGCCAAGGATTCCGGCTCAGCCGGGACCTGGGGCAGAAAAGCAGAGAAGGCCAGCTCGGCATAGGCAATCAATTCGGCCCCGGATCGGGCGGCTCGCTGAAAAGAATCGATTCCCCGCTTGAGGTTCTCCTCAAAGTCTCCTGTGGCGTGCTGCTGAATCAATGCTATTTTCATACGAAGCTCCTCAATTTGATTCTGTCCCAGGCTCAAACCTTGGCCTTTTTTCCGCTGCCCAAGCAGCCGGAGCGCCCCTCGGCTCCCCTCATCTCCCCGCATATCTTAATAAACTTCAAGGAGATTTGTAAATAGCTGCCCGTTTTTTTTTCTGGGAATACAAGGGAGGAAAGATTCCGATAAGGAGAATTGTGCGAAGAAAGAGAGAAAAATAGAGTGCTTAATTATCCCTATTCCAAAAAAGGGGCCTGGCCCCTTTTTAAGAAATCAGCCTCTTTCTTTTTCTTAATGGGCCTCAATCAATATCGGTTATGTGCAGCTCCCAGTTCTCGGTCTCTTCATTAAAAATCAACTGGTAAAGCTTGTTTTTAGAGAAAGAAAAAGGATAAAGGCGTTCCGGATTCATCTCCTTGACCGGAAGAAATTTTTTCTCCAAAAGATTCCCCTTGACATCAAACACGATGACTTCATTCTCAAGGGATACTGTCTTAAAAGTAAGCACATAAATTCTATCATCTGCTATTCTGAAATCCCGGACAGCCGGGAATTGCTTGGGAAGATTCAGAGTCTTGATAAAATAATCAGAACCTCTTGTGAACTTGATCTTAAAGTGCGCATGAATCTCATCAACAAAACTTTGAGGGATCCTGAGCTTCTCAAGATCGTGCTCAATAGAATAGAGTTGACTCCCTTCAAAATCAAAAACATGAATGGCAAGCGAGGGTGAATCTCCTCTGGCCATGAATATCTTATCCCCGGAGAGGGACACCAGTAATGTGTCAGACGCCCTGTCAAAAAAATTCGCCTGTTCCCGGCTCTGTAAATTGAACCAGTAATCGCAATTCAAAATCTCTTTTTGCTTATTCAAGTCTGAGTCAAAAAGGGCCACAGACAATTTTCCATCTCTTATGGGCAGGAAACCCAATATTCTATCACCATGCGAGAGGAATTTGGCGTTTATCCCATAAGGCAGCTTCTTTTCACCAATAAAATCGCCTTTTCTGGAGAAATAGGCGAGACGAGCTGTGCTGTTGACAACCAGGTGGTCCTGGCATACGGAAATAACCAGTCCTCGCTCTTTGAGGTTCATGTTGGCTTGTATTATATGAAACTCACCTGGCCCCACACCTTCGTTTCCAATCCTTTTCGTCAGACTAAGATTTTCTAACGAATAGAGATAGACATGCGGGTAATCTGAAACGATGATCTGGTCGCTATCCACGACGAGATATCTCGGATTGAGAAGGTCAGCCAACACGGCCGCCTTTTCAGCCTGAAGCAAGAGAACACACCAGAAAATTCCGGCGAGAATTGTTATTCGTCTCATTCTCAGCTTCCTCTTAGAATAAATCCATCGAGCCGTCTTCAAGATTCATGAACTTCTATCATACACTCGTGATTATTTGCTTATCAAAAAAAAATCCTTTTGTGAATCCCTTTATTCAAGATTCAAAATTCAGGCAAAAGGTTTATTTCTGAAACGAAGTAAAAAAAATCTGCCTCTATTCTACTTCTGGTACTTGACAAAAATCAGCATGATTCCTGAGATGCCGGTCAGAAGAAGCGAGAGATAAAAAGGCGCTTGCCTGCCGAAGATTTCCCAGAGCACCCCAGCCAAGAACGAAGCCGGAAAAGCGCAGAGGCCAATGACCATCTGGAAACCGCCCAGGCAGCTGGCCCTGAACTGAAGCGGAGCCAGTTCACAAACAAATGTCTTCTGCACTGGGTCCAGCGCGCCTTTATGAGCCCCATAGAGGATAAAAGCCAGGTAGATCATTCCTTCTTTCTGGCCGACAATAAAAAGGACGCAGACCGCCATCCAGAGAAAATAGGAGATAAAGATAAGAGACTTTCTTCCCATCTTATCAGAGAGTCTTCCGAAGGGATAGGAAAAAAGTGAGGCTGAAGCCGTAAAAATCAAATAGAAAACAGGGACCAGGACTACCTTGAATCCGAACTCCCTGGCGAAGATGAGGAGGAAAGAATAGCTGAAAGCGCCAAGGGTAAATATGGAGCTAAGAGCGAGGAAAAGAGTAAAATTTCTGTCCAGATCCTTGAGGGAGATGCCTTTGTAGATTTTGATTTTTCCAGACCTCTTTTCTTTAATACAAAGAAAAATCAGAGAGGCGCTGATGAGGGAAGGGACAGCCGCAAGGGCGAAAAGAATCCTGTATCCGATCAACCGGAAAAGGAAGATGCAGATCAAGATGCCGAACACCGCACCCAGGTTGTCCATGGCCCTGAGAAGCCCAAAACTTTTTCCCCTGTCTTTTACGGTCGAGACATCCGCGACCATCGCATCTCTGGGAGCACTCCTGATTTTCCCGGACCTGTCCAGTATCCTGAAAGGAATGAGATGCGGCCATATCGAGGAGAGCGAATACCCGATCCTCGAGAGCGCTCCGAAGAGATATCCTGCCCAGATGAAAACCTTCCTCTTTTTGATCCTGTCCGATATGTAGCCAGAGGCGGCTTGAGAGATGGAGACCAGAGCTTCTCCCAGTCCATCCAGGAAACCCAGGATAGCCATATTGGCTTTGAGAACCGTGGTCACAAACAGGGGCCAGACGGGATAAATGATGTCAGAGCCCAAATCGTTCAAAAAAGAGGCAACAGCGAAAGTGCGGATGGTTTTCTTTGATTCCGGTTGGTGACGGGTCATGGATTTCTTCTGGAATAGAGCTTAAGGCTTCTCCTGGCCATTGAGTTCAAAGACCGGTGGTTTTTTTAAGGAACGACATCGGTGTATCTGGCCATAAAGGCAGAGCGGTCGTAGATTTCCTGGAGTGTAATCCTGTTTTTCTCCATGCCTTTGACTATATCCTGAACTCGATCCTGGACGATTCCCACATGCAGCCTCATCAGTTGGCAATACTGGTAGGTTCTCTCCTTGGAACCGGCGATAACCTGGACCGGGCACCGGCCGCCGCAGTAGAAATGGATCCCACACTGCTCACATCCCAGCCAGTTTTTGTACTCGATAAGCGCATTCAGATCAGATTCCTCTAGACTGAGTTTTCCTCCCTTATCTAACTCTCCTATGGAGTGGCAGGAGGGAAGGTCAGCACAGGAATAAACCTTGCTAGAAACGATATCATAGTTCTTGGCCAGCTCGACCCCGCAGGCCGTGTGGCCCCGCTCATCTCCGGTCAGAAGGAACAGGATCAGTTCATTGAGGTGAGCGATGGGAAGAAGTTCTCCCTCTGAAATCCTCTGGACATAGATGTCCATGACTTGCTCGAGCTCCTGACCGTAGCTGGCCCCAAAGAACGGAAAATCCCTAAACGGCTCCCGGTCTTCAGCCCAATGCCAGAAAAAATGGTTGACCAGCTTTTTCTGGTACAACCTCATGAACTCTTCAAAGCAGTTGAAGAGAGACTGCTCCTCCCGGAGAGTCGACCAGTGTAGCACATGGCCGTTATAACTCTTGGCTAGTTCTTTGAGGTTTTCCTTGATATTAGCCAGATCGGTTCCCAGGCGCACCCGGTTGTGCTGTTCTTCATCACCGTCTATCGAAACCGAATACAACCAGATGTCCTTCATGAAATCAGGATAGAGACGCAGGGTGTCGATGATGAGCTCTCCGTTGGTATAGGCCATGAACCTGTATCTGTCTGTTTCCTTCGATTCCCTCAGAATTCGCCAGGTTCTTTCCATTTTCTCGGGGAAGAGGAATGGTTCTCCTCCATAGAAGCAGACGGTGATCATCTGATCCGGATGGCGTCCTGCCAATTCTCTGATAATGACAGCGTCCCGCTCGGGGTCGGCATCCTGAGACGTTATGATCTCGCTGCGGGGATCATCACAGCCCATGGTGATGGCGCTGTTGACACATCCAAGACACCGCGCATAGCAGCGTCCGGTGATAGTCAGATGGATCATGATGCTTTCGTCTGTCTCGAGAGCTTGACCAGCAAAGGGACAGTCGGCTTGAACTTCGACTGCATCGAACCGGGACAAGTCCTTGAACCGGGAGTAGCCTATCCCGGCAACCGGGGGGTTGAACGCCTCTTTTATTCTCATAATCCCTGCCTTCACACCCACATCACCGGATTTCCCCTCTTCTTATCAGAAATTTTTTCCCAGGTATAACTTATACCATAAAAAGAGACAGAGTCAACTGGAGGAAGAAAAAGTTGTTATTGAAAAAAATTGCCCTTTGAGGGACCTTTCAATCCCCTTCTAGTCAATTTCGGGGCTTTCTGTTTCCTCGATATGCTCTTTGAGGGCTTTGATGTGCTCTTCGGGAGTATCCACAAACTCAATACCCAACTCGAACAGTTCATCAGCGTAACGGCTTTTGATCCAGCGTACTTTTCCGAAAGCACTGATCAATCTGTGAGGCTTTTCCAGAACCAGGTCTATCTTCAAGGTGGAGTTGATCGGCAAGAATGAATTGGCAAAAACCCGGAGACCGGATGACGAGATATCCTTGGTCAGATGGTAGCTTATTTTTTTATCCGGTGTAAAAGTCTCGGAAGGAACCAGCTTGATCGTAACTTGCGCTTCTTCTTTGACTCTTTTTGCTCTCCGTTGCTCAGTCATAATCTCGACTCCTTATAATCCTCTCAATGAAGAACGAAGTTATTCGCTCACCCTACTCATCTCTGAATAAAGGGGGAACTTGAATGTCCTCTAATTTTGCTTACGATCGAATGCTGTTTGCTCTCGCCGCCTTTGGTCAGCCATCTTATAACACAGAAACCAAACGATGTCAAAAAAAAAGGCAAAAATGTGTCACGTTAAATTATTAATTTTCAATCTTTAACGATACAAAACTCTAATCAGCTTCCATGAACAGCATCCATTTTCTATGATCGGGACGATAAGTTCTACCTCTCTTAGCTATTTCCGGTAAAGATAGATATCGTGCTCTTCGCCGTCTTCGGATTTTAAGGTGACAAAGCCGATTTCTTTGGCCTCCCAACCCGGAACGGTGTAATTGTGGGAGACAACATAAGTCCCCGGCTTAAGCTGTTTATCGAACAGAGGTTGGAGCAGCGCGTTGGATTCTTCCAGAAGATAAAGGGCCACCACCGTTGCTTCCGAGAAATCCACTTTCATCACGTCACTCTCCAGGAATTCGACGAGATGATCGACTCCCGCCATCTTAGCCGAAGCGTTGGCTTCCCTGATCCGCTGGGGGTCTATATCGATGCCTATTCCTCGGGTTCCATACTTCTCAGCAGCCATTATCACTATCCGTCCGTCTCCGCAGCCCAGGTCGTAAAGAATATCATCCTTATCCACCTTGGCCATCTCGAGCATCTTCTCCACCACGACCATCGGCGTCGGGACCCAGGGAGCCAGATCCTCTGCGTCGGTCCTCCCGTGGGAACCTTCATAAAGCTCGAGTTCATCGTTTTCGTTATAGCGGAACGAATAAGGCGTCCCAGGAGTGAGTCTGTAGGTTATGGTCTCATCCCCCTGTTCGAAAAAAACGTCCATAGCCAGCTCGCCGGGAAAGCGGTCGATTCTGCCAACCTCAAGAGTCATCACCCTGGACTGGGCATCAGAATTAAAAGGCTTGATCCTGTAGGTAACGGTCTCATGAGTGACGTTCCGGATCGTGATTTCTTTTTGTTTCTGAGCTTGCCCTGAATCAGACGCTGAGCCTGAATCTATCTCGTTATCACCCGGGCAGGAGGCAAACAACCAGGCAACAACCACTATAACCAGAAAAGCAATCAACGCTGCAAAAATGACTTTTCTGTTCATAGGCTTGCTCCTCAAAAAACAACCTGCGAATCATAATCTTATTCTATCATTAATTCAAACTATTTCTTCTCGCCGCGAGGCAGCCAGACAGCCATCTCCCCTGGCCCTCGGTGGGACCAGGAATAATAGGGAACCGCAACCAGAAATTCAAAGCTATCCGGCTTCTTCACCTTAATCACGTTGATCCCTCCCAACAGCTCGGGACGGAATTCAACTTCGAATAGCGCATCCTCCGGCAAGACCCGCTTGAGGATCTTGCCGCCGTTATCCACTCCCTCGAAACAGTAGACGAGGGGTCCACGCTGCAGGGCCACCAGGCCCTGATTGTTTTTCACATTCTGGTGAGAAACAATCCTTCGGACAGGCATAGGCAGGGTGATCTCGATCTCATCGCCTTCAGCCCAACATCTGCGGATGCGGGCAAAACCTTTTGTCAACTCAAGAGGAATAAGCTGTTCATTGACTTTGAGTGCGACCTGCTTTTCGCTCTCATCCAAAAAAGAATAGAGGTCGCTCGGGACTGGCTCATTCCTGGCCCAGCCAGGGATACGGAGATACACGACAAATTCCTGAGACTGCTCCGGATGGATGGCGATCCTGACTTTACCGTCCCAAGGGTAACGCGTCTCCTGGTTCACCTCGACAAGGTTCCGGCCTATCCTGACTTTTCCCTTGCCAGCCACAAAAAGATTGACGTACAACCCGTCATCCTGGCTGGCGTAGACATAACCCGGAAAAGAGGGCAGAAAACGGGCCACATTCACTGGACAGCAGGCACAGTCGAACCAGGGCTTGCGCGTCGTTTCTCCCTGGTTAAATTCAAATTTACCGTCTGATTCCAGCGGGTTGGGATAAAAAAAGCGGTCTCCGCTCAAGGATATTCCTGAGAGCAGCCCGTTGTAGAGGGTTCGCTCCAACACATCGAGGTACTGGGCACCGCCATGCAGGAGAAACAGGCGGTGATTACAGAAAACGTTGCCGATAGCGGCACAGGTCTCGTTATAGGCTGTGGCGTTGGGCAGTTCATAGTCATCTCCGAAGGCCTCGCCGTCATGCCGGGAGCCAATGCCGCCGGTCAGGTACAGCTTTCGAGAAACGACGTTTTCCCAGATACGGTCAATGGCCTGAATATATCTTATATCTCCAGTCAGGGCAGCCACATCAGTCATGCCCGAGTACATGTAGGTGGCCCGGACTGCGTGTCCCATGGCTTGGTCCTGCTCGATGATCGGTAGGTGAGCCTGAAGATACCAGTCCTGATCATAAATGGAGAACTCAGATGTTTCCGGGAACATCTTTTTGTGGTGTTCGGGCCTGCGCTCATCCAGGAAAAACTTGGCCAGCTTCAGGTACTTCTCATCTCCTGTGATCCTGTAGAGCTTAACCAACCCTATCTCTATCTCCTGGTGACCGGGAAAACCCCTTCTCTTGCCCGGACCGAACACGCTGTCGATAAAATCCGCGTTTTTTACAGCGACATCCAGGAAACTGCGTTTCCCGGTAGCCAGGTAATGTGCCACAGCCGCCTCGTACATATGCCCGACGTTATAGAGCTCATGGCTGGAGCCCAGGTTGGACCAACGCTCCTTACCCGAACCAGGCGCAGGATTTTCAGGGTTGATGGTGCGGGTGGTGAAAAGATAACCGTCATCCTCCTGGGCGGCTGCGATCTTGGCGATCAAGTCATCCATGTAGTGCTCAAGCTCCGGGTCCGGGTGCAGGCTCAGCGAATACGCCGCTCCTTCCATAATCTTGAAGACATCCGAATCATTATACCTTCGGCCTTCGAATTCCCCTGGCATCAAACCGCCAGCCTTAGCGAAATTGTCTATCCGGCCGGTCTCTTCGCACTTTTTAAAAGCAAACGGAATGGTGACCGTCCGGTTGGTCTCTATCCGCGGTAGCCAAAAGCTATCTGTAATCTGGACCTCGGTAAAAGCCACGGGTTGTATGGGGTAATCCTTTATGCTTTGTTTGGTACAGACAGAAAGCAACAGACAAAAAGTTGAAATAATAAATATATAATTTCTGGGCCTCATCCTGCCTCCTCTCAACGAAAACTCTTAGCACAACACCAATAAGGTGTCAAACTCAGCAATCTTAATATTAACATCTTAATTTCAGTAATGGAGAAAAAACCTGATCAAAATGAGAAGTGCGGCGGCGGTTCCTTTCCATCCGGAGCCCATGGTGGCGGGGGGAGGGTCTTGGCGAGGATGGAAAGGAACCGCCGGCAGACTTTTCAGCTCATGTTAAGCCATTCATTCGCATTACATCCCTACTGGAGCGAGCCTGGATGCCGCCCTCAAGCCCCCGTAGCGGAGGGGGGACCCGGCGGCTTAGCCGACGGGGGGAACCGACGGGACTGGTTCCCTCGGGGTCCGGGGGGGGAGGGCGGCATCCAGGCTCGCTCAGAGATTGTAAACTTATTTATTGCATTTACATCAGATCGGATATTTCCCCTCTCCACGGAAGATGCTTTCAAGCGCAATCTATGGGACTGAAAATATCCAACGAATTGACATCTTTTTTTGGCTGGATTATAGTTCCTTGAAATGCCAGGATGGGTAATCCGAGGGAAAGAGAAAGACTTCATAATCCAGGAAGTCGAAGCATCCATCCAATCCAAACCAAGGGAGATTTCATATGACAAACACTTCCGATGAGAAAAAACACTGGTGGCGCTGGCTGATTCTGCTTATTGTCAGCCTGGTTATGTTCGGGTCGTACTATATCTACGATTCCTTAAGCCCCATAAATGATTATATCCAGCAGACCATGAACGTTGACAGCGCCAAATTCGGACTGCTCTTCTCGTTCTACGCCCTTCCTAACCTTCTCTTCCTGCTGGTCGTGGCCGGTTTTCTCCTCGACCGCCTGGGCATCAGGAAGGCAGGCACTGTTTATGTTTTTCTCATCCTTGTTGGATCACTCATCACCTCCCTCGGAGCCGGAAAATCGTTCACCGCCATGCTCATCGGCCGCATGGTCTTCGGCTTCGGCTCAGAGGCCACGATACTCGTCATCAACAAAGTCATCGCCCGCTGGTTCAAAGGGAGAGAGCTGGGATTCGCTTACGGACTGAATATCACCGTGATGAGACTGGGCACGATACTCGCTCTGAACACCTCAGCCCAGATAGCGGATGCCACCGGGACCTGGCGCTGGTCAGTATGGGCAGGAACAATGGTGATGTTCGTCTCTTTTATCGTCTTCCTTATCTACCTGGCCATGGACAGGGACGTGGATAAAGAAATAGAAGCGGGAACAGAGGAAAAAATTGTCGTTAAAGATATCCTGAAATTTAACTCCGCATTCTGGTTCATCTGCTTCCTCTGCGTAACATTCTACTCGGCTGTTTTCCCGTTTACCAATCATTCCCCAAGGTTCCTTCAGATGAAGTTCGGTATTTCGGCAGCCAAGGGAGGCCTGTATACATCCCTGATCATGACCGCTTCGATGATCTTCACTCCTCTTCTCGGCCTCCTGGTGGACAAGCTTGGTCACAGGGGAAAAATCATGATCTTCGGGTCGCTGCTCATCGTACCGGCCCATCTGCTGCTCGGACTGACCTATCTCCACCCGGCTGTCTCCTTCGTTATTCTCGGCATCTCATTCTCGCTGGTGCCCGCAGCTCTCTGGCCGGCTGTGCCCATCCTGGTCAAAGAAAAATTCCTGGGAACCGCCTTTGGCATCATCGCCTGGGTCCAGATGCTCGGGCTTTTTGTGTTTCCCTGGCTGGCGGGCAAGGTTGTCGACCTCTCGGGGGATGACTACACCAACATGGAGCTGATGTTCGCCTCCCTCGGGTTCGCCGGGCTGGCTTTCGCGCTCCTGCTCCTTGCTTCGAACAGGAAGCACAAATTGGGTCTGGAACTCCCCACTAAAGAGGCTCAGGCAAGGGCAGACGCCTCTGCCTGATTCAAGGTTGAGCGGCGTTATCTCTTCTCCATAACTTCAATACGTTGAGGATGATGTTCATGAAATAGATATAGATGATGTAAATCCCTGTGAAAACTGTGGTCAGATTGACCGGAGCCGAGACCAGAACAAGGACGAGAAGAAGCGGAAGAGCGATTATGCCCAGCACTACTTTCTTCCGGAAAATCAGCTGGATCACAACCAAAAGCGCAATGAATATCAGGAAGAGATACAAAGAAACCCATTTTTGACTGATCATCTGATAAAGATAATAAGCCATGATCCCGATGGCCGTCCCTATCCCCTTTCCCCCTTTAAAAGACAGATAGAAAGGAAAGATGTGACCGGCCACGGCCGCGGCGCCGGCAAGGTGGATAAAAAGTGGGCCTGCTCCCAGCAGGGAGGCAACGCCCAATGCCAGCAATCCCTTTGAAACATCGATAATGATGACTGCAACCGCTGCTTTGAGTCCCAGGACTTGATAGGCATTTGTGCCGCCCGCGTTCCCGTCCCCGTGCTCCCGGATATCGATGCCTTTGAGCCATCTGCCCAGAAAATAAGAAGGAGAAAAAGAGCCGATCAGGTAGCCCAAAGGAATACACAACACAGAGACAAGAGTCATTTGAGTTCTCTTTATTCCTTACAAAAAAAGGACATAAAAATCAATCCAAAAATAAAATACTCTCAAAATATGCAACCGCAGCTGCCACTGGCCACGGTTCCATGATTGAAAAGGCCTTTTAGAACGGAAGCCTATCATAAAGAAACAACATTGTCCGCAGGCAATCTTTCACTCTGTTTTATTTTTGTAGATTCTCTTCCAGATTGTGTGGGTAAAATACACGGGAATGGAAGGAGCGACCTT
>SMTZ1_10004928_pt1 | contig 13415 bp, 8 predicted proteins | sample DeeMarSWOR136_30_FD_25667 | JGI IMG/M metagenome (IMG submission 25667) | reverse complement strand
CATTAATCCGCGAAAAAGGATTTGATGTCTTTTTTCTTGACGTACACATACGCGACGCCCCATATGAAAAAATAGTCGAGGTATTAAGAAAGGTCGCACGGGATGCGGTGCTGGTACTCATTACCAGTTATGCGTTTCCCGATGTGGCAAAACATGATAGGCCCGATATTGCTCTCTACCTGGTGCAACCATTGACCGACGATAAGATTAAGAATGCGGTCAGCCGGGCGTTGCGCCAGGCATCGCTGTCTCTGGAAAACCGCCGCCTGCTTTCGACCGTAACTAAGGCAAAGAAACAGTGGGAGGCAACGGTTGATGCCATTGACGATCCAATTTTCTTGACTGACTTCGATTATAATATTCTGAGGGCAAACCTGGCAACATACCGCAGGCTGGGTAAAGGCGTTGATGAGGTTCTGCGCAAGAAATGTTATGAGATCTTTCACTGTTCAGACCATATCTTGGATGATTGCCCGGGCAAACGAGCAATGCTCAGCGGCGAAATGGCTTCGGACGTCATTCGCTTTAAAGGATTTAGACAGAAATTGTCTTGTGACGTATATCCTCAAGTTTTTTCTGGTGGTGGGTTGGTCCACCATCTCCATGTGCCCACGGTCAGTTATGAAACTCAAGCGGAAATGATGACCATGTATGAGCGCGTTTTCGATGAGGCCGCAGTGCCGATTCTACTGATTGATGTGGACGATTATAAGGTGGTCGATGCGAACCAGCGCGCGTTGGAGTTTTTTGCGCGCGAGCCCGAGCGTATGTTCAATATTGATCTGGAAAATCTCTTTGCGGCTACTGAGGGCGAAACACTGATCAACAATATAACGGGGCAGCTCGCAGCAACGGTGAGCAGCTTTAGAACCATGGTCATTGATGGACGCGGAAAAGAGAAGGAAGTCTATGTTGTTGTTAATGGAGTCAGTGTGCGGAACCGGCGCATGGCCGAGGTACTCGTGGTTCCGATCGATTTGCTTGGTTAGGCACAGGATGTTGCCAAGATTCTTCAGGAGCATGTACAAATGCCTGTTGCGTTGATTGGTCTCGGGCATTGGGGATGTAGGTTTGTCCCGAAGTTGCTCAATCACGCTTTAGTTAAAGGCCTGTACTGTTATGATATCGATGACGCGCGGTCCCGGAGGATCATTCAGGATTTCCCGTCGGTCAAGGTATCTTCAGATTATGAAAGCGTCCTAAACAACCCCGAGATCGAGGCAGTGATTATTGCTACCCCGGTCGCATCTCATTATTCGCTCGCTAAGAAAGCACTAGAGAGTGGGAAGCATGTGCTATTGGAGAAACCTCTAACCAACCGTGTGGATGAAGCGCAACATCTCGTCGATCTTGCATCGGCTCGAGCGCTGAAACTCATGGTCGATCACATCACTCTGTACAGCGGCGCGGCGCGGAGTATCAAACGGCTCATTGAATCGCAAACACTGGGCAAAGTTATCTATTTTGACGCGGTGAGGGCGAATTTGGGTTTGATCCAGTCTGATGTCAGTGTAGTATGGGATCTGGCAATACATGAATTCGCCTTGATTGATTATCTGCTCGGGGAAATGCCTAATAGAGTATCGGCAACCGGCGCTGCCTTTTATGGATCTTTGGAGGAAATCGCTGATGTGACACTTTCTTTTGAAGGTGGCATCGTTGCGCACGTACATGTGAGCTGGCTTTCACCGGTTAAAAAGAGGAAATTAATTATTGGCGGTATGAAAAAGATGCTGGTGTTTGATGATATGGTTTCCGATAAAAAACTGAAGCTCTTTGATCGAGGCGTGGATTTATCCGTTAATGCCGGTGTGGATAAACCCATTGTCACGTATCGTGACGGTGATTGTCAGGTATTGGATCATGATCGCACTGAGCCAATGGTTGCGGTTATCAGTGAGTTTATGAAGGCGATTAGTGAAGGCCGTGAGCCATTGACGAATGGTGCCGTAGGTTTGCGGTGTGTGAGGATCCTTCAGGCGGCCGAAAAATCGGTTAAACAGAGAGGAACGAGCGTAAACTTGGGGTGATATTGCCGAGCAGTTCATGCGGGCTGCAAACAGTTCAGGGGCAGAATAAGCATCATGTCTGATCCTGCCCCTTTTTTTCGCGCCACACAGAGAAAGGTCATTAAATTAGGGCATTTTAAGGAGCAACGAGCCAACTAAAACACACCATGCCGTGGTTGACAGAGCCCCAAAAATAGGTATAATTTGGTGGTTGAAAAACTCAAGTTCTACCCAAAGAGAGGTCAGCATTGTTTCTTCCTCGTTTCCTCTTTTGCTGACAAGGGCGGTAGCCTAAAATCTATTAAATTCATCTTCTGCGACAATTAATACAATATTCCTTCCGATTGGTAAAAACTACCAGGAGATAATTGCCTATGAGTCTTTTTACAATCAACAGTGCTCAGAAGTTGATCAGGAGCGAGGTCAGTAAGTTTACCTCGACCGAGGTCGAAACAGTAGCATCAGATATCGAAAGGGACTGTCGAATACCATCAGATATCTTGCAGAAAATCTCACAGATGGGGCTGTTCGGACTCACTATACCCGAGGACTACGAAGGTTCTGGATTGGATGTAACAAGCCTTTGTATTGCGCTTGAAGAGCTGGCAAAGTCATGCGCATCATTAGCCATGACCGTAGCAGTGAATAACTGTTTGGTCAACTATCCCTTAATCAGATATGGTTCAGCAGAGATTAAAGAAGAGTACCTGAAAAAAATTGCCAATGGTAGTATTGGAGCCTATGCACCTCTCTCGGATATTGACGTGTCTGGTAAAGAATGTGTATTAGAGGCTGTAGGGGATATTAAGTATATCTCGAACCGATATCATGTTGTCTTAAACGGAACATTCGCTGACTTCTTTATCATTCCGGTGAAATCGGATCAAGGTATTTCGCTTTTCCTTATCAATAAAGGTGCGCAAGGTATGAATCCGTACGGTGTAGCAACAATGGGTCTGCGTAGTGCGGGTATCACTGGTTTAGAATTCAAGCATGGGGAACTGAAACCAGACATGTGTCTGGTTTCAGGCGAGAGCGGGCAGCAGGCGATCCAGTCGGTTCTCGATTATGCACATATTGGTTTCTCGGCGGTGGCACTTGGCTTGATGCAGGCATCTCTGGAGGCATCGGTGAAGTACGCAAAAGAGCGTAAGCAGTTCGGAAGACCTATCGCGGAGTTTCCAATGGTCCAGGAAATGCTCGCCGAAATGAAGATTGAGGTAGAGAAATCACGTTTACTCCTTTATGAAGCGGCTAATAGGTTTGATGCAGATGAAGAGTACCGAATGATTGCCCGGATTGCTTGTCTGACAAGTTGTGAGGGTGCAGTAAAGATCGGTTTAAAGGCCATCCAGATTCATGGCGGGTATGGTTATATAAAGGACTATCCGGTTGAACGCTATTTTCGCGATGCCAAATCAGTGCAACTATTAGGTAAGGCACCAACCGACATGAGATTGCAGATCGCAAAGGAGATGCTTTTATGATACTGGAGGAAAGGCACAGAAATTTCCGGGCTAAGGTTAGAGAATTCGCCGAAGGGGAAGTTGCTGCCCGTGCTAGTGAATTGGACAGGAGTGGAGAGTTCCCCTGGGATCTGGTGAAGCGCATGGCCGAATTGCAGCTTACTGCTGTCTACGTTCCGCAAGAATATGGCGGTGCCGGGCTTGATATGCTTCATTATGCCATTGCCGTGGAAGAAATAGGACGCGTCTGTGGTTCAACTGGTATATTCCTTGCGGCGCATTCATCACTGGGAGTCTTTCCGATATACTATGCAGGAAACGAAGAGCAGAAGAAGAAATGGCTCATTCCGCTGGCCAAAGGAGAAAAAATAGGTTCTTTCGGCCTGACCGAACCTGATGCTGGTTCTGACGCAGCAGCCACCAAGACAACGGCAAAAAGGGAGGGTGACAATTATGTCGTAAGCGGTGCAAAGCGTTTCATAACATCCGGCAGCGTTGCTGACGTATTGATCATCACCGCAACCCAGGATCCTTCAAAGGGATATCATGGCATATCGGCATTTGTCGTCGAGAAAGGGACGCGTGGTTTCAGTTACGGTAAGGATGAAGAGAAACTCGGTCTGCATGGCTCGATAACATCTGAATTGATCTTCGAGGATTGTTTGATACCCAAAGGCAACTTGCTTGGCAAAGAGGGCGATGGTTTCAGGATTTTCATGGAAACCCTTGATGGAGGCAGGATTTCCATCGGCGCCCTGGCGCTCGGTATCGCACAAGGTGCTTTGGATGCGGCAGTCGAATTTGCCAAGACCAGCAAGAAATCAGGTAAGCCTATGTATAAGTGGCAATCCACACAGTCGATGATTGCGGAGATGGCTACTGACATCGAGGCGGCACGGTTGCTCGTGTATCAGGCGGCCGCGTTGAAAGATGAAGGTAAGCCTTATGTTAAAGAGGCGGCAATGGCGAAATACTATGCCTCAACCGTGGGCACAAAGGCAGCCAATATGGCCATTGATATCCACGGCATGCTCGGCATCACTGATATGTATCCGGTTGAGCGATTCATAAGGGATGAAAAGCTCATGGAGATCGGTGAAGGTACAAGTGAAATTCAGAAAATTGTCATTGCGAGACAAGTACTGGGCAAGTGACTTGCCCAAATACCAAACCACAAAACACAAATAACAAATAAGCACCAACCAGTGAAATTTCAAACGAGAAACGAAATTGGAGTTTGTCTATTATTTGAGATTTGGTGCTTGAATTTTGAGATTTCAAGGATTAAGGAGGTATCATGAATTTTGATCTGACCAATGATCAGAAAATGCTTCAAGATCAAGTGCGTAAATTTGCACAAGCCGAATTGGCGCCTATGGCTCCGGAGATAGATAAGTCGGGGGATTTTCCATGGCCGAATCTGAAGAAGATGGCTCAACTAGGTTTGCTCGGTGTTATTGTGCCTGAGCAATACGGCGGCTCAGGATTTGATTTTGTATCGCTGGCAATTGCTATTGAAGAGATCTCGCGGGTTTGTGCGTCAACCGGCGTCATTGTTGCCGTCAACAACACGCTAACAACGTATCCAATTCTTCAGTTTGGCAATGAGGAACAAAAGAAGAAATATCTGCCGCCATTATGCAGTGGTGAGAAGATTGGGGCCTTTGGTATCACCGAACCCAATGCAGGGTCTGATGTGGTCGCCATAGAATCAACCGCCCGTCTTGAGGGTGATCACTATGTGCTGAACGGTACAAAGAGATTCATCACGAATGGCGGTGAGGCAGGTATTTTTGTGGTCTTTGCATATACAAATAAAGAATTAAAGCATAAAGGCATCAGTGCATTTGTTGTTGAGCGTGACACTCCTGGTTTCAGTCTGGGAAAACACGAAGACCTTATGGGCATCCGAGCAACCGCGAACTGTGAGTTAATATTCGAGGATGCTAAAATCCCGAAAGAGAATCTACTTGGCAAAGAGGGCGATGGATTTAAGATTTGCATGAACACCCTGGATGTATCGAGAATCGATATCGGTGCACAAGCGGTCGGTATCGCCCAGGCGGCTCTGGACGAAGCAGTGAAGTATTCGAAAGAACGCAAGGCGTTTGGCCAGCCGATATGCAATTTTCAGATGATCCAATCGATGTTTGCGGAGATGGCGACCGAGATCCAGGCGGCGCGTCTGCTGGTCTTTTATGCGGGGTACTGCAAAGACAAGGGCATGCAGCGGTTTTCCAAAGAATCCGCCATGGCGAAATACTATGCAGCCAATATGGCGGTAGACGTTGCCCGCAAGTCAGTTCAAATCCATGGCGGTTACGGGTACACAAAAGACTATGTAATAGAGAGATTGTACCGCGACGCCAAGATTCTTGAGCTCTACGAAGGCACATCAGAAATTCAAAAGATAGTGATTGCAAGAGAACTCACACGCTAAATAACAAGCACCAAATCACAAATATCAAATAATCACCAAATTTCAAATAACAATAAAACAAACAATTTGGAATATTGGTATTTGGATTTTATTTGAATTTTGAGTTTTGTAATTTGGGATTTCCGTTAGGAAGGAGGTTGTTTTGGACTTGATTGTCTGCATCAAGAGAGTACCTCAGACCGCAGAGGCCGAGGTGAAAGTCGATGCGTCGGGTAAGGACATTGTGAAAGACCGGTTGACGTTTGACATGAATGAAGCAGATTCTTATGCCCTCGAAGAAGCGATTCTTCTCAAGGAGAAGTTTGGGGGTACAATAACTGCTATATCCTTAGGCCCGGTTGACGCGGAAGATACACTGCGCATCGCCCTGGCAAAAGGCGCTGACAGCGCAATCAGAATCAAGGCGGAGGACTTTGGCGAATTAGATGGCTCGAAAACAGCAGCGTTCCTGAAGGAAGTAATAAAAGACATTAAATTTGATGTCGTTTTCACCGGTTGTGTGGCTACTGATGATAGCTACTATGGAGTTGGTCCTGTACTTGCCGAAATGCTTGATGTTCCACATGCAACACTGGTCAGCAAAATCGAAGTCGCGGATGGGAAGGCTCACGTGAATCGCGAACTCGAAGGCGGTTTGATCGAACACCTCCAGATGTCCTTGCCAGCAGTGTTTGCGGTTCAGACCGGTATTAACGAACCACGCTACGCCTCCTTGATTGCCATAAGAAGAGCAGCAGGAAAAGAGATAAAGGTATTAGGCAAGGGAGATATTTCATCTGAGCCAGAACTAAAAACCACCCTTGAAGAGCTGTTCGTACCACCGGTTGGCAAAAGGGCGGAAATCATAACTGGTACTGCTGACGAAGTTGCTGCGAGAACCGCAGAAATAATAAAGGAAAAGGGATTGGTTTAAGGAGGAAAGATGGCTGATATTCTAGCGTTGGTTGAACATCGTCAAGGTACAATCCGAGACATAACCTATGAGTTGCTGACGTGTGGGAGAAAGTTGGCTGAGAAGATCGATACGAAATTAACTGGTGTGATACTGGGTCACAACACTGAGAGTTTTCATGAGAGTGTGAAGAAATATACACATCGTCTTATTGTAGTAGATCATGAAGTGTTCAAAGACTTTAATGCGGAGGTATATCAACATGCCCTTGTTGATATCATTAAGAAGCAAAACCCTTTTCTGACCCTGATCGGTAACACTGCTTTCGGGATCGATCTGTGTCCAGCTCTGGCAACGCACCTGGGTATTCCGTTTACAACTGATTGTATCGGTGTCGAGATCACCGACCGCAAAATACGCGTAACCCGTCAGCTCTACGACGGCAAAATGGATGCGCATGTTCAGCTAACCGAAAGCCCTTCATACATGCTTACGTTGCGTAGCGGGTCCTGCCCGGCTGAAACGGGGAGTCTCGCTGCGGAAATACAAAAAATCGAATCACCGATTACCAGCCAACCCGACTACAAGAAGTTTGTTGAATATATCGAGGCGGCAGTGGGCGATGTCGATATCACAAAGGCCGATGTTGTCGTTGGTGTTGGTCGCGGGATAAAGGAGCAGGCAAATTTGTCCTTGGTGGAAGAATTCGCGAAAGCAGTGGGCGGCGTGGTTGCGTGTTCGCGTCCCGTCGTCGACGCCAATTGGCTACCCAAGGACCGGCAAGTAGGGTCATCAGGGAAGACCGTGAAACCCAAGCTCTATATTGCGATCGGAATTTCGGGGGCATTCCAGCACATAGCCGGCATGAAGAATTCAGACACCATTATCGCGATCAACAAAGATCCGAATGCACCGATATTCAATGATGCCGACTACGGCATCGTTGATGATCTTTTTAAGGTCGTGCCCGCACTGAAAAACAAGATAGCGGAGATGAAAAGATAATCATGAAGAGAGTAGGCGTTTTTATCTGCCATTGTGGTCGGAACATAAGTGCTAACATCGACATAGAAAAGCTGGTGAAAGAAATGAAAGAGCATCCTGGCGTCGTGCATTGCGAAGATTACAAGTACATGTGTTCTGATCCTGGCCAGGTGATGATAAAGGAAAGATTGAGGGAGAGCAATCTCGACAGTATTGTCGTGGCATCGTGTAGCCCGCTGCTACATGAAGTGACTTTTCGCCGTGCCGTAGAGGAAGCAGGGTTGAATCCATATTTGCTGGAGATGGCAAATATCAGAGAACAATGCAGTTGGATTCATGCGGATACCGAAGAGGCGACAAAGAAAGCGATCGAAATTATCAAGGCGACGGTCGAAAAAGCAAAATACAATGATGCTTTGGAGCCCGCCAAGATTCCGGTCAACCCGCGGGCCTTGGTGCTGGGCGGGGGTATTGCTGGAATACAGGCTGCTTTGGATATTGCTAATTCCGGATATGAGGTAGTGATGGTTGAACGTACTCCCACGATCGGTGGGCACATGGCGCAACTGTCAGAGACTTTTCCTACCTTAGATTGTTCGCAATGTATCCTTACGCCCAGGATGGTTGATGCTGCACATCAGGAAAAGATAAAACTATACACCTATGCTGAACTTGAAGAAGTATCGGGTTCAGTTGGAAATTTCCGCGTGCGTTTGAGAAAAAAGACTTCCTATGTTGATAGCAAAAAATGCAACGGTTGTGCAGATTGTGAGCCGGCCTGCCCAGTTCTAATGGTTAATGAATTTGATGCAAACCTATCGAAAAGGAAGGCCATATATCGTCCCTTCCCTCAGGCAGTACCTAATGTTTTCACAATTGACAAGAAGGATGCACCGCCGTGTCGCGTTGCATGCCCGGCGGGTGTCAATGTGCAGGGTTATGTCGCACTCTCATCTCAAGGCAAATTCAAAGAAGCACTTGCCCTCGAGCGAGAAGATAATCCATTCGCGTCAGTATGCGGACGTGTGTGCACTCATCCCTGTGAGAGCGAATGCAAGCGAAGTGAATTTGGGGATGCCATCTCAATCCGGACGATAAAGCGTTTCATTTCTGATTTCGAGGAGCAACTACCAAAAATTGAACGGCCGAAACCAAGGAAGGGCAAGATTGCGATCATCGGTTCGGGTCCATCAGGATTAAGCTGTGCTTACTTCCTCGCCAAACACGGATATCATACTACTGTCTTCGAGGCGCTGCCCGTCATCGGCGGAATGTTGATTACCGGTATTCCTGAGTTCAGGCTGCCGAGAAAAAGGTTGGAACAGGACATCGATTATATTAGATCATGGGGCGTCGAGATTAAGACAGAACACAAGATAGATGATCCAGAAAAGCTTCTGAAAAATGGCTTTGATGCAGTATATATCAGCAGTGGTGCGCATATTGAACGAAAACTGGGCATCGACGGCGAAGACCTGAAAGGCGTTTTCTACGGAATCGATTTCCTGCGCCGGGTGAATCTTGGAGAGAAGATCAAGGTCGGTGCGCGCGTGGCCGTGGTTGGCGGAGGCAATTCGGCAATCGACGCGGCGCGTACTGCGTGGAGGTTGGGTGCGGAAGAAGTCACCATAGTGTATCGGCGTTCCCTTACTGAGATGCCGGCGGATAGAGATGAAATCGATGAGGCGATGAATGAAGGGGTTAAGATTAGATTCCTCGCGACGCCAACCGGGTTCATTGGTGAAAACAGTACCCTAAAGGAAATGCAATGCATAAGAATGAAGCTCGGCTCGCCCGATGAGTCAGGACGTCGCCGACCCGAACCAATTTCCGGCTCCGAATTCACAATTGCGGTCGACACTGCAGTGGTGACCATTGGACAATCTCCTGATACTTCTTTCCTGCCAAAAGACACGAGGCTGGAGGTGAGTAAATGGGGCAGTTTTGTCGTGGATGATGTAACAAAGGCGACGTCGGATTCTGGTGTTTTTGCGGGGGGCGATGCGGTACGTGGCCCGGATACCGTTATTTGGGCAATCGCTGACGGCAAAGAGGCAGCGGTTTCGATCCATCGCTTTTTGCGTGGTGTAGATATGCGGGAGAAGCGAATGAAGCCCAGGGCGGTCGAAGATATTATCTTGCCCCGTGTCATTAAGGACAACGTACGCCAGGAAGCACGCACGATATCGATCGCTGAACGTTCAGGCAACTTCAATGAGGTGAATCTTGGACTTAATCAAGAAGGAGCGAAGACAGAAGCCTTGAGATGTTTTTCCTGTGGCGGATGTATCGAGTGCGGAGAGTGTGAAAAGGCCTGCGAGCAAGATGCAATAAGGCACGAAATGCAGGATGAAGTCGTCGAGGAAGAGGTTGGCGCGATAATCGTGGCCACGGGATACGAGCTCTACGAAATAGAAAGAATACCTGAGTACGGGGCAGGTAAGTACGAAGACGTGATTGACGGATTGCAGTTTGAGCGCTTGCTTTCAGCATCCGGGCCGACTGGGGGTGAAATCCGCCGGCCCTCAGACAATAAAATACCAAAAAGAATTGCTTTTATATCTTGTGTCGGATCACGGGACCCAGAGCATCATTTACCTTATTGCTCAAAGATATGTTGCATGTACAACACAAAACATGCCTTGTTGTATAAAGAGCGTGTGCCTGACGGTGAGGCAATCATATTCTCGATAGATATCAGAACCGCGGGGAAAGACTATGAAGAGTTCTTCATGCGCGCCAAAGAACATGAGAATGTTCTTTATTTACGGGGCAAACCATCACGAATTCTGAAGGAAGGCGATGATCTGGTTGTTTGGACAACGGACACGCTGGCCGGCCGGGCACTGAAGGTGAAGTGTGACATGGTTGTTCTTTCGACGGCCGTGGTTCCTTCAGTGAAAACCCCCGAGCTTGCTAAGAAGCTGAGAATCCAAACTAATATTCACGGATTCTTCAATGAAGCACATCCCAAATTGCGTCCGGTTGAGTCACTGGTCCCTGGGTTCTTCCTGGCGGGCTGTGCCCAGACGCCAAAAGACATTCCGGAAACAGTGGCTCAAGCATCAGCTGCAGCGGCAAAGGTGCTGGAGATGTTTTCTAAGAAAGAACTGACCGCAGAGCCAATGGTTGTGACGATTGATGAGGAAATGTGCTGCGGCTGCAAGCTGTGTGTTGTGACCTGCCCGTATGAGGCACGCGAAATTGACGAAGAAAAGAATATTGTGAAAATAAATGAAGCCTTATGCATGGGATGCGGCTGCTGCGTTGCGGCGTGTCCAAGTGGGGCTTCACAGCAAAAGAATTTAGTCGAAAAACAAATCTCTAGAATGGTGGAGGTAATCCTTGGCGAATAAGAAGAGCATTGTTGCCGAGATAAATCCCGAAATCAGGGATGCGCTGATTGAAATGGGTGCAGTCGATGCGTACAAGTGCTTCCAGTGCGGTAAATGCGCGAGCGTTTGCCCCTGGTTTCAGGTAGGGACCTATGAGTTTTTGGTCTTCAGGTTTCCCCTGGAAACTGTACTCGGCTTGATCGCGAGCAGCGAAGAAAAAGAAGAGCTGGCCAAGGAAGACGATAAGATATACCGTTGTGTTGGGTGCGAGGCTTGCGTCGACCAGTGCCCGTTAGGTGTCAGCATGCCCCAGATACTCCGGTCGGCCAGGAGGATTTTGGTTGATTTTGGTTCCTATCCGGAAACGCTGAAATCGGTGGTACAGAAAATAAGGAATGTGGGAAATCCTCTGGGTGAACCGCGCGAAAAACGTGCTGACTGGGCAGAGAAGAGTGGCGTTGCTGAATTCAAATCGAATATGGAGTTACTCTACTTCCCTTGTTGTATAGCTTCATATGATGCCCGGATTCAGAATGTTGCTAAAGCAACCGCACGCTTGCTCAAACGTGCTGGGGTTTCATTTGGTATTCTGGGCACTAAGGAGAGTTGTTGTGGTGAAGCGATAAGGCGCGTGGGTGCAGAAGCAGTATACAAGGAGACTGCGCGATCAAATATAGAGAACTTCAAGGAGGCTGGAGTCAAGCGCAGCTTGGTTAGTTCGCCCCATTGTTACGTTACCTTTAATAAGGAGTATCCTGAACTGGGCGGTTCTTTCGAAGCGGTTCATACGACAGAGTATTTCTGGAATTTGATTGAGCAGGGTAAGGTTCAGCCGAGTAAGAGTTTCAAAAAGAAGGTTGTGTATCACGACCCGTGCACCCTGGGAAGACAGAGCGGCATCTATGATGCGCCGAGGAATATACTGAAAAGTATTCCTGGCTTGGAGTTGTTGGAAGTGGAGGATTTCTCGCGCAACTTGAGTCTCTGTTGTGGCGCGGGTAGCGGCGCCCTCTGGATCGATTGGCCAAAGGGCGAGCGCATGGCCGACATACGCATAAAGCAATTAGTAGATACCGGAGCCGAGGTTATCGCCGTTGCCTGTCCGTATTGTTTGCAGATGTTTGAAGAGACTGTGAAAGCTATGAATCTGGATATTCCGGTTATGGATGTAACCGAAATACTCGTTGAATCAATGAATGAAGGCGAGCCCACAGAATAGGATACCAAAATGAAACTAAGATCACTCGTTGATAAATTGCCTGCGGAACAGAACCTATCCACTCAGCCAAGACCGTACATAAATCATTCGGTGGAGTTGAAAAAAATCTATACCGCAGAACAGCGGGCAGAAATGCTTGACCGAGTGGGCTTGAATGTTTTCTTTTTCCCTTCAGAGATGATAACAGGATGTGATCTCTTGTCTGACTCGGGTGTGACAACCATGACGAGCGAGCAGTGGGCCGCATTGCACCTGGGCGATGAGGCATATGGGTCGAATCGCGGTTATTTCATGCTTAAGGATCAAATAAGGAATACATTGGGCGAGGCGTTTTTTGACGAGCCGGATACAGGGGAACCGAATGCATTCATATTTCATCAGGGACGGTCAAGTGAAGATGCTTTTTTCACACACTTGGGTCGACTCGGCAAAGGCCTCGTAATTCCCAGTAATGGACATTTTGATACGACCGGTGCAAATATCGAAGCAAACATGATGCAGGCTGTCAATCTTTTTTCCGACGAACTCCTTGCGGCTGAAACCGATGCCAGATTCAAGGGAAACATGAATATTCAAAAGCTGAAATCATTGCTCGATGAATCCCATGATCGAGTTCCTCTTGTTTACCTGACGATAACTAACAACACGGCGGGCGGGCAACCAGTATCAATGGCAAATATCCGCGAAGTTTCAGACGTTACCCGTAAACACGATATTCCTTTGTTCTTTGACGCCTGCCGGTTTGCTGAGAATGCATGGTTTGTGAAGCAGTACGAGGCTGGTTATGCGCAAAAGGAGATAAAGGAAATTGTTCAGGAGATGTTCTCATATGCTGATGGGTTTACTATAAGCTTTAAGAAGGATGGTCTGGTAAATATGGGCGGCGGATTGTTTTTGAGAAAAAACGATATGTTTTTGAAAAAATACCCGCAGATACCCAATGACATTCTTGATTACCAGATATTGAAAGAGGGACACCCTACCTATGGTGGGCTATCTGGTCGTGATATTATGGCCCTGGTGTTCGGTCTGAGGCTGGTTACCGGTGATGCATATTTAACCTCGCGCAT
>SMTZ1_10004927_pt1 | contig 13415 bp, 12 predicted proteins | sample DeeMarSWOR136_30_FD_25667 | JGI IMG/M metagenome (IMG submission 25667) | reverse complement strand
GTTTAGATAATTGATAGATATGTTCCTCTACACCTCCTATCATGTGGGGATAGAAATAATCCGAGGCGTATAGAATTTTCACAAAAACCACCGTCACAGTCAACTTAATGCAAGAAATCATTAAGAAGTTTTGGACAGGAAAAAATTAAAAAGAGATTTATGTTCCGACCATGAAATTGCTAATGGAATAAACTACATCTGGAGCTGTAAGGATTGAGTTATAATTTACTAGAAATGACTCTTGAGGAAATTAAAACTGGAATTGTTGAAGGTAAAATTACAACAGCGATTCTCGGACAGGGTTATATTGGATTACCGCTTTCATGCTACTTGGCAAGCAAAGGTGCACGAGTAATTGGAGTTGATATTGATCCAAATGTTGTTGAAAAAATAAATTCAGGATCACCCCATATCTATGAACCTGGCTTAAAGGAAATATTACAAGATGTACTGCAAAAGGGTAACTATCATGCAACTGCTGATGTTAGTGAGGCTGTAAAGCAAAGTGAAGTCATTATGATCACGGTTGGAACGCCTGTTGAAAAAACTGGTATTAATTTTTCTTACGTTGAACAAGCATGTAAGGACGTAGCAGGCAGTATGAAACGAGGATGTGTGATCCTCTTAAGATCTACAGTCGCTCCTCTGTCTACCGAGAAAATTGTTCGTGAAATGCTAGAACTCAATTCTGGAATGGTTGCTGGTAAAGATTTTGGTCTTGCTTTTTGTCCAGAGCGAACTGTGGAAGGAAACGCATTCAAGGAACTACCAAGACTTCCAAGAATTATTGGGGGTATAGACAAGAAAAGTACTGATGTATCTGCTGCTATTTTTGAGGTATTAACAACTAAAATTGTTAAGGTAAGTAGTCCAAGAGTTGCTGAAATGGCAAAAATCTTCGACAATGTTTATCGAGATACCAATATCGCCCTTGCCAACGAACTTGCAGTTATCTGTGAAAAATTAGGGATTGACGTAATTGAGACAATAAAAGCATGCAATACGGGCTATGATAGAACAAATATGCTCATTCCAGGTGCAGGTGTAGGAGGTTCTTGCTTAAACAAAGATCCGTATATTCTTTCCTATTCTGTACGCGAAAAAGGATTTGAGCCATCTCTAATACTTTCTGCACGTGAGAGAAATATTTCAATGCCCAGACATGTAGTGGATCTTGTCAAAACAGCCTTTGATGAGATGAAGAAAGAGCTTAATGATTCAAAAATAACTGTTTTAGGTTTTGCATTTAAATCGAATACAGATGACACACGTGAGACGGTTGCAGTCCCAATTATCTCTGCTCTAAAAGAACAAGGTGCAAATGTAGTCGTATTTGATCCATATGTTCCTCAAGAAAAAATAGAATCTCAGGTAGGTAAAATCAATAAGGCTAACGCTATCGTTGAAGCAATAACGAATAGCAGTTGCATAGTTGTTCTAGCTGATCATCATGAGTTTAGACAGTTAAATTTGCCAGAAATCAAAAAACATCTTGCAACACCAGCAGCGATAATAGATGGTCGTCATATATTCGATCCAAAAGAAGTTATAAAAGAAGGATTAATATTTAAGGGCGTAGGACGTCCTGCGACATTTTTTAAAGAGTTATTCTAATGTTAAGTTAGGTCTTAATACATATTAGAACGACTTAAGAACGTCTCTATCGAGAACCTCCATGATAGAACTCCAGTCGTATTTCTTTACAACCAATTCTCTGGCCCTCTTACCAATTCTATTTCTTAAATTGGCATCTAAAATCAATTTAATGACTTGACTTGAAAATTTATTCATGTCATCGGCTAAAACTATATTTTTTCCATTTTCTAAAACAATACCCTCCGCACCTAGTCTTGTAGAAATGACCGGTTTTCCGATAGCCATATATTCTAAAATTTTCAAACGTGTCCCAGAGCCTGAAAGGATCGGTGCGATTGCAACATCTGCTGCCGCAATATATTCTGCTACATCTGTGACATAGCCTGTATAAAGAACAGACTTGTGTTTGAGATGCATTGGAGGATTCATCCCAACAATAAGAAATTTGCAATTCGGTACTTGTTGCAAAACATTTGGTATAATCTTGTGAAACAATAATTCAAGCGCTTCTAAATTCGGTTTGTAATCTAATTTGCCCATAAAAAGTACCACAGGGTCAGATTCTAAGTTATATTTTCTTCTTATTGAGGACGCGTCAATACTTGGGTGTAATTTCTGAGTATCTGCCCCATTAGGGATTATATGTACTTTGTCAAGTGGTATACCTAAATTGTTTAAAGCGCTTTTGTCAAGTAAAGAGACTGTTAGAATGCTATCTGAAAAATTGGCTAATCCTTTTTCTAATAAGAATGAAAATATCATATGTTTGAAGGTTTTCATGCGGACTGCTCTCACAAACTCCACATTATGCTCATCAAGAACCAATTTTCTACTATAAACCTTTTTTAGGATTAAAGCAGGTAAAAAAGACCATAAATGTGCTGAAATGATAATATCTATCTTATGTTTCTTGATAATTTGATGACTGATTTTAAGAAGATAGTACATGTTAGATAGTGTTTTGAGATAACGTTTTGGTTTAAAGTTTATGATGTGTAAGTTATTAAAGCGAACTTGATCTTTATCGTTTCCTGGAGCAATTAAGAAAACTTTATTGCCCAATAACGCAAGATTTTTAGCCATTTCAAAGATTCTAACACTAACTCCTGATTTAGGAACCGCTTCAAAATAACTTATAATCAATATTGAATTCATTAGTTTCATCAGTGAGTTTTCGCTAATGCTTTAAATAAAGTTATTATTGTCAATTCAATTCATTGTAGTAAATTTTAAAACGTCAGTCAAAATAGAAAAGAATTATTGCAGAATCTATCATCACGTGCGCAAATCAATGGAGTGAATTAATAAAATGCGAGAGGACTGGCCATCAGTCTCAGTTGTAGTACCTGTTCATAACTCAGAGGACACGATAGGTGCATGTTTAGAATCTCTATTTAATCTCGATTATCCAAAAGATAAATTAGAAATAATTGTCGTTGATGATTCTACAGATAGAACTCCCGAAATAGTGAAGCGTTTCAAAGTACATCATATTCGCTTTGGCAAGCGCGTTGGAATAGGATATGCACGAAAAATCGGAGTTGAAGAGGCTACAGGAGAACTTGCTGCATCAACCGATTCGGATTGTTGTGCAGATCCAAACTGGTTAAAAGAACTAATAAAGCATTTTGAACGTCCAGAAGTTGGAGGTGTTGGGGGAGGCGTTATACTTCATCTACAAGATAAAATGAGTAAGTATATCGGCTATTTAGGCTTTCCTGCTGGAGGTCTAATTGGATACGAAACTTTGTTTTCTATGACTAAGAATAAGGAATTAGAAAGATTATCTACAGCAAATGCAATATTTCGAAGAAAAGTCATATTAGAAGTTGGAAATTTTAACTCTTCTTTTTTCTATGGAGGAGAGGACGTTAATTTATCATTACGAATCGCTGAAAAATATAAACTAATATTTGAACCTAAAGCAATAGTGCATCATTACGAATCACGTAATACTTTAACTGGATTTATCAAGTGGCATGTCAGAAGAGGGGCAGCATATCATTCGATTCATAGAAGAAAATATAAAGTAGGGCGTAATTTAGGTCAAAAATTCCGTCATTACTTAAATTTGTTGTTAACTGGCGATTCCCCCCTCAGAGAAGTAAGTAAAAAGGATAGCGAAATATATTATCCTGTTCTACTTCTATTGGCTTTTATAATGATTTTTTATACAGGCCTTGGTTATATCATTGCGTTTCTTCTTGGCGAAGAAAAAGTTCATTAATTAAATCTTTAAGTTGAATTCATTGTTGATATGAAAATACAACTCTAATAGTCATCTCTCAAAATATATATTCAAAAGATCAAGACGTGAGAAAATGGCAAGACGACTTTGGGAACTTGGTATTATCCTTATGATTCTCGCATCAATGATTGTCATAGTAGGAGTAGTTATGATCACAATTAGTCTGCTTTTTCAGGAAATAAATAGTCTCAGCCTCACTGAAATTTTTACTGCTATTATTTGGCCAGTAAAATTAAATGGCTGGTTAGGCTGGCTTATGTATATTGTTTGGTGGCTTTTTCTTGCGGGAGTTGGTGTCCTTATTTTATCAGGGATTTTAGGGTTGCTTAAACCTAAAAGGAGAATGCCTGTCAAAACTTCAACTGAACCTATATCGCCTCCGGAAGAGCTTAAAGTTGTTGTGACAATACCTGCTTACAATGAGGAAGTAACTATTGCGGATGTTATAGAAGGATGCAAAAATTATGCAAGTGAGATTTTTGTGATTGATGATGGATCTACAGACAAAACAAGAGAAATAGCACAATTGGCAGAAGTAAAACTGATAATACACAAAATGAACAGGGGTCTTAGCGATACCATTCAGGATGGCTTTAGAGCAGCGTTAAACGTTGGCGCAGATATTATTATAAATATTGATGCAGACGGGCAATATTTACCAGAGGAAATCCCAAAACTTATAAGCCCCATTGTAAGGGATGAGGCCGACTTTGTATTGGGCTCAAGATTTACTGGACACATCGAAGAAATGCCATGGATAAAAAGATTTGGAAATAGGCTATTTACACGTGTTGTTCGAACACTTACCAACACTGAAATTAGTGATGGACAGACTGGCTTTCGAGCATTCAACCGAGAGGCTGCCCTAGCGTCAATAGACTTAGCGGGAAGGTATACTTATACGCAGGAACAAATTATTCGTTTAATAGAAGAAGGCTTTAGTGTTGCAGAAGTACCCATTCATTTTGCAAAGAGAAAAAGCGGATCATCTCGCCTAATTGCGAGTCCATTAGGCTATGGCGCAAAAGCACTAGCGGTCACGCTGAGAACATACCGTGATTATCATCCTGTGTTATTTTTTGGAATTCTTGGTGGAATATTGATTTTAGCTGGCCTATTACTTGGGAGTTTCGTGCTTATTGAGTGGATAACGACTGGGTTGGTCTTCCATGAATCTACAGCTGTACTTGCGGCAGTATTTGTAATGAGCGGATTCCAATTCTTATTCTTCGGTTTTCTTGCTGACATGTTTGCTAACTTAAAGAGACTAATAAAAAGAAATAATGAAAATAGTAAGTGAAATTTTATTAGTCCAACTGAGTATAAGGAAAATCGATGATCGACTATCGGGTTTTTCTAACTTACGAGCTTCTAGTGATTGTTTTACCACTTCTGATAATTTTACTGTATTATATTCTTTTTACTGTTGTTGTTTTAATTCGTTCATCTCCTCCTATTAAACGTCAAAATGACCTGGAAGTCAGCTTTATTGTACCTACCTACAACGAGGAAAGTTATATTAGACAAAAAATTGAAGCCCTGCGAGAACTAAAGCCTAATGACCAGATAATAGTTGTGGACAGTGGTTCAACTGATTCAACTCCATCTATTTTAGATGAATATGCAAGAAAAGCATACATTGATTTCATCAAAGAAGATAAGCGAAAAGGAAAAGCAACGGCTTTAAATAAAGCATTTCTCGAGGCAAAAGGAGAAATCGTAATAATAACAGATGCCGATGCGTTTCTGCCTCCTGATAGCGTCAGTGAATTACTAGAGAATTTTGCAGATGAACAGGTAGGAGGTGTAGGAGGTGCTTTAATAGAGGTCAAGAACAAAGATTTAGACGAAATTGATGTCACTTCTATGTCCTTTATGAAAGCGCGAGAGACTTTCAGAATTTTAGAAGGTAATCTTGATTCAGTGCCTTTTACAGAAGGAAGTTTAGTAGCATTTAGACAAGAACTACTATCTCCACTTCCAATTGATACTATATCTGATGATATGGAATTAGTTCTTTTAGTTAGGGAAAAAGGCTATAGAGTAGTTTTTGAACCTAAAGCACTTGTTTTAGGAGTTGTTCCAATAAAATATTTAACAAGATTGAATAGGAAAATCCGTCATCAAATTGGTTCAATACAGGCAATATTCCGTCATAAAAAAATGATGTTTAACACAAAATATGGTTATTTTGGTACGCTTATCATGCCATTCCATGCTTTTCGTCTTCTAATTCAGCCCTACCTGGTTTTTTCTTCATTAATTCTTGGTATAATCTTCTTCCCAGAATTGATAAAAGTTCTCTATTCAATCCCTCTCTATTTATATGGCGTACTGTTTGTTGGTTATATTCTAATGGAAAGCTTGACTATTCTTGTAAAGCGATATAGCTTACTTTTGGCAGTTTTTCACTTAATAATACTGCAAGGAGTTACTTTAGTTGCACATATATTATATCACAAAAAGCAGAAATACATTGCTTGGTGAATGATGCAATAATAAATGAAAATTAAAGGATCATCATAATCTAGGAGTAAAAAACACATGGACTCTACGGCACTGAAAAAAAGTTATTTTCAGTTACTTCTCCAACACATGCAAAGATATCTTCGATTTTCTGCGCACCCCACTGTTCGATATTATATTATTCGAAGGATTCAGCTCGTTTATTCTTTGTTGCAAGAGGAAACTGGAGTGATATTACTGGACGTAGGTTGCGGCGAGGGTCTAGATGTCTATAATCTAGCAAAAAACTATTCTTATACAATCGGGATCGATCTATCTGCAGATGCATTGAAACGCGCCGCAAGAGGCAACCGCCCTACAAACACTTTTTTTATACGAGGAGATGCAGAAAATCTGCCATTAAGAAATGAATCAATCAGTATTTCGCTTTGTTTAGACGTATTAGAGCATCTGCCTGAGCCAAGAAAAGCATTAAGAGAGTTAAAACGAGTTTCTAAAGATCTAATTGTTATTGCTGTCCCTCTAGCTATGAATCCTCCATTTGCGACACTATTAACGAAACTACGCTGGCTTAAAACCACTCCTTTTAATATAAAAACAGTTGCCGCAGAAAAGGGAGTTAAAGAATTACCTGAACATGGTCATATTAACGAATACACCGTAGAGAGAATAAGAAATGAATTAGAGAGACTAAAAATATATAAAATCAAAAAATTGATTTTAATGAATCAATTTACAATCCCCTTCCGAGAAAAAATTTTATTGAGATTTCCAAAACTAGTCCAAATTTTTGTCCAGTTAGATAAAATCTTTAGTAAACTATTCCCAATTGGAAGATGGGGTTCTGCTGTGGTTGCAATCCAACTTTAAAGAAGGATTGACAAGCGTTGTAATGAAAATGATGTGTGATGTAATCAAAGTTCACAGTTGGAGAAATAATCTATGACTAAGAAAACATTCTCGGTCATTGTTACTGGACTCAATGTTCAAAGTACTATTGATGAATGTATTCAATCATTGTTACAACAAGACTACCCAGAGAATGAATATGAGATTATATACATAGATGGCGGATCGATGGACAGTACTCTTGAAAAAGTATCCAAATATCCTGTCCGCATTTTACAGGAACAAGGAGGATCACCAGCATCAGGTAGAAATGCAGGAATTAAAAAAGCTCAGGGAACAATTATTGCATTTACAGATGCAGACTCTGTAGCTGATAAAAACTGGCTGAAAGAATTACTTGAATGTTATGATACACCCGAAGTGGCGGGGGTTGGAGGAGTAATCTTACCATATCCTGAGAAGAAATACTTCCCACAAACAATAGGACTATTATTACCTACATTTTTTGGATCTGCGGGTGCCAGGAATCCCGCAATTTATCCAAATAAAAGGTTTGTAGACCATAATCCAACAAATAACTCATCACTTCGAAAACAGGTTTTAGAAGAAGTTGGTTATTTTAATGAAGAACTAAAGATTGCAGAAGATATTGAATTAGATTTAAGAATTATAAACAAGGGCTACAAGCTCGTATTTACTCCCAAAGCAAAAGTTAAGCATCATGTTAGGCAGTCCTTGTCTAAGTTCGTTCTTCAAATGTATAATTATGGGATTTGGAGAGCATGGGCTGGAAAAAGATATCCGGGCTTGCTTAAACCAAAACATCTTCTCCCTTCACTTTTTTTGGTTGTACTTATATTTGGTGCACTAATTACTACAGTAACTACCTTATTAATGTCTATATCGCTTTTACTTTCTTTGCTCTTAATTGCCTATTTATCCGTAGGACTAATTACAGGACTAAAAGTCTCACTAAAAAGTAAAAAGCCGAGCCACGTAATTGCTATACCAATCTTAGGCTTCATAGAACATGTATCATACGGTCTAGGCATATTATATGGTCTGCTAAGCAAGCAAAAATTCTAGTGAATAATATTATTATTCATCCCCTATTTTGGAAACTGTTAGTTTTTTAAAAACTCGCTCGTAGAAATCAGTTATACCTTCCAGTCGTATGAATTTCACAGCGTTTTCCGATTTGAAAATATTCAATACATCTCCAGGGCGAATTTCCTTATCAAACGAACGCCCATCCATTACAATTTGAGCAGTGGGCTCGTAAATGGTCACGTTAATTTTACTTGAAGTGGGAACAACAAAAGGAACCCTATATGGCAATTCTAACGGATTTACACACTTGATAATAAATGCGTTAAGGCTAGGAGTGATTATTGGCCCTCCTGCAGATAATGAATGTGCTGTGGAACCAGTTGTCGTGGATGCAATTAGTGCATCAAGATACGTATCTGCAACGATTTTATTATCTATTTGAACCTTGATGTGAAGCATTGGAGTGGCTACTCCTAATGGCTTACTACTTGTGATCACAATCTCATTTAGAGCGTCAGGTAAACGTAGTTTATTGTTTAGTTTTGCAGTGATTTTATCTCGCAGTTCTATGGTATACTTTCCAGCCAAGATTTGTTCAATTGCGTCCTTTGCATCCTCAGGTCTTATTTCCGTCATGAAACCAACCTTTTTTCGAGAGAAGTCGATAGCCAAAATGGGAATTACTGAATTATTAAGATGACTACATGAATAGAGAATTGATCCATCACCACCTGCCACGATTAAAAGATCCAAATCCTCAAGTTCTGATAGGTCGATAGCAAGTGTTTGAAGGTTCAATCTTTCAGCGACATTTCGTTCAAGAAAAACTGTTAGTCCCAGTTCTTGAAGGAATCTAGCAAAATCTTTCGTGAATTTCATTGCATCTTCATAATTAGGTGGAGCGGTTAGAGCAACACTCTTTATCACAATTCTCAACCCAATAAACTGATTATTTCTTGGTGTAGTGAACGATTACTCGCACAAACAATCGAATATCTTTCTGATAATTCAAAGACATTCGAAGTTAAAGGTTTTCCTTCCATATCTGTGATTATGCCCCCAGCTTCTTCAATAAATAATTTTGCTGCAACAATATCCATTATCTTTAGAGTGCCACGAGTATCTATGAGCGCGTCTAACAAATTAGTCGCAGTATAACATATTTCAAGGGCAACTGAACCAAATAGACGTGTTTTGTATGCCTGAGAGACAATTGGCTTGACTTTTTCAAGATCTATGTCATAAACATACATACTTACGATCGCTTTGCTTAATTTCTCTTCTATTGGTTGAGGATGTATTGGCTTGCCGTCAACTTTTATGTCTTTTCCCTTCTCGACTTCAAATAGGCTATTCTTAAGTAAAAGCGGTGCTCTAATTATCCCCGCAACAACATCATTAAATGTTGTCCCGTCAAGTAATGCAAGACTTAAAGAAAAAAATGGAACCCCACGGCTTGCATTTGTGCTTCCATCAATAGGATCTATGATAAGTGTATATCTTGGTTCATCTCCAAAGGTGAAGCTTCCGCTTTCTTCACTGATGAGTTTTACAGATACATCATTCTTCTGTAAGAAATTGATACATGCATCTTCTGCAATTTTATCAATGCCTTTAGTAGTCTGACCGTATATATTTTCTCTAATATCTTTATATGCCTCTGAAGTGCCTATCACAGACTTGACTGACTTCCATATCACCTCAGAGAGTTTTTTAAGGAACAAAGAAACATCTTGGGTAAGAGAAATTTATATCACCTTTTCGCGTAAAGCTAATTAACAAATTCCTAAGTAGTCTTTATAAAAGATGCATGTCAAAAACGATTCATCAAAAGGACTCTTTGCTAAAATCAAGCGATATTGGGAGAAGTTTTATCAATAAGACTAGAAAGATTGTCCTTGTAGTCAACGAGGTGAAAGAAATGAGCAAAAAACCAGTAGATGTTTCTTCTTTAAAAGTTGGGCGGTATCTTATTATTAGTGAAGGTGGTCAAGATCATCCTTGTCGAATTTTAAGTCTTGATCGCTCAAAGCCAGGGAAACACGGATCTGCAAAAGCACGAATTACGGCAGTTGGTATGTTTGATGATGTGAAAAGAACTATTGTTTCGCCGGTTTCAGCGAAGGTTATGGTGCCCGTGATCGATAAGCGAACCGGACAAGTCATCAGCGTTATGGGGAACGCTCTTATGATCATGGATCTCGAAGATTACTCTAACTTTGAAGTTAATATGCCCGAAGATGCAGAAATCGCTTCAAAAATTGCAGAAGGTGTAACAGTAGAATATTGGAATATCCTCGATCAAAAGAAAATTATGAGGATCAAGTCCTCATAGTATTCTTAATCTTAAAAAAAATCAGATTTCATAGAGTTCATCATTGGAACGTTTTACATTCCTCGGTAAGCCCTTTGTCATCATCTTAATCATTACCTGTGTTGCAAGACAATAAAAAGGTTTATTCGAGCTTCAGTGAACTACCATCCCACAAGTGGAATGGCTTCCTGCTTCACAGACGACCTGCGGCGTCTCCGACCATACCGTTAACAGGTATCGGCTTAACACAGGCTTTAAATCGGGCAGTTCCTGCCCTACTGTGTCCCCTTCCAGACCCACTTGGCTTTACGGCATACAGGGTTCAGAAGGGAACTCGCATGTCGACCTCTTGCCTGCAGGTGGACACAGGTCATATTTATATAACAATCTATTTAAAAATTATAGAGACCTGGGTGAAAGTGAAAACAGTAAAAAACGCAATTCATCCCCCCAACACATTGAGGGGTCTTCCTACGAAGAAATGATAAAAAATGAGTTTCTATCAACGTTAAAAAGTAACTTACCTGAGAGACAAGAAAGTATAAAAGAGCTGAATTGCATCCCCCGATTACACCAATTTTTCAAGACTCGTAACTTTTTACAGAGTTGGAGGATACAAGTTTGACAAGTGCCCTGATACTAGCAGGTGGATTTGGAACACGTCTAAGGCCATTAACATGCACACGTCCTAAGCCTCTTTTCCCCCTAGGCAATAGACCGTTGAGTGAAATTTCGGTTGAAAGACTGGCTGAAAGTGGTATAGAATGTGTGATATTTGCTATCAATTATCAAGCTGAAAAAATAATGCAATATTTCGGCTCGGGTGAAAAATACGGTATCGAAATTAAATACGCAAAAGAAAAACGACCCCTTGGCACGGGAGGTCCCATTAAAAACGCACAAAATCTTTTAGATGATTCTCCATTTTTTGTGTTGAATGGTGATGTAATTTCTCTCATCGATTTCAAAGATATGTTAAGCTTTCATAAGCAGCGTGAGGATGCACTTGGAACAATAGCGCTATATCCTGTTGAGGATCCATCCAGATACGGTGCAGTTGAACTTGATCATGCTTACAGGATTTTAAGATTTGTGGAAAAACCTCCTCCAGGAGAGGAGCCAAGTAATTTGATTAATGCAGGTGCCTATGTACTTGATCCAGAAGTTTTTGATTATATTCCAAATAATGAACCATTTTCTATCGAAAGAGGAGTATTTCCAATTTTTGCTGACCAAATGAAACTATATGGCTACAAATATGATGATTTATGGCTCGATATGGGAAAACCTGCAGATTATATACAAGCAAATAAGTATGTTCTTGACTATTTTCTTAAAAAAACAGATTCAAGCACAAAGAAGGGGGCTTTTATTAGTTCATCAGCTAGAATAGAAGAACCAGTGTATATTAACTCATCCATTGCAATCGGTAATAATGTAGAAATCGCAAAGGATACTCATATTGGACCTTATGTATGCATTGGGGATGATGTAAGTATTGGGCAAGGTTGTCGAATTGAAAACTCAATAATATTTCCAGATGTTCGAATAGAATCATTTAGTTCTATTAACAATTGTATAATCGGTGAGGCGGCAACTCTTGGTCGTTGGGTGAAGATTGAGGGATTAACAATTATTGGCGATTATTGTACAATTAAGGATAATGTTACTTTAACCTCAGGTGTGATGATTTGTCCCTGGAAAACAGTATCAGATAGTATAATCACGCCACAAACAATCATGTAAATAAGAAAGAATTACTATAGGGTGATTAAATGAGAGCAGTTGTTTTAGCAGCAGGAACTGGAACTAGAATGAGACCCCTCACTTATGCTAAACCTAAACATATGTTAAACTGTGCAGGCAAACCTATCTTAGAGCACACACTTGATTTTTTAAGATTAGCTAATATCAAAGAGGTGTGTATAGTCGTTGGGTACTTGAAAGAAGTCGTTATGGAGTATTTTGGTGATGGCGATCGATTTGATATGAATATAACATACGCCCATCAAGAAAAACGACTAGGCTTGGCCCATGCCCTGAAATACGCGCAACCACACCTTGAAAATGACAACTTTGTTATGGTACTTGGTGATGTGATGATAAGGTTAGACCTGAAAGAAATGGTAGAGCAACATCTGGCACATAATGCTGTCGCTACTATAGGTCTAGCTACCGTAGATGATCCCACGCCGTTTGGTGTTGTAAAAATGGATGAGAACTTGAGAATAAGCAAACTAATTGAGAAGCCAAAAGTCCCTCCCTCAAATTATGTGATAACTGGGCTTTACATCTTTGATAATGATATATTCACTGCTATTGATAAGATACCGAAGTCTTGGCGTGGCGAATATGAAATCACAGATGCAATTCAATTGCTTGTTGAACAAGGGGCGCCAGTTTATGGATACCCTGCGCTAAAATATTGGAAGGATACCGGACGACCTACTGATCTCTTAGAAGCCAATAAAAAATTCTTATCTGACTATCTTGGCAACTATATCTTTGGTGAAGTTCATCAAGGATGCGAAATTGATGGAATAATACGTGTTGAAAAGGGAAGTGTGCTCCATACGGGAGTTAAAATCCATGGTCCTGTATCTATTGGTGAAGATTCCTTTATAGGACCGAATTGTAAACTTGGTCCCTACGTCCAAATCGGCTCAAATGTACGACTTGTGGAAAATATAACTTTGGCAAATACCATTATTATGAATAATACGTTAGTGTCAAACGATGCGGTGATCAAGGATTCAATTATAGGAGAAAACTGTCAAATAGGACCTGATGTAATAGCCGAAGGCACTGATAATGTTTTCGGCGTTGTTATCGCAGACCATTCTGTTGTAGGACCCAATATAACTTTCACCCCGGGCAATACACTTGGTCCAC
>SMTZ1_10004926_pt1 | contig 13415 bp, 13 predicted proteins | sample DeeMarSWOR136_30_FD_25667 | JGI IMG/M metagenome (IMG submission 25667) | reverse complement strand
CCGAACTGGCGGGTCCAGAGCTCGTTGCCGTCGGCATCGTACTTGCTGACAAACGCATCTGTACTTCCGGCGTTGGTCTGGCCCGGCAATGCGCCGCCTGTATCGCCGGCCACATATATGCCTGTGGAGTCAGCGGAAATGCCCCAGGCGGTGTCACGGGAAGTTGTTCCGAACTGGCGAATCCACTCGATCTCAGGAGGCTCCGCTGCATTGGCAACAGGCAACATCGGTATCGCCAAGCTAAATATGATAACAACGCAGAACAGAGAAAATAGCAACTTCTTCATTTCTCCTCCAATCCGAGTAGATGCAGTAAGATGGCATTTCTCAAGTGAGCATAGCTATACAATGTCTACTAGCGGCGGGCAGTGTGGGCACGATAGCAATTGGTGAAGTTCGTGCTCGCACAAACTACCATGAATTCTTGGAGATGTCAATAGTGAGGTCGCCCCCAAAACAGCGATTACCTTCAAAAATCAGGGTTCTGGGTGTCATTGCGAGCGGAGTGAAGCAATCTCACCACAAATACATTCCAGATTGCTTCGTCGCTAACGCTCCTCGCAATGACATAAGAATATGTCAACACCAACCTTGTTTTCAATCGCTATTCTTGGGTAGCCCAGCGGAGCGGAGCAGACTAAAGTGCTCCTCTCCTATGCCTCACCCACACGACTACCCAGACAGACTTTAGGATGTTCAAGGTACATCAGGATACGATTCTAGCCTATTCGCAGGCAACGTTCAAATTTCAAATGTATAAATGCGGGTTCCCCTAGTCTCCTTGACGAGTAGAATGTGGAGCCTTATAATCGCGGTGCACACGTCGGAAGATGCTCAGCCCTACTCATGAGAATCTGACGCGTCTGACTTTGGATTGAAGGAGGCAGCGGATGACAACTCCAAACCTTTCCTTGGAGGGCAAGGTAGCCATCGTCACCGGGGGGAGCAGGGGTATCGGTAGGGCGATCGCACTGGGATTCGCTCAGGGTGGTGCGGATGCGGTGATCGTCAGCCGGACCATCGCTGACCTTGAGGAGGTGGCCAGGGAGATCGAGGCCCTAGGCCGGCGTGCCCTGGCGGTTGAAACCAATATCGCCGTAAAAAGTGAAGTAGACAATATGGTGTCAAAAACGATTGAGAAGTTCCACACCATCGATATTCTGGTCAACAATGCGGCGACCAATATCATGTCCCCACTTACCGAGCTTCGAGAGGACGGCTGGGATAAAGTGATGAATGTCTGCCTCAAGGGATATTACCTGTGTAGCCAGGCAGTAGCAAAAGTAATGATGGAAAAGGAAAGCGGAAGCATAATCAATATTGCATCGACTGGAGCTGCCAAGGCCGCCCCAGGCCTGGGGGCGTACAGTATAGCAAAGGCCGGAGTGGTCATGCTCACCCAAGTCCTTGCTGTTGAGCTTGCTCGTTATAACATTCGTGTCAATGCTATAGGACCGTATCTGGTAAAGACAGCCTTCAGCAAGCCGATGTGGAGCAATCCAGATATGCTCAAAGCTATTGAGGCCAGCATCCCGCTAGGTCACATCGCTGAGCCTGATGACGTCATGTCGCTGGCCTTGTTTCTCGCCTCCAACGCTTCAAGCTGTATCACAGGGCAGACCATATATATCGATGGCGGCATCCTGGCCTGAAGCTCTAAAAAAGCATACTGCGATTCCTTCTTGACAGTTGTGCTCCTCATAACTACCGTCACTAGGAATCTGCCTTTCTGTGGCAAGGTGCTTTCTGAGGTGCCTACTATGTTTTTGGGCGAATCCCCAGTACTCACGTCATTTCTTTGGATAATCATTCTATTAGCAGGGTTTCTATTTTTCGTCTTTGTTGTTCAAAGAGTAGTGAAGCACTATGTCCACTATCCCATACCGGCGTTCGCTGTTCGCTTTATCGACAATCCAATAAGAAGGCTAATGCAACCACCCAAGGATGTGGTGCAATGGATAGGTATCGAGGCGGAGATGTCAGTATTGGAAATAGGTCCTGGTCCAGGAACCTTCACATTCGAGGCCGCAAAACGTGTTGGCGAACAAGGCAACTTAGTGACTGTTGACATACAGCCCAGTGTAGTTTCAAGGCTTAGCAATAGACTTCGGGCAAAAGGGATGACCAACGTGACCCCGGTAGTCGCATCCGCCCATAACCTTCCATTCTCTAACAACGCCTTCGACCGGGTTTTCCTGGTCGGTGTATTGGGGGAAATCCCGGACAAGAATAAAACACTGTCTGAAGTTAAGCGCATCCTGAAGAATGGGGGACTATTGGCAATAGGTGAAGTGCTGCCGGACCCAGACTATCCTCGTCGGAGGAGCGTCATAAGCTGGTGCAGTGATTCTGGTTTGGAGTTCTTTTCAGCAAACGGAGGTTTGGTACATTATCTGCTTACATTCAAGAAAAAAATGTCCGAGGGATGACTTGCTGTGTTTCCATTCTTTTTCTCATAGCTTCAGGTAAGGGGCGATTATACAGAAGAAGGGCAGCTTACCGCTGCCCTTCTATGCTTACCTTGGTCTGTTAGATTAAGGTGTTGGCCAGCCCTCAAGTATCCCTACGGTGAACCACAATAGCCTTGGCAATGGATTTTTCGCCAGGCTCTAGCTTCGGGTCGCCTGTAGTGACCACTGTCACGAAATTGCCGATGGTTATCTGTGCACTGGTGGTTCCTCTCGGCCTGAACTTAGTGTCGGCGTCGAGGTCAAAGGTATGGCTTACACCATGTATGTCTTCTATGGTAATGTTGCCAACCGCCCCCGGATTGAATTCAGTGACGTTGCCGGTGCGGTGAGCGTGTAGCGGTGGCAGGCCTGGCACTGGGAGAAGCATGAACTTCAACGCTTTCCATGTCTCCGTGTCCGTGAGATTGCCAGCCAAAGTCACTACCCTTCTTTCTATCAGTCCGGAGAGGTCGTCTCCAAGTTCACCCTTAGACTTAAACTTGGTAAGGTTTCCCTCCCACTTATTCATTACTCTTGGAATCTTATATCTGGTCTCCTCCTCAGTTAGCATTACCTCTACAGGTCCCTCTTCTGTGAGAATGGTCACATTTCCCGGCAATATTACGTTGGTCACATTGCCGGCGAAACCCTGCTTCTTGCCTTCAAACTTGGGGGGCTTACCAGGAGGGTCATGGGGTGGCCCTCCGGCGAAAACAGTACCCACACTGCCTAACATTAGCCCGGCCACCAACACCAATATACCGATGGTTCGTAAGGCTTTCATCTTTCGCCTCCTCTTCCTGATATTGCTTTCTATATAGTTATAACGAAAAAGGGAGTAATTTTGTCAGCACCAGATCTCGCCTATCTTAAGGGCTATAGATTACCACCAGGATAGAGTACTCCTCATTCCCCTCCTGGTCGCTGGCGAGTACTTCGATGTAGTTTGGCCCCTCTGCAAGGGTAACTGTAGCGCTGAAGTCGCCCTGCTCGTCAACGTCAGCTATTTCTATCTCAGTGTCCACCAATATGCTGACCACAGCATCAGGGATGGTGCTGCCGCTGACAATAATGCTTTCTGTGCTGACCGTGCTTTCATTTTCCGGCTCTACTATTTCGAGGAAAAGCGCTGTCGATGTCGGTGTGGGTGTGGGTGTGAGCGTAGGCGAGGGCGTGGGCGTTATCTCCTCCGCAGCACACCCCACAGCCAATAGCACGAACGCAAGCCCAATGAACAGTGCCTTTTTCACTAACACACCTCCGCGGTTCAAGTCCACTTTATTCTCAGATTATCTTGAGGCTAGGAAATGAAGCTTCCTTAGTTAGCCATTGCGGATGAGACAACTCCTGATTCCTGTATCTTAGGAGCGTCTGGTATATGAATGCCAAAACCTGGCGCGCTGGGAGTTACTCGTGGGCGTTTGGGGCCGTGGTTTTTGCCGCTTCCATTAGAGCCTTTCCCATTGATCAACTCGAACCTCTGGTCGGCTCCGCTCTGCCCCACTTGTGGCTTGAGGATATACTTGATGCCGCTCTGAGTGCTGCCGGCAGCGACTACTGTCAGATCGTAGACAAAGTTTGTCTCTGAGCCGCTGGTGACCTCGAATGGCTTGGATATGTGCAGCTTATCACCGGGCAGCTTCACATCAACCGACGCACCGGTCTCCTTGAGGATCCCACTGACACTGGATACCTGGATAAACACCTTGGTATAATTGCCTTCAGGGACGTTACCTCTCCAGATTTCCTGAGCTCTATCCCCCTGCAGGAGGGTCAGGTCTACTGCTTGCACCTCAGGGTCAAGCTTAATCCACCGACCAGACTCATCGCTCAAGTAAAGACTGATGCTCGAGATGGAGATGTTCAAACTGTCGAAGTCTCCGATGGCATTCACCTCATCGCTTATCAGGAATGCGAAGTTGCCTGTTGCGCTTGGCTGAAGACCTGGCCCCTCGGGAGACAGCAGTGGTATGATTCCAAAGTAGGATATCAAGAATATCAATAGCACGGCGGTTACAGCAGCCCATGCCGGCGCCCTGCCAAATATCCTGGGAAGCAGTGGTGGTTTCGCCTCCCGTCTCCGCTCAAGTTGCTCACGCGCGGCATTGAAACGCTGCCTTGCTGCCCACTTAGCCTCGGAAGACGGCGTGAACTTGTAGGCCCTCTGGATATCGAACATAGCGGAGAGAAGCGGCTGGAGTTGCTCGGAGTGCTCAGGATAACTGCCAAGGCAGTCCTCGATGCTCTCACCGCGGTTGATGCGGTTCACACACTCGTCAAGTATATCGTCAAAGCTCTTGCTCATATCGCACCGCTCTCAACTCATGATTCCTCGTGTAGCAGCTTGCGCAGCCTTTTAATGGCGGCACTCTGCAGCTCACGCACAGCACCGGCGCGTTTGTTGAGAACCTGACCGGCTTCCTCGGAGGTCAGCTCGCCAAAGAAACGCAGCTCTATTACGCGCCGTTGGACTGGTGTAAGCTGTTCCACTGCCTTGGTTACCCTCGCAAGTTCGATATTGGCCTCCACTGTTGCCTGCAGATCAGATTCGGCCATAATCTGCACAGCGTCGATCGGGACTGTCTTGCGTTTCGCCATTTTGCGAAAGTGGTCCACAACCATATTGTGAGCAATCTTGAAAAGCCAGGCCTGCATTGGTATACCCCGTTCTTTATATGAGTCCAGCGATTCCAGCGCTTTAAGAAATACCTCTCCAGCCAGATCCTCTGCCTCTGCTTGGTTACGCAACCTGACGTAAATATAGCGAGCAATCCTCTCATAGTACTCATCATAGAGGGCGGCCAAGGTAGCCTCCTTGGCCCTTCTCTCGCTGGTGCTTTGTTCCCGGCGCATGACCTTCGTCTCGGAGCAAGCAATAAGTTGATTGATTCAAAGTATATCATTGTTCATCCCCATGCACCAATGATGATTCACATCGCCAGGTCAGCTTGGTCGTGCAATGCATTAAAGTACTCATCCATCAGTTGATAGAGAAACCACGTGAGGTCATCAGTCTGGCCATCCGCGGAGTTATCTCGTAGCAAGTCGAGAGTTGGGACATGATCTGGTGGTGTAGCATCCGGAGCTCTTGCTTTACTTCTTTGAGCATCTCAACGTAGCAATTACAGACTTCGGACGTCATCCTCTCATATGCAATCTGGACAGTCTCATTTATTCCTTCGAGCGTCGTCACCAGTTCCGCTGGTGGCTCACATCCAGCCATCGTTTCGTGGTAAGCCGAATCCACGGCTGAGGGCTCCGTCTGAGTGCCTTCGCGAGACAATATCATCGGTATCCTCCCTAACTTTTGGAAATCAAAAGTTCGTGTGTGTTTCATATTTGTATAACGAATATTGCCCCAGTTTTGTCAGGTATGTGCTTCGATTACGCTGTACTCAACCTTGCAAGGTCGCACTCTCAAGGCGCATGGTCGCAGGAATCACTGAGCACACTGAACACTGCAAGAAGGAGTTTGATTTTGAGTAGCGGATTCGTAGCTGAAAGTGAGGTATTTTCTGAAGTCAAGTAGATTCGAGAAATGGGTAGCAAAGAGCAAGTTGAATCGTATCTGGGAGGAAGCTATTTGGGTGACTTTCGGTGTAGCTTAAAAAGGCCTCCTAATTTTATAGCTGTCTGACCGAGATTATCCACATCGGGTTTCAAGAGAAATACAGCGGTTTCCGTCAAATCCGGTCGAAACTTGATGGCGTCGTCCGACACATCCTCGATTACACCGTTATTCGTAGCCTCAAAGGTGCAAATCCTCACTCGTTGACCAACCACGTTTTTGAGGGCGTCTATAAACATCGCTACCTCCTTTCCCATCAGACATCGGCTCCGCGAAGCAATACGCCGTTGCTGCCTTGCGGGCAACCGTGGCTAGGATGGGAACCCGCTTCTTGTGTTACTATACCAACCGCAGTAGAATATCGCAATAGGTGTGGGCTTTGCTTTATCTCTGTCGGGTAATGGGTAAAAGCGACAGAGACTGTGAGTATCAAAGGATGCCAGAAAGGAGCTAACGTGGCCCCGGATGCGATTGTTGCTGAGGAGCTAACTTACTGGTATGGAGAACTCATCGCCGTGGACCACATCGATTTCACTGTGGCTCAGGGAGAAATCTTGGGCTTTCTCGGCCCCAATGGCGCTGGCAAGACAACCACCGTCAAGATGCTAACCGGGCAGCTCAAGCCCAAAGCGGGACGAGCAGTGCTTCTGGGTATGGATGTTGCCCACAATGTTGAGAAAGTGCAGGGGGAGATTGGCGTCTGCTTTGAGGAGACCAATCTTTACGAGCAGATGAGCGCCTTGGAAAACCTGCAATTGTTCGCCCGCCTGTTTGGCATTCGCTCTTTTGATGCCTATGCCCTGCTCAAGAGGGTGGGCCTGGCCGGTCGGGAGAAAGACCGGGTCGAGAACTATTCAAAGGGCATGAAGCAGCGCCTTATGGTGGCCCGTTCCCTTGTTAGCCGGCCCCAGATTCTGTTTCTTGACGAGCCCACCGCTGGCCTTGACCCGACTTCATCCGAAGCCATCAGGAATATCATTCTCGAGGAGCGTGAGCGTGGAGCCACCATTTTCCTCACCACCCACGACATGCTGGAGGCTGATAAGCTTTCGGACCGGGTGGCCTTTATGAATGACGGTAAGATAGTGGCCCTCGATACCCCCCATAACCTCAAGCAGAAATATGGCAAGCGGGCCCTTAAGGCCGAGGTTTCCAACGAAAGTGGTGAACTGGAAATGCGCGAAATCGCCCTGGATACAACTCAGACGCCAGAGGCTATCCACGAACTATTCGCTCGGGAGAAAGTGGTCACTATCCACAGCGAAGAAGCCAGTCTGGAGGACATCTTCATCAAGCTCACCGGGCGGAGGCTCACTGAATGAGCTTCCGCATTATCAAGGCCCTGGTAGCCAAAGACCTCTCCCTTTTCTTCAGAAACCGGTTCTACGCGCTTATCACCGTTCTCGGCATAGTAACCTATATAGCGATATATCTTGTTATGCCGAGCTCAGTCGATGAGAGGCTGGAGATAGGCCTCTACGCGCCGGTGGTGCCCCCCGTCTTTGAGCAGATATCGGAAGAAGGCGTGGAAATTGAACCTGTCGAATCCAAGGAAGCTCTTGTAGAGGCGGTGATTGAGGGCCAATATGCAGCCGGGGTGGAACTGCCAGCGGACATAATGGAAAAGTTTGCCTCGGGACAGAAACCACAGGTTACCCTGTATTTCACCGCGGATGCCCCAGAGGAGGTGAAAGACGCTGTTGAGTTTCTGATAAGAGAGCTGGCCTATCTGCAGACCGGGCAGATGCTGGCTATTGATGTGTCTGCGGAGATTCTGGGGCGGGATATGCTGGGAGAACAGATACCGACGCGTGACCGCATGCGTCCCCTTTTTGCCCTTGCCCTGATTATGTTTGAAACCATGGGCCTGGCCAGCCTGATTAGCCAAGAGATTGAGCAGGGTACAGCCCAGGCTCTGCTGGTTACTCCTACGAATGTAAAGGACCTGTTTGCCGCCAAAGGGCTTATGGGAGTTGGCCTGGCCTTCGCACAGGCCGTATTCTTCATGGCTATCGTCGGCGGCATGAGTAGCCAGCCGCTGATTATTCTGACTACGCTGCTGCTTGGAGCTATACTGGTTACCGGGGCTGGCTTCCTCATAGCGTCGCTGTCTAAAGACATGATGTCGGTGATGGCCTGGGGCGCTGTCGTGATCATCGTATTTGCTATCCCTGCATTTGGCATTATGGTTCCGGGCACCATTTCAGGCTGGGTCAAGGCCATTCCTTCCTATTATCTGGCTGATATCGTTCATCAGGCGGCGAACTTTGGCGCCGGCTGGGGTGATGTCTGGCCCAATTTGTTGATACTCATGGGGTTTAACGTAGCTATCGTAGGGGGCGGCATCATGGCACTGAGGAGGAAATTCCAGTGAGTCTCAAGCGTGTCGCTGTGCTGCTGGGCAAAGAGTTCCTGCAGGGCCCCAAGAACTACATCTTCGTCTTCGCCATCGTTGCCCCGGTTATCATATCGCTGGTGTTTTCGCTGGTTTTTGGCACCCTGTTTACAGACAAGCCCAAATTAGGAATAGTGGATGAAGGCAACTCTCAATTGGTGGCCATGTCCCGGGAACTCGATTCGGTCATCACCAAAGAGTACAGCACGGTTTCCGACATGAGAGGGGCGGTTGAAAGTGGCGCCGTAGATATGGGCATAGTACTTCCTGAGGGCTTTGACGACACGGTCTCCCGGGGAGAAAAAGTGGAAATCGAGGCATACATCTGGGGGGAAAGCCTAGCCAGGAACCGCACCATACTGCCGGTAACCATAGCTAACCTGGTAAGAGACCTGGGTGGCCAGGAGGTGCCTGTTGAGATAGAGTCCGTCACTCTAGGTGACGAAGAAAGCATCCCCTGGAGTGACCGGCTGCTGCCGTTTATCGTCCTCGCGGCGGTGTTTTTAGGCGGGCTCATGCTACCGGCAACCTCGCTCATAAATGAGAAGCAGAAAAAAACACTGGAGGCGCTGGTGATAACCCCAACAACGATTGGGGATGTTTTCGTAGCCAAGGGACTCGTCGGCATCGTTATCAGTCTGGTCATGGGCATAGCAATCCTGCTTTTGAACCAAGCTTTCGGTGCCGAGCCGTTACTGTTAGTTGGGGTGCTCGCGCTGGGCGCGATAATGGCTGTGGAGTTGGGCCTGCTATGCGGTGCCCTAGTAAAGGATATCACGACCCTGTTCGCTCTCTGGAAGTTCGCGGGAATCCTACTGTTCGGGCCTGCCTTTGTCTATATGTTTCCCCAGATTCCCGAATGGATAGGGCGGATCTTTCCGACATACTACATTATTCAGCCAATCGTTGACATAAGCCAGCAGGGGGGCGGCTGGCCTGAGATTGCACTGAATGTTTCCATTCTTGCCGGGCTAAACTTGGTTCTGGCTGTCATAGTGGTGTTCGCTGCAAGGAAGACCATGCAGTAGTGCAAAAGGCAGTGCTCGCACCTAAGTCTGCATTCCCCCACTCCTTACCACAGCCGAAGAAGTCATTCCAGGTACGTCTTTGTGTACTGCTCCATCTCTTTTGTAGGTTTCCACCACTTGGCAACTCCCAGGTCTTCAGCCACCTTATTGGCTGCGAGATAGCCTGGTCCACCGAGAACCAGCCCTCCCGGATAGGTGGAGGCCCCGCACACGTAGAGGCCTTCGACAGGCGTGTTCGTGCTGGAGCAATCCTGGTTGGGGCGGAAACAGCCCATCTGAACAGGTGTATAATCTCCATGCTTGATAGAGCCGCGACGCATGTTCGGGAGACGTATCTCAATGTCCACCGGGGTCTCGGCGTTTGTCATGATAACCTTAGCTCGCGTAAAGTTTGGTGCCACCCGCTGCCATTTGTCCAGCACTGCTTCCTCCAGCTCCTTAGTCCGTTTGTCCCAGCCGCCCTCGATTTCGTAGGGAGCGTGCATCTGAAAGAAGGAGACATGCCCGCCCCAGGGGGAGTGCACTAGGTGGGGATCGAAGAAGCTCTCGCAGGTGGCATGCCCACCAAAATCATTGGTAATCTTGCCGGCTACCACGTTGTCCCAATGCGCCAGAAGCTGGTCGGTGCTCTCAAAGCCGAAGATTGTCATAAAGGCCTCATTGATCCATGGGTCGTCGCACGCATACTTCGGGGGTTCGCTGGAGGCGACGTGCAGCGTATAATAGCTCCACTTGTCGTGCTGCCAGCGCTCGACCGACTCCTTCAGCGCCGCTGGGAGGTTCTCCGCGCCGACGAGGTCGAGGAAGGTGGTATGGGGGTCCAGGCTGGAAATAACCACTTTGCCGCGCATGATACGACCCTCTGCGGTCTCTATCCCAGTAGCACGCCCGTTCTCCATGATGATCTTAGTCACCTCGCACATGTCTATTATCATTCCCCCGGATGCGACGACCTCCCGTGCCAGGGCGCCAGCGAACCTGTGCGAACCTCCATAGCAGTAGCACTTGTTCATGCCGCGGTCGAGAAGGAGCGGGACGTAGAAACCTGTCCCCGTCTCCTTGGGATCCAGCCCCCACATGCAACTGGTATAAAGCAGGAGAGCGCGCACCCGGTCGTTCTCGAAGTTATTGTTGATGATCTCCAAGGGGCTCTGCTCTACAAGCTCCAGCATCTCACTGCCAACCTCGGTGCGCTGCATGGCCACGCTTAGATCCAGGGGAGACATGGGAGGTATATAGGTGGCAGGCGCCAATATCTCGTTGACGATCTTCCCCCAGCTTCGCATCAATTTGCCAAAGCTAACCGCGTCTTTGAAGGAAAACTTGCTGATAGAGTCCTTGGTGTCCTCTATCATGCGTGTCAAAAGCAGCGACTTGCCATCCGCAAACACCATGGCCGTCTGCGCATTGGGCTTGATCCAGACAATGGAGTGGGGGTCCAGATTGAAGTCCCTGAGCACAGGCATATAGTCAACCATCAGGTGGTAGATAGCATGTGCATTGGAGTAGTAGCAAGGAAAGAGGATCTCCTCGGTGACCAGCCCTCCCCCTATCTCATAGCGACGTTCTACTAGAATCACCTTTAGCCCCGCTTTGGCCAGATAGGCTGCCGTCATCAAACCATTGGGCCCCGCCCCTATAACAACTGCGTCCCAATCGCTTACGGCGGGAAACTCTTGAAGTATTTCTGGATGCATACTGGGATGCCCAGGCTGTGGACGCTCCTCTAATTCTGCCATGGTTGGTATCCTCCTTTCCTCTACTTACGTATGGCTGATCTTTTTCCTTGTTGAGGTATGTACCACGGCGATGGGTACCACCAGTCGCTGGGTTCGGCGATTTCGTCCTCGATGAGCGTGTGCATCAGGTTATAGCCGATGGCCATCAGGCACAGCCCTCCGGGGTGGCCAGATGACTGGTGGCAAAGGTAGAGCCCATCGATTGGGGTCCGATAGCGAGCGAGCTCGGGCAGGGGACGTTCATTCCACCATTGATCCCGGCAATGGCGGAGTCCGTACCACGAGCCACCGAGCATCCCCGTGTTGCGGAATTCCTGCTCATAGGGGGTCAGCCCCCAGTGGTGGATAACGTTGTCCGAATCGAGGTTTTCGAACACCTGGCTGAAGGCCTTGAGCATGTAGGCATTCATCTCCGTCTTGACCTTGTTGATGGCGTCAGGGCCCTCCACATGGTACTCCGGTGTGGGGACATAGATTTCGATAGAACACTCTACGTATTCGTTGGGGCGGGTGCATTGCTGGTGGAAGACTTGGCTGTATATCTTTCGGCTCCCGGCCCAGAGCCACATCACCCTCTCAGCGGGCATGATGGGGTTCCCTTGATGCCCCATTACGTCCGCTGCGTGCTCATAATATATCTCTCGGGAATCCATGGGGTAGCATACGCCCCCCTCCTCAGCTGCCAAGAACTTGGGTCGGAGGCGGAGAGGCTCACGCGTGTGTATGTGGTTCACGTAGATGCTGCCACCCTTCATGCTTAGGTCTTCTATTTGCTTTATGAAGCTGGCATCCAGGTGCTTCGGCCCGATGAGCTTGAGAAAGGTCTGCTTGATATCGGTGGCGCTGAGCACCGCCTTGTTCGCCCAGATCGTTCTGCCACCAATGACAGCGTTTTCCCTGAGGCGCACCCCCGTGGCCCGCCCATCCTGGATGATGATCTCATCCACGGGACAGCAGGTTCGGAACACCGCACCATGGGCTACGGCGCAGCGGAAGAGAGCGTGGTAGTAGCCGTGTATACCGCCCATAGGAGGGGCTCCGAAGGTGTACAGTATGGGGGCTACGACACTTTCGAAAGCGGGTATGGCCATACCCTCGAAGTGACCACAGGCCCCTGAGTACCAGGCTATGAATGCCTGGAATACCTTGAAAGGCTCGGTCTCCATATACTCGTCCATGAGGTCGAACTGAGTCCACTCCATCAGCTCCTTGGTCCACACTTCCGGCAGATTCTTCTTATAAACTTGCATATAGGGGATGTTGTCTATCGTCAACTCTACCTCAGGGGGGTGTGGCGGGCACCAGAAGGTGGCGCGCAGCAGGTCCGTCATGAACGGGGGATTTCCGACCATGCCGCTCAGCTTTAGCCAGGCTTCTATGTCCTTTGGGCTGGCCTTGGCGACTCCCTCGGTGGTCATAAGAGCCATCTGCAAACCCTCTTCTGACTTTGACATACGGTCCCACGCTGTCCAGTCGAACCGGGCGCCGTACTTCCACAGCTCAAGCTGCTCCCAGCCTGGGGCCGCTCCACCATAAAGGGACACGGCATGGGGACTGGTGTGTACCCCGGCTACGGGTTCCGCGTTCTCCTGCGCTCCACCACACTCAGGCCTCTCCTCAAGCACGCAGACACTAAGTCCGCACTTAGCCAGGTACGCTGCTGCTGTCGTACCATTGTGCCCCGCACCTATGATTACAATATCGTACCTTTCGTCTTTGTTCATAGCTCCCTCCTTTCTGGTTACACTTCAAAAAAGGTCCTGAGCAGGACTTGCCATGTCACTCACTATCTAACATTGGACTCCTCGCCACAAACCAGCACGCATTCATACGGGTAGTTCTGGGTGGTCTACGTTTTACCACCCTTTGCCGGAAATGTCAACGCTGGGAATTGCCCGGTACTACTCTGTCTTGGTTGGTGGGATTTTTGATGGTTGATAGGGGGGTTGCCAAGTGGTATTATAATCTGGTATTCAGTAGGCAGAAGCATAAAAAGCTCTGAGCCCCACGTAGGCTGATCTGGGGAAGGAACCAATAAGGAGGTATCATGAGAAAGCTGGCGATCGTGCTAATCCCGTTGCTGGTGATGGCGCTGGTCATTGGGGCTGTCGGGTGTGGTGGGGAGGGAACGCCCACGCCTACGCCGACACCAACGGCAGCAGCCACGCCTACGCCAACAGCCACGCCCACGCCCACGCCCACACCCACGCCCACGTCGACACCCACGCCCACGCC
>SMTZ1_10006209_pt1 | contig 13419 bp, 15 predicted proteins | sample DeeMarSWOR136_30_FD_25667 | JGI IMG/M metagenome (IMG submission 25667) | reverse complement strand
GGCGCTATTTTTGCTGTGACTGCAAACGGAAATTCACTTCCAAAGATAATCTATTTCATATGAAGGTGCCACGCCTGTTTGTCGAAATCGCTCAGAGCCTATGGGCAGACAACCTGTTGTATAGAGAAATCGCTCAATATCTTGAAGAACATTACGGTTATTCGCCATCGTTATCTTCCGTCCACCGTTGGGTACGAAGAATTCAGCCGGAGGAGAGAATAGATCGCACTCTGGTTACCAACCAGAGCAAAACTGTAGCACGTATTAGTGTGGGACAGTCCACACGCCGATAGGGTTTTGTCTCGGCAACGTAGGGCATCCGCTGCGGCAGAAGTAACCTTTTTCCAGACCACGGGTAAAGGCGTCGCCAGTGCGTGAGTCGGCCGTTGAAAAGTTGGCCGCGACCGTGCGAGGAGGCCAGTCCTCAGCTGAGTTGTTGTCGTCCAAGATGGTGCCCGGACACACATTTTTTGCATTATTAGTCGACACCGGTAATGGTAATGATTACGGTGGCAGTAGCGTTGTCGCCACAGGCGTCGGATACTGTATAGGTGAAGCTATCGGTGGCTGAGTCGCCAGCCTGCAAGTACTCGAATTGTCCGTTAGGGTCATAGGTGAAGGCGCCACGCGGACCCCAGCGGGTGACTGCACCCGCAGTCGCGCTCGTATCCACTGCGGTCACAAGCAGGAGATCATAAACATCGGGGTCGAAATCATTAAACAATACGCCTGGAGCAGCAATAGTGACCGGGTGCTCTTTATCAGTAATGAAGGGATCGTCTTCCGGCAGTGGCGGACGGTTTGGAGGCATTAGTTCAGGCGGCCCAAGTGGCTCAAGAATGCATTTTTGCTTCTCAGGGACCTGCAGTTCCACACCCTGCGCCCTGGTCCATATATTTCCTTTCTGATTAGCTATCCAACTTGTGCCGTCTTCGGTGACGCAAACTACCATGATACTACCTCTGACCACCGCAGCACCAGATGGTGTCTCCACTTCGTAGCTAGATGCTGGGTCAATAATATTTATCACTCGGCTTATGGTAGCACCTATTGTCTGCTCAAGGGTAACGGTTGTGGAACCGGTATCCGTGACAGCGAGTGAAGCAATTTCGACCTCAGTGCCAGGCTGTAATTCCACGGTGCTGCCGTCGGAGAAGGTGATTTCGGCGCTAGAATCGTCGCCGGTTTTTATGGTATCTCCCTCTTCCAGAGACATTCCGAGCTCCGCTTCTATCCAATCGTCCGTACCTGCCTCCATTACGGATACATCCCCCTCGACCGCTGAGAGTGTAGTGAGCGTAGAGGGGGTTGATGACCCCTCGCCACAGCCAACCAAAGCTGAGGCCACTAGAATTAGGAGAACAAATATTGGCAACAGTTTCTTATGCACGGCGCAACGGGTTATCTGGTCTGATAAGCAATTCCTAATTTCTCTCAGCTAATTTTGATTTTCTTAGGTACTAATGCGACAATTCCAGTGGCAGAAAAGCTGCATTGGTAGTAACGGACAAAAGTATCATCTTATAGTGTACAGTAGGTGTCGTTCTGTTTTGGTTGGTAAGGTTAATCACTCGAGGAAGAGTTAAACGGGGAGCTAGCACGATGAACACAAGCTTACCCTATGGAAACGGCTGTGAGAATCGTGCCGATTGCTTTACTTGCGCCGAGCCAGACTGTATTACGGATGAAGACGGCACATCAAGAGGGCTTCTCTCCTATGTTGGCTGAACGAAGAGCTCTCGCTACGGGCAAAGCGGAACCGAAGCCTCGGTTCTGTAAGTATTGTGGGGGAGTAGTCATGTCTCTCGATACGGGACGATCAAGGGAGTGAGGCGCTATTTTTGCTGTGACTGTAAACGGAAAGTCACTTCCAAAGATAACCTATTTCATATGAAGGTGCCACGCCTGTTTGTCGAAGTGGCTCAAAGCCTGTGTGTGGACAACTTACGGTATAGGGAAATCGCTCAATATCTTGAAGAACATTACGGCTATTCGCTATCATTATCTTCCATCCACCGGTGCGTACGAAGAATTCGACCAGAGACTAGAATACACCGAACTCTGGCTACCAACCAAAACAGAACCATGTCACACAGTGTTCTGGTACAATTGGCGTGTCAGCAAGGTTCTATCTTGGGAACGAAATGGGTCTGGCTTAGCGTAGGTAACCCTCTCATATTGTTGAACAGGATATGACAATGGTGGAAGATAAAGCAGATGAGACTGCAGCGCTGTCCAAATTCCAACAAAGGTACCGAAAATCGGATGTCATATTTGAAGAAGGAAGCGCTGGCAGTGAAATGTATCTCATTCATAGTGGGCGGGTACTGCTTTCGGTTCGGCAGAACGAAACTGGAGAGGTCCCGCTGGTTGTTCTGAATCCAGGTGACTTTTTCGGTGAGATGGCTCTGGTAGATGACTCCCCACGATCAGCTACTGCCTCGGCTGTTGAGGATGACACCGAGTTGATTGTCATGGATAGGGCTAGATTCCTGTTCATGGTGCGGCAACAGCCGGAATTCGCTCTCAGTCTCATGCACACTTTGTGTCGGAGGCTGCGGGACATGGATAAACGATTACCTCCTGAAAGAATCTGACCGTGAAAGAGAAGCCATCTAGCCATCGGGTGCAAACTAAGGCTGAAGTGCAGCCAGAACCATCCAAAGCGATTGAGCTGGCGCCTAGAATCTACCAACTTCGTGGCGAAAAGCCGGGGAGTCATGTTTATGTTATCAAGGGCGATACCAAGAACGTTCTTATTGATACAGGGGTTGCCGGCAAATTCCCTCTTTTGAAGCGGCGGCTTAGTGAGTTAGGCCTACGTGTAAGAGACATAAATCTGGTTATATTGACACACGAACATTACGACCATATTGGTGCTACGGCTTTCTTCCACCGGACTGCTGTAGTAGCGGCACACCGTTTAGCGGCCAACAAATTGGAGTTGCAGGATGAATTTGTCACCTTCAGAAAGTACAAGGACCAACCTAGTAGGCCTTTCTGGGTAGATGTCTGGCTGGAGGATGGCTCTATGATTGACCTTGGAAATTACGAACTTCAGGTAGTACATACGCCAGGACACACCTCGGGTTGCATCTGCTTATATGAGCCAAGAGCGGGCTTACTCTTCACTGGTGATACAGTGTTTGCTGGGGGCACTCTGTCCGAGATAGCCGTGGGCGGCAATGTCAGCGATTATGTGAACTCGGTCCGGCGTTTGAATAATTTGAAAATTAAGCAACTTTACCCCGGTCACGGCAGAGTATCCCGTACGCCTGACGAAGACTTGCCCAAAGCCATAATATATGCCCAGACAATGCTTGATGACTGCAAGACTTTCTTCGAAGCTTTCATAAAGACTAGAAAACCACAGGACAAGCTTGGATCGGCCTTTGGTTACTGGACAGAGGCTCAGGATCAAGAGAAATAACCCCCTAACTGAAAGTCGTCTCCTTATTCTCAAACAACCTTTGGTCTGTGGATAGCTGCATATCTACTGTGTGTCCTATAGGATAAGCTTCTCGCCTTCGCGGGCAATATCAATCGAGGCCCCCAGGGATTCGGCTACTTCTCTAACTTCTCTCTCTATCTCGGATTCATTCTGGGGGTTCATGTGAATTACCGCTACCTTTGGCAGATAGTCATTTACTCGACGAAACTCAATCAACTCTTCCTTGAGCATCTCCGGACAAAGATGACCGGCATCTTTAGCTGCATTAGCGAGATTGTTGGGCCAAGTCACATCGGCTATTATCAGCTGTGGAGATATCTTGCCCCATAGGGAGGAAAGCCCGGGACCGGTATCGCCCGTGTAAAATAAGTTCTTCCTATCTCCAGAAGTTATTTCAAAGCCTACGCCATCAAGATTATGTCGTACAGGCAGTGCCATGACTTCATAGCCTTCTATTCTTTGCCGCTCGAAGAGATCCACCGGGACTAAGCGCAGTGTCGGCTTCCGCAAGAATGAAGCCTCACTGGTGAACTTGGGGTAGACTACGCCATCAATCAGGTGTGATGAGAGAATTTCAAGAGTCTTTGGAGTGGCGATGACTTTGGTAGTGCGGTCAGAATTGTTGAAGGCAAAGGCGGGGATCGCCCTGATATGATCGTAGTGACCATGAGACAGCAATATCGCCTTTATCTTCTTCTGCTCGGGAAAGGTTAGTTCTGAGACGAGGCTGCCCGCATCTACAGCGAGGACATCATCAATGAGGAAAGACACGAGCCTAGTGTTTTTAGACTCCGCATTATGTGTCCCCAGGAATCTTATTATCATTGGAATCACCTCGCTGCCATATCATTTATCAGTCTTCAGGAAATCCCTCTAGTTTACCGGATTTCTGAAGATATAGCTGTCCCTGTATTTTATATGATATGGCTGAGTTACCTCAATGGCTGCTTCACTGGTGACTCGCCACATACGAGGTAAGGTATTGCCGAAGATGTGTATTCATCTTAGCACCAGTTTATCCTGTGTTCAGTACCATAGCAGTAAGAACGATGATGGAGACAACAGCGGAATATCCAACTAGATGTGATGTGGAAATTTGCTTATTCTGGTGAAGCTGCGGTTGCAGGTTGTCCATCGCTTGGCCCGAAGGGTATGCCCCTTCTCAACATTCAGATATTTCTCTCTGACGGATTTCAGTCTCGGGGATAGGGTGACGCCTTATCGCAGGACTGGGCAGTTTCTGAGAACGGATTTCATCTTAATCAGTAGTACAATGGAACGCTGTGTTGTGCCGGACCTAGCTTTGTCTACCACTGCGGGCATTGCACGAACATCGAGGTATTCGATTCCCTTGAACTATGACCAGATCTCCGACATGGAGTCGTTTACTAGTCAACCCACTTTGCAGTATTCCTGAGAAATATCGGGTAACGAAACAGGCTAATCTGCATTGTTACCCTCCTGCATATCGCACTTTCCTGGCAATTGGTTGAGGTCTAATAATTAACAGTCACGCCTCTTGCTTGGAGCTGAGGTATGTATATGGTGATAGAATCTGAGCTCAGTGGATTTAACTCGAGGTCAACTGTATCTCCTGCGCCGAGTCCTGCATTCTCCACCAGAGGCAGGATATCGCTTATCTGGTTATCCCAAAGGTAGAGTTCTGTCAGGCTGGCGAGGTTGGCAAGAGCCAAGATATCGCCTATCTGGTTATTCCCGAGCTCGAGTCTTGTCAGGCCGGTGAGATTGCTCAGAGGCGAGATATCGCTTATCTGGGCGGAACGAATATCCAGTTCTGTCAGGCTGGTTAAGTTGGCCAGAAGCGAGATATCACCTATCGGGTTACCTCCAATGGAGAGATCTCTGAGACTGTTGAGGTTGACCAGAAGCGAGATATCGCTTATCTGGTTATCTCCACTATAGAGGTCTCTGAGACCGGTGAGGTTGGCTAGAGGCGAGATATCGCTTATCTGGTTATGGGCAACCCACAACCCTGTCAGGCTGGTGAGACCTGCGAGAGGCGAGATGTCACTTATCTGGTTGCGGTTGAGACCGAGTCCTGTCAGGTTCATGAGACCGGCCAGAGGCGAGATATCGCTTATCTGGTTATCGTTAAGCCACAACCCTGTCAGAGTGGTCAGACCAGCCAGAGGCGAGATATTGCTTATCTGGTTGTTCACAAGGTTGAGCGTTGTTAAGCTGGTGAGGTCGGCCAGAGGCGAGATGTCACCTATCTGGTTGTTCATAAGGTTGAGTGTTGTCAGGACAGTGGCATACTCCAGCCCAGTGAGGTCAGTGATATTCCTGGCCGAAGCATCAAGGTAGGTTAGTTCGCCGAGGTCTGACGAGTAGATCGGACCCGTAGATACGGCAATGGCATCTCTAACTGCCGCCTCAAGGTTGGGGTTGGAGAACGTCACCTCCACCACAAGCTCAGGTGGCTGATCAGGTCTAACAATGCATTGCTGGCCTTCAGGGATCTGCAGTTCGACACCCTGTGCAACGACACGTATATCCCCTTCCAGATTGATTGCCCAGGTTGTGCCATCTTCGATGACGTAAACTTGCATGGCACTACCCCTCACCGCTACCACACCAGTCGGTGTTTCAACTTCGTAGCGAGATGCTGGGTCAACAAGCTTCTCCACGCGGCTTATGGTATTCCCTATTGTCTGTTCAAGAGTAACGGTTGTAGAGCCAGTATCTGTGGAAATATCGAGTGAAGCAATTTCTATCTCGGTGCCAGCCTGTAGTGTGATAGTACTACCATCGAAGAAAGTGATTTTGGCGCTAGAGTTATCGCCCGTCTTTATACTATCTCCGACTTCTAGAGACATCCCGGCCTCCACCTCTATCCAACTGGCAGTGCCTGCCTTCATTACGGATACATCTCCCTCGGTTATTGAAAGTATGGTGAGCGTAGAAGGGGAAGAACCACAGCCGACCAAAGTTGGGGCCACCAGGATGGAAAAAACAAGTATTGACAGCAACTTCTTGCGCATGGTGCGGTTCCTGCAAATGCTAAGAGTATTTTGTCAGCAACATAAGCTTAGCAACAGTTGCCCCATCGGCGCCAGCTTGTTCGAACATATTACCATATTTGGATCTCCTGTCAACGCTTCTGCCGCTATGCGTACAGGGACCGGTATTTTTGCTGGAGCTAGTTCTTTCTACCACTGGACAAACATGGGGATGTTTGTCCAGCCATGCGTATAGCTATTCGATACCGCTTGCCTTTTCGATTAGCATCGGGTGACTAACTGAATTACTATGCTTTGCCGGCGACGACGGCGAATACTTCGCTTTCCGGGTCATATACCAAACCTGCAACGTCTGAAAAGAGGTCCTTTATTCTAAATCCGTGAGTTTGAAGTTCATTCTCCATCATCTCACGACTAAAGTGTTGCAGCCAATTATAAAATACTCGAGTCCGGTTAGCTTCGATAATTGTGTATTTGTCAAGTATCACCTTTTCCTTATCATATTTGAAAGTGTGAAGAAAGCCATGATAGTTACTTGGAGACCAGAAGTTATTCATAAGATTTACTTCATAGACTGTTGTTTCTTCGCGTTTCTCAAACGCCTTCAGTGACGGTATGTCAAAGAGAATGCTCCCCCCGGATTTTAGAAATCTATGGAACTTGGACAAGATTTTTGCTCTCTCCGATGGCTTTAGGACTGCAAAATCGCAGAATATCATAATAATGAGATCAAATCTCTTATCCGTTTCATATTCCAGATAATTCTGAGTAATGTATTCTATGGGTAAGTTCTCCCTCACCGCTATCTCCCGTGCATATTCGATTGATCGGGTTGAAAAATCTATACCTGTTACTTCAGCCTGTTTTCTTGCCAATCTAGTAGTGTATAATCCCGGACCACAACCGAAATCCGCAATTTTCGTCCCGGCACCAACATGAAAATGAGAAGATATCCACTCAACCGATTTGTCAATGAATGTGGTGTTACGTGATGCGATATCGCTTTCGCCATTTAGGTGTAAGGAAAGCATCTGTTTTGAAGTATGTTTATCAGTCCACAGTTCCCTCGTCGTATCGAACTCAAACGGCTCAGGGCGTGTGTTTATCCTTTCAGGTTCTTCAAACATGATGTTCCAAAAGGTAAATAGGAAGTGCTAATTCCGTCTAGCATATAATAACGCAAACTCTTTATAACTTATAATATATATGATTTACGCGATTATCGGCATGTATGTGCACACATAACAAAGACAGTCTGCGATTGGTAAGTCCCACTTATGAGCAAAGGTCAGATGGCCATCCAAATGGGCTGCGGTGAGGGCACTCTGAAACTGTGGATGCAAAATGCTGTTTTGAGAGTGTTGAGTAGTAGGCTTGCTGACCCGATTCTGACCGTGACGAGAGCCTCGGCTTCAATGTTGCCTTGCCTCCGAAAAGGGAGGAGGGGGATAAACGGCATGCCTAGAAACTCGCCCTGGTTAGGAGTTTCTATTGCTACCCTATATGCTCGCCTCAATCCACAGGGGCGAAATTCGCGGTAATAGTGTAGTCGAGCGTCATATGGATCAGAGTCGTCGAATGATGGACATCGCTGACGGTCTGCACCTTACCGGTCCAGTTGACAAACTCGTAGCCGGGATCTGGACTTGCACTCAGAGCGACGGCCTGCCCATCATCATACCAAAACATGCCTTCTCCGGGGATGGGTACGGAACCACCCTCCGTGCTGCTGATAGTCAGGCGCCACTCCGCTGCAGGAGCGGTGCAAGAAGCCTTGAAACCGAAGCCTGTACATACTACGAGTGCGATCAAAGCGACTAACATCAGTTTCCTTGTCATTTTCCCTCCTTAGTAGCATTTCCTCCGCCTTCGGTGGAATGGGCCTCGATAACTGCGATTTCCGATACCAACTCCCAACCCAACAAGTTCGTCATGTCCATCCACAGGGTAAAAGCGTGGTCTTCCAAAGTCTTACTGGGTTTGGAACTGCTACACGCACTGTACTGAGCATCTCGGCGCGCCACTAACTCTCGTAGAATACCACTTTTCTCAAAAAGCAGTCAATACCTCGGATTTCAGGGATTCCAAATCGACCAGCTCTACTACGAACTAGGTATTATGACCCCAGGATAATGCAAGAGCGAGCACCATCACCCAATCGAAAGGGCATACGCTCTCTTGGTATTCAGATACCTGTCCGTGACCTATTCGCATTTTGGGGAGAGGCGATTATCTGCCGCAATGTCTCAACCATAAGGCTGTTGACTTCTTACAGTATATGAAGATGTTGACGCTCATAAGTCTAAAAGCTACAATCTGTTTCCATGCCAGCGTAGCTCAGGGGTAGAGCAGCGGTTTCGTAAACCGCCGGTCGTCGGTTCGAATCCGACCGCTGGCTAGAGTATCCCAGGGAAAATCTTGCAGTTTTCTCGGGGACCTTGCTTAAATTCAGGATGAGTTTATCCTGGAGTTAGTCTGGGGGTAATATGAGCAAATTCGTCGATAGGTTGCAGAGCCTTTCCAAATCTTCAGCCACGCCTATAGGTTTTCATCGATCTGTTTCTGAACCAGCAAGCCCGTCAATGTTGCTTGTCGTAGGGTTGTCTGGGACACAGATCAAGGAAGCCAAGGACCTAGCGGATGCCAATGCCGATGCGGGGTTGATATTGAGCGAGGGTTCGAGTGCCAAGGCTGCCATGCAAATGGTCGAAGCTGCGGGTGATGTCCCTATCGGGGTGTTTGTGAAGGGGATGAGCGAAAAGGAAACGGATGAGCTTGCGGGCGTGGGGTGTGACTTTGTGGTCTTTGATATCCGGACAGCTACGGCGGTTCTGCATAAAGAAGGAGTGGGTAGATTCTTGATGATAGAGCCTTCACTAGACCAGGGTCTTGTAAAGGCTATTAATAGCCTTGAAGTGGACGGCGTGTTCATGAATAGTTGGGGGGGAGATTCTTGCGTTGCTATAGAGCACCTGCTTGTCTGCCGGAGGTCCGTGGAACTACTAGAACAGCCCCTTATCATGATCCTACCTTCTCTGGTCACAAAGGCTGATCTGGCCAGTCTATGGCAAGCGGGCGTGGATGGCGTAGTTGCTCCCTCAGGGCAGTCGGTTGAGACATTGGCAGAGCTAAGGAAGATGATCAGTGATCTGCCCAGACGAGCCAGACGTGGTCGCAGGAAAGCAGATGCGATGCTTCCTCATTACGGTGTGGGGATGGCCGAGGAGGAAGAGGAAGAGGACAGAATTTAACCTGAATCCGATTCCTCCCTGAGCAAGTTATGGAGACAAGCCTGGGCCTATTTTTGTTATCCGCAGTGGTAATTTCTCTTACTGGTGTTGCATTTCCCGGGCCAATGACTGCGGCTACCATAGCCAAGGGCTATAGTGACAAACACGCTGGCGCCTGGATTGCAGCAGGCCATGCTATCGTTGAAGTACCAATCATAGCGGCGATTTATGCTGTAATTTATTTTGGATTGCACCATTTGATCGATTCTCCGCAGGTGCAAATGGGCATCTATCTTGCCGGTGGCCTGATGCTGCTGTACTTGGGTTTCCGAATGTTTCGAGCTACTGGTGAAGCAGCTGATGGTGTAGGCGGCCTACCCGGTAGCTCTCTAGTGACAGGCATTGTAATTACGGGTACTAACCCCGCTTTTTATGTATGGTGGGCCACTGTGGGTACAGCTCTGATAACTGGTGCTGCCAGGTTTGGGCTTGTCGGCGTTATTCTGTTTACCATGGTGCACTTGCCTTGTGATTTGGCCTGGAGTGAATTTCTGTCTGTCAGCACATACGAGTCAAGGCGATGGTGGACACAGAATGTGCGACGAATTGTATTTAGGGTTTGTGCTTTGGTCCTAGCTGGCTTTGGTGTCTGGTTCTGCCTTTCAGCATTTCTGTAAAGGGCCAAAGCATTAGGGAATGTTCTGAATTGCCTGAAGGTATTTTCCTTCCGTCTTCATGGAGGGGGCAATAATCATCTTAACTTTATGCATTTCTTTGATACTTCGAGCGCTGCATACTCCCATGCTAGTGCGCAGAGCACCAACTAGGTTCTGAGTGCCGTCGGTGACAGAGGTAGGACCGAGCAGAATCTGATCCAATGAGCTGGTAGTGCCAACCCTAACACGCGTCCCTCTGGGCAGCGCCGGATGGGAATGAGACATGCCCCAGTGATAGCCCTTTCCCGGGGCTTCTTTGGCTTGGGCCAGGGGCGAGCCAATCATCACAGCATCAGCACCAGCAGCGAATGCTTTACACAAATCGCCGCCCGTGCGAATGCCCCCATCTGTAATCACTGCCACATATTTGCCATTCTCTTTGAGATACGTCTCCCTAGCAGCAGCACATTCGATAGTAGCGGTTATCTGGGGGACTCCGACACCGATGACTTCCCGGGTAGTACAAGCAGCGCCAGGGCCTACTCCGACCAGGATGCCATCAATCCCCGTTCTCATTAACTCTAATGCGGCACTGTAGTTGCAGCAATTGCCCACTATAATGGGTAAAGAGATTTGCTGGCATAGCTCAGGTAGGATAAGTCCTCGGTAGCTCTTGGATATGTGCCTGGCCGTGGTGACGGTAGATTGCACCACAAGTATATCCATGCCGGCGTCTTTGGCTATGGGGGCCAGGCGTTTTGTGTTGGCTGGAGTTATGGATACGGCACAGATAGCCCCGGCCTGTTTTATGGCCCCGATGCGTTGGCTAACAAGTTTCTCCTTGATAGGCTCAGAGTAGATTTTTTGAAGCAGAGCAGTGACTTCTTTCTCAGGAGTTTGAGCAATTCGGTTCAAGACCTCATCGGGGTTTTCGTACTTTGTCTGTACACCTTCTAAATTGAGGACGGCTAGCCCGCCGAGCTTGCTAAATTTAACAGCAAAGGCGGGGTCAACAATAGCATCCATAGCTGAGGCTAGAATAGGGATGGACAAGGTGTAATCTCTTACGGTAAAGTCTATATCGGTCTGGTCGGGATTAATGGTTACGTCTCCGGGAACGAGCGCAACTTCGTCAAATCCATAAGCGCGTTGCATCTCTTTGAACTTAGGGTGAGACATCTTTGTTTACCTGGTAGAAGTTGCCACAAACTATACAAACATGGCGGCCCAAAGTCAAGACAGCCTAGCCGTCAGCCTGACCCATTTCGGAGGGTTTCTGGATTCTTGGATCGCTCCACTCTTCAGAATGACACAAGGCGAAAGACCGGCACTTACAATGATCGTATTAGCTGGTCGGAAATCAAAAATTGGATAAAGTGACAAGTACTGGGTATAATTTTAGCCCATGCCTGTTCTCTATGTCATCGCTACCCCTATTGGCAATCTGGAGGATATTTCCTTGCGTGCCTTACGCCTTTTGCGAGAAGTGAAACTCATTGCTGCTGAGGATACCCGTAAAACGCGCCGGTTGCTTAATGCCTATAATATAAAGACTTCACTGACGAGCTATCATGAGCATAGTAAAAGGGCTAGACTTGACTACTTGTTGGAGTATCTGGAGAAAGGAGACCTAGCTCTAGTTTCGGAAGCTGGCATGCCGGGAATAAGTGACCCTGGTTACGAGCTTATCGCTGGCGCGATCGACCGTAGGGTTCCCGTGGTACCGATTCCTGGCGCTTCAGCCGTGATTACCGCATTGGCGGTTTCCGGATTACCGACTGACCAATTCCTTTACGTTGGATTCTTGCCTCGACGTGGGGGCCAAAGACAACGACTTCTCATCTCAATAGCCGATGAGCCGAGGACTATAGTGGCCTTCGAGACACCTCATCGCCTTGGAGAGGCATTGAGCGATATTGAAGAAATGCTAGGAAATAGAAGACTATCAGTATGCCGTGAGCTTACCAAAGTTCACGAAGAGATTTTTCGGGGTAGAGTGAGGGAGGCGAGGGAGCGTTTTATCGAACCGAGGGGGGAATTTTGCCTCGTTATCGAAGGTAAGACTCGAGCGTGGTTGAAATTTCAGGAAAGGAGCTAACATGCATCGTGGTTGTATTGCTGTAGGAAAAGTGGAATGTGACGGTTGTCATCGTCTCATGCAATATGCAGAGCGGTATCTTATAATCAACGGTGAGGGAGATGAGAAGCAACGTCTTTGTGTTGACTGTTGCCTCAGTCGTGGTTATATTTCATACGGAACAGAGAAAGGAAAGCAAATAATCACCTTCCTCCCCAAGGAATGAACTTCGGCAGTTATCACCTGAGAACTCCAGTTTATGGCAATGCCATAGGACAATTGATTTGACCCTACGAGAATCCCGCGATTTTGTTGGCGTGAACTAATGATTTACAATATAGTGACCTTCTGGAGATGATTTGAGCGAGCGCATTTTTGTTGGTGTTGCTTGGCCCTATGCCAACGGCCCTCTACATCTAGGACATATAGCTGGTGCTTATCTGCCAGCCGATATTTTTGCGCGCTATCATCGTCTTAAGGGGAACGAGGTGCTGATGGTTTCCGGTAGCGACCAGCACGGAGCGCCAATCACAATTCGTGCTGAACAAGAATCTACCACGCCGCAAGAGGTGGCAGCTAAATACCATCAACAATTCATTGACTGTTGGAAGAAACTGGGCATCTCTTTCGATTTATTTACCACCACTGGCACTACGAATCACACTCAAGTTACCCATGATATATTCCTCAATTTACTCAATAATGGCCATATTTACAAAGAGAAGATGCTTCAAGCTTACTGCCCTAAGTGCCGGAGGTTCCTTCCCGACCGCTATCTGGTAGGTACCTGTCCTTACTGCGGTTTCACCAAAGCAAGAGGCGATGAATGTGACGAGTGTGGTAAACCTTTGAATCCATGGGAGCTTAAGGATCTTCGCTGTTACCTTTGTTCTACTCCGCCTCGCTTTGAGTCCTCGGAGCATTTCTTTCTGCGCCTTTCTGCTTTTCAGGAAAGGTTGACTGGCTGGATAAAGGAGCAGACTCATTGGCGGCATAATGTGCTCAGCGCCACCTGGAAATTCCT
>SMTZ1_10004923_pt1 | contig 13421 bp, 19 predicted proteins | sample DeeMarSWOR136_30_FD_25667 | JGI IMG/M metagenome (IMG submission 25667) | reverse complement strand
ACCAAAGCATAGTTGTATCCCACCTAGACATAAAGGAACCCTTATTCAAGTCCAAAGGCAAGTTAAGGTTGTCAAGGATATGATTATTTTATTTTACTTTGTCCTTGAACTTCTCAGAATGCACCTCACCACCTGAGCCCCAGTTATCAAGACTACTCTCATGTATTATCACTGTGACTGCTTCTTTGGGAATCCCATAACCAGTAAATATATCTGTTATTTTCTTAATAACATCCTTTTTTCTCTCTTTTTCCAGTGGCCATGATTCAATTATTATTGTAGGCATTTTATCACCTCACATCCCCAAATGACCTAGTTCCCTTTCAATAAAGACAGGGCCAAACATGGGTTTCTATTAATAGTAAGATTTTGAAGTTTATTAATTCTTTGTAATTTTTGTATTAACAACTTTTATAAACCAACCCTTTCCATTCTTTTTTTATGAAGGAAAGCAGAGTCTCAGAGTTTATCAAAAATCCTAGAAAAGCCTTGTTCATCCTTGCCGGTCCTCTGGTTGTGGGTATGCTTGTACAAACCCTTTATAACATTGTAGACACTGCTTTTGTCGGCCGGCTTGGCGCAGATAGTATTGCAGCACTAACCTTTTCATTCCCATTATTCTTTGTTCTCATGGCCTTGAACTCAGGCATAGCCACTGGTATGGGCTCAAGAATAGCAAGATACCTAGGGGAAAAAAATAAAGCTGCAGCAGAGAACACAGCTCTGCACGGCTTAATAATCTCAATAATCCTAGCAATAATAATCTTTATTCCAGGAATAATCTTTTTAAGACCCATCTTCTCATTATTCGGAGCAACCAACACAGTATTAGAACTCGCCATAAGCTACATGTTATTCATATTATTAGGAATCTTCTTCATGTTCCCAGCATTCGTAATAAACGGCATCTTCTCAGCCCAAGGAGACACAAAAACACCTATGAAAGTCATGATATTATCCTTAATACTAAACATAATCCTAGACCCAATCTTCATATATGCTTTAAAACAAGGGGTAAGAGGAGCAGCCATAGCAACCCTCATAGCCTTTCTCTTCAGCCTAATCCTATACATCTACTATCTTAGAAAAAAGTCTTATCTAAGGCTTCACCTCAAAAACTTTAAATTCTCTTTTCCTATATGCAAGGATATATGCAGAGTAGGAGCTCCTGCAAGCATAATGATGCTCTTAATGTCAGTCTCCTACATCTTCTTTAACCGCTTTGTAGCTCATTTTGGCACCAACTTTATAGCTGCTTATGGTGTTGTGATAAGGCTTGAAAGCTTGGCTGTGATGCCCATGGTTGCCTGGTCCACTGCTATGATGACCTTGGCAGGCATGTTCTTTGGAGCAAAGAGATATGACCTCTTAAAAAGCACGACTTGGTATGCTGTTAGGATTGGCTTATGGTTCACCTCTATCATAGCTCTCATCTTATTCTTGGTCCCATCATTATTCTTTCAAATCTTTACTCCTGACCAATACTTAATAGATATAGGCACAGCTTTCATAAGAGTAATGGTATTCACCCTGCCCTTAATGGCAATAGGTATGCCTATTGCAAGAACCTTGCAAGGCATGGGCTTAGGACTCCCAGCTCTGGTCTTCAACCTTGTAAGATTAATAATAGTTGCAGTACCTGTAGCTTATATATTTATCTTCATACTAGGCTTTGGCTTCTTATCAGTGCCATTAGCCACAATTATAGGAGGGATAATAGGCGACTCTGTAGCTGCTGTATGGTACAAGCTTAAGATTAAGAAGCTGAACACTAGCTAATTAAAATTCTTTGTTATTAGAACTGATTATTAGGAATAGTTACGCAACCTAATAAGAACTGTACCAGTCAATGTGTTTGTTCACATCTGCAAAGTGGGTTTCAACGCGTTTTTTGAGTCTTTTGTTCTTTTTGAACACTTCTTTGAATTCTTTGGCATATTGCTTTACTTTTTCTTCTAGTTTATTTTGGTCTTTGCTCTCTTCTTCTTGGCCTGTGAATGCATTGTAGTAGTAGAATTTTTTGGCTTTGCCTTCTCTGAACTCTATTCCTTCCATGCAGAACTTAAAATCAACCTTTTGAATTTGAAGGGCTGACATTAATGGTGAGTTGGTTTTCATTCCTTTTCCCAAGCGTGCTACTTTTATTTTTCCATCTCCACAACCATAACTGGCTGCATAGTAGCCAAACGCTTCTTCTTCTGCTCGTAATTTTATTCCCATGCATGAGAGTAATTATTTATCCTTTATAAAGCTTTCTATTTGTTACTACTTATAAATAGTCAAAAAGACAATATTTTTAAAGCTGAGTAATTTTCTGCAGCACTATGATAGATCTAAAAAACCTAGCTCAAGAAGTACAAGAACTAGAAATAAACAGGGACAGCACCTTTTTCCACGACTTAGTGGCCAGACTAGCAGGCCTACTAGACTTTAGACCAGCTAAGGAATGGTATGAAGCAGACCCATTTATAGGTCCTCCTGCTCAGTATGTAACAAGAGCAGAGCTAGAAGAAGCAAGCATAACCTACAAATTCAGATTCAAAAATTATTCTCACAGAAAGAGGTATGAAAAAAACATTGATTTCCTAGTAGCCACCACTCATCACCCAGACCTTTTAATGCTAGACCTAGGCATCTATGTAGCCAGAAGCCTGATGAGTAACACAACCCTAGGCTTGAAAAAAAAGATAATCCCAATAGATGAGGTAAGACTCAAATTTCCATCCATACCAGGCAGAGACTCCCTAGCCCTAGCCTTTGAAGCAGACCATATAATCCAAACAGAAAATAACCTCTACTTCATGCACCCAAAATACTTGTATGAACTAGTCAAAAACAAGCGTGGCTAATAAAAGAATGTTCTCATAACAACACTATAGATAAACATCACTATTATGAGCGCGCTCAGAATCACAATAACAGCAGTAATAATCTTAGGAATCGTGGTAAGATACTTATTGTTAAATATTTTGACAAAAAGCATATGAATAATAGAGACAAGCCCAATAACACTGATTATAACAAAGAATACAAGGAAAAAAATCAAACCTCCCTGATTCTTAGGATGAATACTCCTAAAATAAGCCTCACACCTAGAAGGAGCAATAGTCAGCTCACAGCACTCCTCCCCTATCTTGTTATACTTCTCTAACTCCTGCTCTGCTTCCTCAACAGGCAGCTTACTAATTCTATTAATATCTCTCTGCACTTCAAGCTTTAAACCAATCTCAGAGCAAAAAGAGAAAGGAGGAACAAGAGAGGCTCTCTCAGCCAGTACAAACTGGGAAAACAAGAGCAAAACCATAACGAAAAACAAGATTCTAAGCTTCATAATAGTTACTCCTAGAAAATGGATATATAAAGGTTGTGGTTTGAGAGGTTGTATTTGAAAAAGTCGCCTACTCGCCACCCCGACGGGGGCAACCCCCGCCTCGTCACCGTCAGCCAAGACATTTACAAAAAAGTAAACGTCCTTGGCAATGGTGACGGTTACGGCGACTTTTTCAAAAGCATAGTTTGATTCTAAGCAAAAACTTTATTAATAACAAAAACAAATTCAGTAATAACCAAGCATTTGGGAGGTGGTGCATGTGTCAAAGAAAGAGAAAACTGTTGATAAAATACCATTTGTAGGAATACCTTCTTCTCTAGGGGGAATCTTCTTAGTGATAGTGGTGCTTTTCCTAATATTTGCAAAGGAAAGCATGTGGATTCTAGTACCTATTGTATGGGCCTTTGTAGTGCTAGGCGTGTTCACATCCTTTTTTGTATATCTGGCTGAGAGAATAAAATAAAATTTTTTTATACTTTTCTTAGATATTGCTCCAGAACCTTAGTCACAAAATCAATTCCTTTGTCAGTGACTCTTCTCTTCTCATCAATATCAAGCACTGTCCTGTGAGGCTTAATAATGATTTCTTGTTTAGTCATAATCCTAAGCTCATCACCGAATACAGGATAAGCCTTCATACCAGGCTCAACCACAAACCTAAAACAATAAGGATGAGTCTTTTCTAATATATAACTCCATAATTCCTCTGCTTTAGACCTCCATTTTTTCTTTACACTATAATTAACAATAGCCCTGTGATCATCAGAGCACTTAGACCAATAATGCCCTCCGCACACAGAGAAAACTTCTTCTACAAAGTAAAAGCTTTCAAGAACATCAGCCAAAGGCTTAATCTTAGCATCCTCTTGCTTTTTTAACTCACGCTCTCTTCTCTTTAACCTCTTTCCCTCACCTCTTCCCTTCCACCCTTTGCCATGGAATCTCTTAAGAGTATAATAATCTTGCGGTAATTTGATAAGGTTCCAATAAGATATCATGTTTTTCTTACCCAAGTGCTTGAGAAAGGCCTGGCATTATCAAATTTGAATTCATATACTTGTCCATCAATTGATATAGTACCAAAATACTTGCTAATATCTTTTTCCCATGTGGACAAGCGGGCAGTTCTAGGAATCATTAATACCTGAGCATACACACTCTCTGCTTCTGAGGCTTGTCTAACCATTTCTGCCAAAGTTTTATCTCTGTGCCATGCATAACGATAATTATCAGGTAGCTGAACAAGCAAAAAAGTGAATTTTCTTTTGCCATAAACACTCACTTTCACATGAGGCTTATTCTTACCTTCAAAACCACACAAAAAGTGCTCTTTTGATAAGCATATACTTGCAGGTCCTTGAAAAAGAACTGGTTCCTTTGACACATGTTTACCAAGAATATAATCTATTCTTTCTCTTAACCCAAGCCCTTTCTTAATCTGTTTTTGATTCTCCTTATAATCCTTTATAAACTCTCCAATACTACCCCCCTGCGTCATTACAATAAGAAATACCTTAATATTTATTAATACTTTGCAACACTTTAAGATAATTATTAATTTATCATGAAGAATTTGAAAAATAGTTTATTTGTAAAGATTTCTAGAAGGAATTTTCTCCTTAACCTTAGGGTTCTTTCTAATGTAGTATCTAATCGCGTTTTTTACTTTCCTAATCGCTCTATTAGTCACTTCCCTCATCTTAATAGGACTGGTTACTCCCTCTGCTGGTTCAACCAGAATACCCCACTTTTTATCTACTTCGCCCTTTGTCTCCTCATAAGGCTCTGCATAAACCTCAACCCTGGCATTTAATCCATTCCTTGATGTTCTTAAAACAATGGTATCCATGAGATGCTCTAAATCAGGTATGACCGGCTGTTTAAGCTTGAACTCAACACGATCCCTGTAATTATGAAAATCACTTGACCAATACTTGCCTTCCTTAACTCCAATATCGTCTATATAATCAATCTCAGAAAGAGCCTTAACCAATAATCTCATACCTGTTTTGGTCTTCTTAAGAATCTTTTCTATTGACTCTGGTTCATCCTCTACTTTAAGTTCTTTCATACAATAAGAGTAAGTTTTTAGTATTTATAAAGATGACTCTTTTTTTTCAAGAGCTTGGTTTTTCTGCACGTACTCCTTGGTCTTTTTTTTCAAAAGACTCCACAATTTTTTCACAATATACTGAGGTGGCTCTGCAGTATAGCCCTCATAATCATGATATTTCTTAACCTTTCTTAAAGGAAGAGGGCCTTCATTAAGAATAAAATTATAGTTAGGACTTATAATTCCATGCCTAACAACTTCATATGCAATATCATCAGCTATGTTCTCCAAGTCAGCACTGCTCTTAAACAAGCCCCAAGTATCCTGGTCAGGGTGACACTCTAATCTGTGCTCATTAATCCTCCTATCCTTGTTATACCAGGTACAAATCTTGATGTTAATCACATTGTTACTTGTCATAGCCCATAGCAATCCTCCATTTTATATTCTTCTCCTCATTATAATAAAAAGGCTTTAGTCCTACACGAGAGAGCAATAACCTAACAGCAACAGACCCCTTAAACCCAGCATTCTTTGCCATTTCTTCCAGGGTTATCTTCTCATTGTTAAGCAAGGCCTGCTCATAAATAGAGAATAATTTCTTGTACTTATGAAACTTCCTTAACTTACGCTTATCCATTCTAGGAGTAAGATAGCAATAAAGAGCAGCCTCAGTAGGCCATCCCTCTTTTCTTGCAAGCTGAAACATTCTACTCCTCATAAGAAGATAGAAATGTTCTCTGACTTGTACAGTTTCTCTTTTTTTCTCTTCTCTCTTCTTTTTCCAAGCCTCGTGCTGGCCAGTACCTTTCAAGTACTGCCTAACCCGCTCTCTACTCCAATTTACTGCAGCACCTATTTTTGGGCCTGACAAGGCTTTTGCTGCTAATCTATCAATCACAGGAATTCTTCCCCTAAAGATATATTCAAATTCAAAAGGCAGCTCAATATTATTTTTTTTACAATACTTATCTATGATTTCTGAAGATAATTCTACTGTATCACACAACTCTCTCATAGATGTTACACCACTATTAAGGGCTTTCTTAATCTTAGCTAATTTAATTTCTTTATTAACAGTAATCCCATATATGCGTGCATATTCAATCACCTTGTTCACGCTTACACCATACTTATCTATAAGAGGCTCTAAAGAAGTCTTTTTTTGAATAGTATTAAGAATCTCATGCTTAGGTATCACTATAAAAGGCAGCTCAATCTTGTATTCTTCACAGATATCAATTACGTTAGAAGGTTTCATTTTAACAGCATCAGATAAACTTTTTATACAACGAACTTTTCTTCTAAGAGCCCTTCTAATCCTTGAAGCATTAATCTCTTTATGAACCATAATTCCCGACCTGTAAGCATAATCATCTATTATTCTTAAAGGAATCCTGTACTTACTTGCAAGAGACCTTAAGGTCGTACTATATTTAAGGGTTTCAAGTATCTCCTCCCTTGTTATATCAGAGAGGGCTTTCTTTTCACTCATTCTCTTTTCCCCAAACCAAACCCAGAAATCAAGGAAGTTATATAAAACTTATCAAACCTAGTTCCTGCTCTCAAGGGCATATATGCATGCATCTTGCTCTATTATTATATTGCAGAACTCCCATATCCTTTTATTCTTTGCATACAAGTTTTTCATGTTTTCTTTAATAGCCTGGTTATAAGGCTGCATTCTCTTGGCTTTTAAGAGTAAGCACTCACCCTCTTCAGGATTAATATTATACCTCCATAGAACCGTACCCAGATTAGCTATTGCTCCTAAATGATTAGGGTCTAGGTTTAATGCTTCTCTGTAATTCCTAATAGCATTTGGGAAATCCTGTTTATTCAAGTAGGTGTTACCAAGGAAAAAATAGTTTTCCTTGCAATAAGGCTCAAGCTCAATAGCATATTCCAAGTCAGAGATAGACTCATCATACCTCTCAAGCTTGTAATAAGCCCACCCTCTCTGCTGATAAGCCTTCATCAAGTCCTCATCCTGATAAGTATTGATAAAATAAGTAAGAAACAAGACACTCCTCTCCCAGTCCTTTATTTTAAAAGCTAAATTAACAGCTTTCCAAAGCTCATCCTTCTCAGGCTCTTCCATTTTTATCACTTATCTCTATACCAAAAAGGGGTGTTCATGCTTTTTATTAGGATACAAAACATTCAGGCCATGGATAATCTTTTCTTCAATCTCTTTCCTGTTATCAATTGCATAACATACCAGCACAGGCTCTAATTCTAGGAGTTCAGGTATTTCTTTTTTATCAAAGCCAGCATGCAAGGCTTCGTAGACCTGGCTGGCGTGCCTATATCCAAGAAGATTGTGTTTTCCATGAATCCGAGGATTAATCATTTTTAAATAGCGTGTTTTCCTTTTTCTTTTTCCTATTCTGCATAAAGTTGCATTCACACTACCTGGTGATTTTTTAGTAAAATATGCAATATCACCTGAACTCATATCCAGCTTAAATGCTTTTTTCATTAATTTTTTTGTTTCTTTTACATCCCAGCAAAGGGATTTTCCTCCTGCTGTTACTATCAAATGCCTTACATAACTTCCATGTTTAAACCCGTGCTTATCAGCCAGGGTTTGAAAACCTATCTTTTTTTTGTTTTTGCTGGCTTGTTCATAATCTGAAAAAAGGTTTATAAACCTGTTTAATTTAGCATACTTTTCTTCAAAAATATTTCCTCTTCCTCGTGTTGAAAAACAGTGCTCTAATGCTTTTTCAACAGCCCATCCTTCTTGCTTTGCAAGCTGGAACATTCTTCTAAAAAAGCATAGATATAATTGCTCTCTATTATATTTTATTGTTTGAGTCCTTGCTCTTGCTTTGGTCTCTGCTTTTTTCTTATTCCAAAATTCATACAATTCCCGGCTTTCGATATACTGCCTGACTCTCTCCTTAGTTAACCCTACTTCATTTCCTATTTTCTCCAGAGTTAAGCCTTGCTCTATAAGGACATCAAGCTCTGGTCTTCTTTTTTTAGCACGTTTTGGCAGTTCAATATCATATTTTTTAGCAATTTTCTTTACTGTTCCATATGAAAGACCAACATCTTTGCCTATGCTTTTAACAGAATCCAAGCCTTTATCAATGGCTTCTTTAATCTTTAATGCCATTAATCCTTGTTTGCTTAGTCGAGAGATTATTTCTTTTTCTAAAGTATCAAGTAAATCATTTAAATTAAGATTATTTTTCTCAAGGTAATTGAGCAGGCCTCTTAAAGGTTTAATTTCTTCTCCTCTAACTCTTTGGATAATTTTTGCTTTGGTTATTTCCTTTGCGATAGGTATGCCGATTTTATAGCTTTGTTGTTGCACAGTGCTTGTTTTTACTCCGTACTTTTTTGCTATTGTTTCTAGGTTTGCGTGTTCATATATTTCTTCTAGAAGTTCTGTTTTGCTTAAGTTAGAGAATTTCTTGCTTTTAGGAAGCTTAACAATAACTGGTTTTTTTAAAGGAGGCTTAACAATAGGTGGTTTTTCCAAGCTCTGGAATAAGTCCTCTGGGTTGAGCTTTTTAAGATTAAGATAATTAAGTAACTGCAAAACAGGCACTATTCCTATTCTTTCTAATGCCTTTATAACCTTTGCTTTATCTATTTCTGTTTTTAGGAATATGTCAGCTTTATAACTGTGGTGTTGCACAGTGCTTGTTTTTACTTGGTATTTTTTTGCTATTGTTTCTAGGTCTGCGTGTTCATATATCTCTCCTAAAAATTCTGTTCTGCTCAAATCAGAGAGTTTTTTTATTTTTTCTAAACGACTGGCTTGGTGTTTTTTTAAGATGCTGATTACATCATCTGCTCCAAGACTATGACTATGCATATACTTGAGTAGTTGAATAATAATTTCAGTCTGTGTTTTTTCTTTTGTTTTCTTGCCTTTTCTAGGATTCATGGATGAGGGAATACTAGAGGCATATATAAAGATTACTTTAAATTACTATTGTTTGATAGTTAAAAAGAAAAAATAAAAATCAAATAGTTGGTGTCTCAACCACCTCCTCCTTAGGTCCAATCAGCGCTATAATAATAGCAACAACAATGGGTATCACCACAACAGCCCATCCAAGAAGCACAAACTTTTTATACAATCCTTTGCTTCCACCTTTTTTAAATGCAACTAAACCATGTTATAAGCACCAAGCAGTTCTTAAGCCCATCTTTCCTAGCTCAACTCTTTAAGCTTGCTGATAAGAATGAAGAGGATGATAGGAATAACACCTTAAAGCGTGTTCTTAATGGAAAAATCATGGCAGCAGTTTTCTATGAGCCAAGCACAAGAACCAGGTTCTCGTTTGAATCAGCAATGAAAAAACTTGGAGGAGATGTGATAACAACAGAGAGCGCAGGGCATTTCTCCTCAGCAATAAAAGGAGAATCCCTGAGTGACTCAATAAGAATAATCAGTGGCTATGCAGATGTTATTGTGTTAAGACACCCTAGGAGGGGCTCTGCAAAGCTTGCTTCTCAAGTATCAAGTGTTCCTGTAATCAATGCTGGTGATGGAACAGGAGAGCACCCCACCCAAGCCTTACTTGATATATACACTATTGAAAAAGAACTAGGGCGTCTTGATAATATAAGCGTGGCCATGGTAGGAGATTTATTGAATGGAAGAACCATACACTCCTTACTCATACTCTTATCATTATATGAAAATATAAGGTTCTATTTTGTAGCACCATCACAACTAGCCCTTCCAGATGAGTACCAGCAGTACCTTAAGAAGAAGAGAATAGAATTCATGGAAGTACAAGATATCCATGAAGTACTGGACAAAGTAGATGTTCTTTACATGACCAGAGTGCAGAAAGAAAGATTCAAATCAGATTATGACTATCAGCAGCTCAAAAACGCATATATATTAGACACCTCAACCCTTAAAAGACTAAAAAATACTGCCATAATAATGCACCCATTACCCAGAGTATCAGAGATAAGCCTAGAAGTAGATATGGATAAAAGAGCAGCTTATTTTAGGCAGGCAAAAAACGGCTTATACATAAGAATGGCTTTGCTACAGATGATACTTGCCAATGAATGATTAGAACCACCAAAACCCTTTTCTTTTCCTAGGCTTAAACACCCTCTTAATCTTTTTGCTCTTCAAGAACTTTTCAAGCTTTTTCTCTATTTCAGGATTATCAAACTGTTTCTCTTTTTTACGAAACTTAGAGGTGTGATGATAACTCCTGCCATTCTTGGTGTGAAACTTGTGCTTTTTATGCAAAAGTTCGTGATACATTATATAATCCAATAACTCCTCATCCTCTTCAAACACTCTGGAAATGGTTACTGTGTTAGAACCATACTCATAGGTGCCTAGCTTTGAAAAACTATGATTACCCCACTTAAGATTAGGCTTGTCAATAAATCCATTAAAATATTTTTCATTAACCCGCTTAAAGCTCTGCTCAAGAACAGGATGGCTTTGCTTAACCTCTGAATAATCACCAACAGTCTTAATAAAATTCTCATATAAATCAATATTAAGGGTTTTCTTTTTTTCCTTGTAAATCCTTAACAAGAGGGATTGTATTAAACCAAGCTTAATCTCATCACTCACCTTTTTCCACTCATAAGAAAGATTAAAAGTCATGGAATAAGCAGCGTACTTGACATTAGCATTATAAGGATTAAAAGCACGGGAGTACTTAACAATCATTTTTTTACTCAGACTCTTATCAGGAAACAATTCAAAGAATGCTTTTTCTGCAATGTTCATCTTAATACTTTGGTATCTGAATGATTAATATAAAAATTTTGCTATCAATACCTTTATATAGACCATTTTCTCCCACTGATTAAGTATGAAAAAATTAATCGTATTTTCATTACTTGCACTCTTCTTATTCGCAGGACTAATCGGGTGTAAAACAAGAGATACTGGTACCCAAGCCTATGTTGAGCTTGAAGGTATGAAGATAGGGGTGGAAATTGCAAAGACCCCTGCTGAGCGCGCTCAGGGATTAATGTACAGAGAAGAACTTTGCGAAAAGTGTGGCATGCTTTTTGTGTTCCCAGAAGAAGATAGGCAATCTTTCTGGATGAAAAACACTTATCTGCCCTTGGATATGGTATTCATTAATTCTGATTTTGAAGTGGTTGATGTGCTGCGCGCAGCGCCCTGTACACAAGAACCTTGCAAAAACTATGTTCCAAAAGAAAAAGCCCTTTATGTCTTAGAAGTCAATAATGATACCTTTAGCAACAACACCATTGGAAAGAAAGCAAGCATAGTTATATCGTAAAGTTTATGTTATTGCCACTAAGTTCTTAACATGCACTTCAGAAAGTGATTCTTGCGGTATTCTTTTACTGGCTCTAAGTATTTCAATGCCTAAGAGGTTGCCTTTTTCATCTAAATCAATGATTGTAAAGTCATCAATTTTTTTATTCTTTACAAACTTGCCTTTACGAAATTCAATGTATAATGCATCTGCATCTTTATCATAGTTGATTTCCATTTTAAACCCAATAAATGGTTATTATCTTTAAATTTTTTTCTCTTTTTCTTAATCTTTGATTAAGATTCAGAAATATTTTCATTTCTGTTTTCTCACACACAACCTCAACCTTTCCTTTTTCCAACCTTTTTTGATAATAATATAGTCCATGTTTTTTTATAATCTTGTCCGGATATTTAATAATATGAACCACTTCTTCTCTAAGAAACTCTCTTCTTTTAATTCTGTGTTTTGCATGGTTTGTGAATATTATTTTCATTATTAATCTTATGATAAAGAAATTAATTCCCTTAAATATCTCACGAGCAAATGTCCACTCAAATACGAAAGAATTACGAACCTTAAGCATGCACAGGATACCTAAGAATAGCAGCAACCCCCCCCATTTCTTTAAGCTGAACTCCTTCTCTGGTCTCAGTAGAAATGACCTCTATCTCAGTACTCACCTTCTTTGCCTCATCATCAAACTCATCAAGTAGCTTATCACTAAGAGTCTCAGATAATAGCAAGGTGTCAACAGCACCCATAACAACGCATTCCTTAACCTGTTTCTCACCATAACTAACAGTCTCAGGCTTAGTAGCCAATAAGTTAAAGAACTTTTGCATAACCTTTTTCTCCTTAGCAACCTCTTCCTCTGCAAGCACGTCCTGGCATTTCTCAAGCAGCTCCTGCAAGCCAAACTCACCTGTATAACTAAGGTCTTTGACAGTAATAATCTTGTTCTTAACATCAGCTGTTAGATAGCCTTTGTTCAAGAAATCAGTGGTCGTAGTGCTAGGGCCTCCGAGCAAGATGCCCTTCATATCCTTTAAGTAGAGGAACTGGTTCTTCATATAATCAGCCACTTTCTTGTAATGATCCTTGATAGCGCCCTCTCTTAGACGGGCAAACCTAGGAGCAGATTGACCCCCAGCCCTTATCTTACCAGGCACTTCTGAATGAGTCTTCTGTAGAGGAACAATAGTCTTGCCCTTAAGCAAAGCCAGAGTAGCATCTCTTCTGTCCATCACAACCATGCCATACACATCTTCATGCTCAACCATCTCTCTTAATGGGTCAAGCACAAACTCCTTATCGCAACGATAAAGACGCTGATTCAAGGGTATGGGTGGCTCAACACTCCACACCTCAAAATCCTGTTGGCCTTCGCGCTCAGCCACATTGCCAGAGAAAACAGCTAAACCATGCTCAGGAGTCTTCTTAAACAATTTCAAATGCTGAATCATTTTTTCCAAAGCATCAATAACATTCTTCCTAGTGCTGGCACTCTTAATATTAGAAGCAGTGCCTTGCTCTTGTTGCAAATGATTAATAATCTTATTCATATCATAACCACTAGGAACATAAACACTCACCAGTTCTGTATGGCGCCCTCTATGTTGCTCAAGCTCCTTAACAAAATGCTTGAGCTTAAGCCTTTGCTTGGTGCTAATTCTAAGCTTTTCTTTTTTATCAGTTTTGTTATTCATTACATTTACGGCGGAGGATACTCGGAGTTTAGCCGAGAGGAACCGCCGTCCTCCGTTAATTTTTTCTTTGATGTTTGATTATGATATGA
>SMTZ1_10007786_pt1 | contig 13424 bp, 12 predicted proteins | sample DeeMarSWOR136_30_FD_25667 | JGI IMG/M metagenome (IMG submission 25667) | reverse complement strand
GTAGCAAAGCCAATACCTATACCAGTTAGTATAGAACCCCCATAAACATACCCGCTTATTTCTTTGTATTTCTTCTGCTTTGCTGACTCCTTCTCCTGCTTTGAAGAATCGGACACTGTTATACTCCTTCTGGATTGAATATAATGTGATTATGATTATGGTAGATTTCGCTTTAATAATCAAGTCAAGGGTGCCGTGAATGACTTCTTACTGTCATAATATGTCACTGATATAGCATACAGGTTAAGGTAGAGGTGGCTCTAAGGGGGGCCTTGCACCATCATGTTGTTCATGAGTGGGTGTTATCTACTAGCGCGGAGCATAATTGTATGAGAGAGGGAGACTGGCCAGATGCTATCCGGAAGTTGTATCGCCAGCGTTGGCGCATCTGGATTGTAGCGTGTCTCGCTCACGCAGTAGGCCTGTTTCATCGGGCAGCGATGGCACCTATGGCTGACCGACTCATGGCTGATTTCGACCTCAGCGCGATGGCCTTTGGTAGCCTAGGTGCAGTCTATTTCTATGTCTACGCTGCTATGCAACTACCCTCAGGCACCTTTGCCGATACGGTGGGACCCCGGAAGACGATTACCGCTGGACTACTCCTATCGGCAACGGGTTCCCTCGTTATGAGTATGGCTCCCTCGTTTGGCATAATATATCTCGGACGGCTTATGGTAAGCTTTGGGGTCTCCGTAGTGTGGCTTAGTGCCATCAAGCTAGTCATGGGATGGTTCCGCACGCAGGAGTTAGCTACCATGTTTGGTTTTTCTGCTTCTCTGGTGAGTTTAGGCCAGATAGCTGCTGCTACTCCTCTGGCCCTTCTGATAATATCGGTGGGTTGGCGGATGTCATTGGTGACCATCGCCCAGGTCACGTTTGGAATAACCGTCGCTAGCTGGTTCATCATCAGGAATAGCCCGGCTCAAGTTGGTCTGCCCCTTATAGAAGAACTTAGCGGGCAAAATTCTCTGCGAGTCGGTAAGGCACGTGACTCATCGGGCTTGAGCCTAGCACAAAGGTTCAAGATTGTCCTAAGCAATAAGAATGTCTGGGCCCTGTTTCTGCAAGGATTTGGAACATACGGTGCCTATTCTACCTTGTTTCACAACTGGGGAGTGGTATATGTGATGCAGATCTATAGTGTGCCACGGGACTTCGCCGCCAACTTTGTCCTTGTTGCTACCATTGGCCTGATAGCAGGTGCGCCGGTAGCTGGTTTTCTCTCCGACCGTATATTTAGAAAGCGACGCTTGCCCCTTATAGTGTTCACTGGTATTTCGTTAGCATCTTTCCTGCTTTTGACCTTGTGGAATGGCGGCAGGCCTCCTCTCGAGGCACTCTACCCCCTGTGCTTTTTTGTAGGGTTTGGCACCGGTGCTATAGCCATCAAATTCGCCTCTATTAAGGATGTGGTTCAACCTTCTGTTCAGGGTATAGCATCTGGTTTGGTTAACATGGGTGGCTTTGCTAGTGCTGCTGTAGCCCAACCTGTGTTTGGTTATATCCTGGATCAGGGGTGGGTAGGTGACATGATGGAGGGTGCCCGTGTCTACCCCCTGCAGGCTTTTCAACACGGCCTTTGGCTATGTTGCGCTTTGATAATGCTGGGTCTCCTTGGTGCGCTGCTGGTTAAGGAAACTCATCGTCATGGGAGCTTATAGTGTATGGGGTTAGGTTTGCACTTGCGAGGACCACACTGAGGTAACTAGAATTTGGGAAGATGAATATCAGTCTATCCCCAACCTCTACTTCTGGCATGAATGAATCGTACCGTCACACATAATTACACCTAATAATGGTGATTGTCAACACCTGTAAAGCAAACATCGGGATGTCTATGTTTTGTATCGTAACATATGCCTAGTATGATCGAACCAAACGCTATATTGTGAAGTTCATGGAGGGTTAGAGACCATGTAAAGTATAGAGTCCTAGCTTCCAGAGCCATTCAGACTAATAGCAATCGCGATCATTGCCGCCAGGTTCAACACGAAGTGCATCAATAATGGGCTCCAGAGCGATCCAGTTTTATATCGTGTAATACCTAATACTATCCCTATTATGAGTATCTGCACCATTCCGTAGACGTTATACTGAATATGAAGCAATGCCCACAAGGCCGAGGTAATTGCTATTGTTCCGATGGATCCAAGGCGAGATCTTAGCCAGCCTACAAAAAGAAAGCCACGAAAGAAGACTTCCTCAAACGCCGGAGCAAAGATAATGAAAGCTATCCAGAGCAGTGCCAATGGGTCTGCCGTCTGGTAAACCTTTAGGTTAAAACCCGTATCAGGTGATTGACCCGTTGCTGAACTCACTAATTCCATTAGGGCTATTAGTCCGGCAACAACAGCCAAGTTGATCAGGGCTTGCCTCTGAGTCAGCGGATTCAAGGCGAGGTATTCCCTAATAGATGCACGCTGCCGGGCCTTCACAAATACAATAACCATAACTACGCCGACAATGCCTGAGACAATAACTGCCATAGAGATGAGGAATCCATTTTGGGCAAGGTTGGTAACTACGGTTAAAATACCGAGGTCAGGATTAAGGGCAAATTCCCTGGCAGCAAGTGTAATAAGTACGCCTGCTTGGGCGGCGGTGTTGATCATAATGATAGCAAAGCCAAGCCCGGTGGTTTGCCAAGGTCCCCATACTGGCAAACACTTCTTATCGGTATCTGCTTGCTCTATATTACTTTGGTTCTGCTCAATCATATGCTATACCATATAGTTACTGCCGCTTATCGCTTGTTATTATACCGAATATGAGATGTGCCCTGCCCCTTGAAACCAGTTCTAATCCACTCACTAGATGAAACGCGTGCTCAGAATGTTTTTTCATTTATCATTTTTGTTTATACTAGATTAAGCTTACAAATCTAAGTGCCCGTCACTCCCTATCCTACAAACCCACAGCCCGTGCGCCCAAAGTAGCCTCCAAATTGGTGCTGAAACCATTTGGATTTACGCCTGAAAAACAATAGAGTGTTGCTTTGCTGGAATAAGTTCAAACATTAGGAGAATTGATTGGAAGCATGTTGGCGAATAAGACTACCATGAGAAATTGTTCTTATCTACCTTTGTAGGTATAAATGTAGTAGTCAAAAGGGGTCGAAATGGGAACTTTTCGTAGCTTGAGAAGTTTAGGATTGGCAGGAAAAAGATTTGGTTCAATGGACAAACGTTGGTAACAATATTCTATAATCATTGTGCTGCGGAATCGTATCGTTAATGCATTTCAGCGTTTCTGTTGTATAATGAATTCAAAAATGATAAATCCCAAGGCTTGCCTTATAGGTAAATACCGATAACCAGGTCAAAAGGGGTTAGTGTGGCTATAAGCAGGGAAAAAGCATGCTACAAGGCAATCAGTAGAACGGTTGCTGCCATCAATAGTAACTCGCCACTGAAAGATACCCTCAAGACAATCGTTAGAAGCGTTTCGGTGGCCATGAAGGCCCAGGCTTCCATTCTCACCTTCGACCCTGAAAATAAGAGACTGGTCCATCGGTCTTCATGGGGCCTATCCCATGCTTACCTCCACAAGGGGCTGATTAGCGCTGAGGCAAGCCTTGGTGAAGTTTACACCGGAGAGCCGGTAAGCATTATCGAGGTCAGTCGTGATAAACTCATTCAATATCCCGAACATGCTGTCGAAGCCGGTATCAGGTCTGTGGCGGGATTGCCGATAAAAATGGGGGAAGTCTGCCTAGGCAGTCTCAGGGTTTATACTAAGGAACCGTATGAATTCAGCAATCAGGATGTCAAGTTCCTGAAGACCATGGCTGACCTAAGCGGCATAGCTCTCTACACAGAATCCCTGAGTAATCGGTCGGACAAAAGACGGAAGATGAAGGACAACTCGGAGGAGGCTATGGCGAGACTCCAGCAAAGTGATATCGTCGACTTTGCTCATACCAGTGAGAAGGATTTTGCTGATATTCTGGATTTCTACAATATTGATTGGGTGTACGAACCCCGGTCGTTTGCCTTGAAATGGCAAGACGAGAAGGTAGTCGAGATGTTCACTCCAGACTTCTATCTGCCTAAGCTTGACCTCTACGTTGAGATTACAACACTGAGACAAAGGCTAGTAACAGAAAAGAACCGCAAGCTAAAGCGTCTTAGGCAGCTTTATCCTGATATCAGTATCATTCTACTATATAAGAAAGACTTCGACCGTTTGTTGACCAAGTATGGCCACGGGCCATTGGCCCAAACCAGAGCGCATGATGTCGGTAGTGTACTATATTCGGCTCCCCAGATTCAGAAAAGAGTCAAATCATTGGCGGAACAGATATCCATGGACTATAAGGAACTCCGCCCGGTTATGGTCGGCATTCAACGAGGGTTCCTGTGCTTCATGGCTGACTTGATGCGGCAAACAACGATTCCCCTCGATATCGACTTCATGGCCATTTCACATTATGGTGGCGACGAGTCAGTCATTAAGATAACCAAGGACCTAGACCTCAATATCAGCGATAGGCATGTTCTTATCGTGGAAGATATTATAGATACAGGAATGACACTTAGTTACCTGTTAAACCATCTGAACGCTAAAGACCCGGCCAGTATCAAGGTTTGCACTCTTTTTGACAGGCCAGCCCGCAGGATCGCCAATATTCACCTTGACTATGTGGGGTTTGAAATACCAGACGAGTTCATCGTTGGCTATGGATTAGACTACCAGGAAGAGTACAGAAATCTCCCCTTTGTGGGGATAGTGAATCTGGGGAATAGTAAGACGGACAAAAAGAAAGGCCCCAAGTGATTTTCGCTTCCCATAATTCTTCAGATTAGTTACACCCGCTTACCTCGCGGCACTCAGTTGTTACTTCTCTAAAGATTCACGATAAGCTCGACCACTTGGAGCGTTACAATCATCTCATAAATACAGTGGTCTGTCAAAGTCATTGATTCCCCCCAAAGGACAATCACCATATCACTAGACCCATCCAAACTATCACATGGTCCCTAGAGCTTTCTTTTTCATTTTCTTAGCTTCATAGACCTAGGTTTGTTCTGAAGATAAAATCTCGTCGAAAAGGATTGATCCAGATACCACTACCTGAAAATTAGCAATCTAAACGTTTAAGAGAGGGTTATATAATTCGCTGCAATCGTACCCATAACTAAGGGGTTGTTGTCCTGAGCCGCCCGTTATTCTGCGAAACGGCCGGCGGCTGGGTGGAGGGGGGCGGTCTACGGCCGTGTGCCCGCGAGCCCCTTTTCGCGTCTGGTGGCTCCGCCCAATAGGGAGACCAGCGGCTGGCCAACCCGCGAGTGCTATACGCCTCGCGGAGTCACCGGCAAGCCCCAACGCCACCGGTAGTGGTGGAAGAGCAACCGGTGCCCGTAATCAACATCCCACCGGCGGAAAAGATAACGCAGACCTGGATATACGCCATAATAGGTATTGGTGCCGCGCTGGCGGTAGTGGTTATTGTCCTTATTGTTAGGACACGGAGGGCCTAGCATTAAGGACAACGCCTAACCTAGATACTAAGAGCCCTCCGAGAAACCGGAGGGCTCTTTCTTTTGTCTCGGGAAGCCTCTAAATTAGGGGCAATGGGCAATTCGTTCCCACTACCCGAAGGTCCTTGATTCGAATCCAACCCCCGCTACCAAAGAAGATAAGGCATGGCTTACAAAGGTGTGTCTTTTCGTTCCTTAGTGAGGGAATAAATCTACTTTGGGTTTAACACTCAGATACCCTATTACAGACGGCGTTTCACCAGGTTATCGAATCTGATTTCTAATACACAAGCTAACGTGGTGGATTCCAACGTTCATATAGATCTGTTGGGCTGAGCTAATAAAGCTGTTTATGGTGGGTTAAGGTAATGAAAACTAAGGCTCGGTGGATTCTAAGAAGTATAGCTATCTCTGTTGGGGTCTACTTCAGAATTGCTGCTCTGCTTATCGCATTCGGGACAAGTGATGTCCCAAGTGATTATAATGACGGCCCCTCGTTTAGTGAGTTGTTCTTTGATTACTCAGGCTTACCAGAGCTAAACCACTTCACCGCTAGAGACGGTAGCCAGCTAGGATACCGGCACTATCCAGCTGTCTCCGATTCCGGTAAGGTGGTTATCCTTTTACATGGCGCCGGCTGGCATAATCAATATTTCTTGCCTCTAGCCGATTTCATTAGCTTTTATGGGCTAGCTGAAGTATATACTCCTGACCTACAGGGCCATGGCCCCCAACCGGAAAGACGAGGCAACATCGATTATGTAGGTCAGTTTGAGGATGATCTAGCAGATTTGATAACTATTATTCATGAACAGAATCCAGATGCAATGTTGATTGTAGGCGGGCATGCATCCGGAGGTGGACTTGCCATACGCTTTGCCAGCAGACGATAAGGGAGTCAAGCTGATGCTTCACGTGATCCGGAGTTCGTCTAGTCCACCCGCTCGAACATGTCACCAGCGGCGCCGCAGAACTGACACTTCTCTGGGGCTTCACCGTAGGCGGTGTAGCCGCAGTCAGGACAGACGAAGTAGGGTTTAGGTATTAACCAGTAGGCTCGTCCTTTAGCAACCCCTTCAAACGCCTTGCGAACCTCCTCATAATACAGATGGATGCGCGAAACGTAGTCTGGGTCTAACCGGTGTGTAAAGAGTCCAGAAGAGAAGACCTGCATCACTTCAGGCAGTGTCAATATCCCCTCATCGGTCCCGGTTCTGAAACCGCTCCAATTGCGCACATGCTCTTCAGACCTGAAGAGCTTCATGAGACTTCAGGAATAGGGTCTGTTCAAATCCCAATCGCGAAAGGGCAAAGGGCAGTAGGAGACGATACCGTCGGGATCGCTATCTTGGATGACCCCGTCCTTGACCTTCACCTGCAAGGGTAAGCCACAATCGAGACACGGAGCATCAATTTGAACGATTTTACCTGGGAAGAGCCAGCTCACGGCTAGCGCTTCATAACCTCATTGGGCGGTCCATCTCTGGGCGCCATCGATAGTGATACGATACTCGGTAGGAAGATTATTGAAAGGAGGATATGAAACAATGTAATCCGTGCCCGGATACTGCCAACCGGGGACGTTTGCTGTAAAGACATCACGTACCGCCTTCCGCCCCTCCTCTACAGAAACCCCAAAATGAGCAGCTACTTCTGTGTAGAAAGGCGCCTGCCCCTTCTCCATGATGCGTTTCAAGATGAAGAGATGAGTTTGGTCCGTTGTTGGTAAGGTACCCATCAATCTATTTCTCCTTCTGATAGTCTTTTTGCAAAACACTCTTTGCTTCGAGAAGCACGCATCATAACAAGCGACGCGTACCATTCACGGTATACCTTATATCAAATTTTTACTCAGGGTGTCAAGTTCCTGGGTAGTGGGGGTATTGACAAAAACTTAGTTATATAGTATAAATTGGTATGCCAACCGTATACATACGGTATGCATAATGATTAATTTTTGTAATAATAAGTCAAATAAGAATTGAGTCAACAGGATTAGCAACTTGAACTCAGCATAAAATTAAGTAATAGAGTGACGGAGATCAATATACTGTGAGCGAAACTACAAACAAGCCGTCTTCGCATCGTGGAACTGCGAAGAACGTTCTCAAAGCAATCGTCCGTCATGAGAATGCGGTTTTGCTTCTCGTGTTAATCGGGATGATAGGTGGTTTAGCCGGTTTCACCGGTGGTACGTTTGTTAAACCGGCCAACGTTGTTAATGTCATTCTACAGAGTGCTGAGAGAGGTATTGCCGCGGTCGGTCAGACATTTGTCATATTGACCGCCGGAATCGATGTATCGGTAGGCGGGGTGGCACTAATGGCTCTAATCCTGGGGGCACTACTAATGAAAGGGACTGCTGGGATTCCAGTAGGACCGATGGCAGTCGTATTGCTGTTCGGTGTAGGCGTGGGTTGTTTTAGCGGTTCATTGGTTTCACGACTCGGAATACCGGCATTAATCGTGACATTGGGCGTCTGGGAAGCATCACACGGGGCAGCTTTTTTGATGTCCGGCGGGGAAACGATCTGGGACCTGCCCGAGTTCATTTCTTACATCGGACAAGGTAGGATTGCAGGAATTCCGATTCCTGTAATAATGTTTATAGTAATTGCGGTAGTCGGCTATTTTGTGCTTCAGCATACTACCTATGGACGCTCTATTTATGCCGTTGGCGGTAACTCGGTAAGTGCCTGGCTATCAGGAATACGAGTGAAGAACATACAGTTCTCAGTATACGTTATTTCTGGTTTCTTGGCGGCGCTTGCTGGCTTGATAATAATGGGTCGCGTTGGGTGTGCCTCTACTGTAACGGCGGGCGGACTTGAGCTTGATTCAATTGCAGCTACAGTGGTTGGCGGGGTCAGCCTGATGGGCGGAAGGGGAAATATTATCGGTGTGGTCATAGGCACGATTATTATCAGTGTCATACGAAACGGTATGAACATAGTTGGGTTACATCCTGCTTATCATTCAATTGTCAAAGGAATGGTAATAATCATAGCGGTAGTCATTGATTACTTACGGAGACGATAGCTTTGCGGCGCAAGACAAAAGACAATTAAAGTAAGGGAGGTGTTGCCTATTGATAAATCTGAGCTCAAGAATTATTTACCCCTATTATTCGGCAGTTTAAATTGTGAACTTTGAAAGGAGGAGTAAGGTAATGACGAAGAGGCTAGTTATCCCTGCGATGATGGTAGTGTTGGTAGTGGCCTTGTTATTCGCTGGTTGTGCTACCCCAGCAGCGCCAACAACACCGGCCGCACCAACAACACCAACCACACCGGCCGCGCCGACAACACCAACCGAACCGACAACACCAACCGAACCGGTTTCAGACCCGCTAAATCCCTTTGGGAAAGATTTTGCCGTAAAACCTGATGGCACTCCTATGAGGGCTGTTCTGACCATAATTCACATGGGCGGTGCTTGGTCGGCATTTGCTGGTCATATCTGGGAGCAATACATGGATAGAGTAGGTGCCAACTATAGCCTGCATGATGCCCAGAAGGACGCCGGGAAGATGCTTGCCGATATGGAAGACTTCCTAGTAATGGAGCCTGACATGGTTTTTGTCCAGGCTGTAGACGGTAAGGCTGCTGTGCCACCGACTGAAGCTCTAATGAATGCTGGAATACCTGTATTCGGGTGGGACGTGCTGCCGGAGACCGACAATATAGTGGCAACGGTCAACCACACCGACGCAGACTTAGGAACCACGGCGGGCGAGTTCTTAATAGCGGAGTTCGAGCGACTTGGGAAACCGGGGAGAGTCTACACCTGCCAAGGGATGCTGTCTATGTCGCAGACTATTCAACGGCACGCTGCGTTCCTGGAGGCAATCGAGGGGTCCAATGTCCAGGCAGTCGCGGAATGTGAAGCTAGCTGGAGCGACGAAAATTGTCTTCATTGCATCGAAGCTGCTTTCACCGCTGACCCCGAACTAAATGCTATTTTTACCCATGGCGGTATGCTGAACGGAGCGGTTGAGGCATTACGCGGCATGGGTAAGCTTTATCCCGTAGGTGACCCCAACCATATAGTTTGTGTCACCATCGATGAGGGTGAAGCAACCTGTCAGATTATCCATGATGGCTACGGTGATGCCGTGTCGAAACACAGTCCGTGGGATGACGTCGATTACATGGTGAAGACAGCGCTCTGGCACGTTGTCTGTGGTCAGCCAGTGCCACAAAAGCACCTCGAGCAGGGTACCTACCCCATTACACATGACATGATAGTCGCCGACCTAGAGAAGGACCTGCCACTGTTCTGGGGTAATTGCTTGTTGAAAGGCATAAGCTACGATCAAATGCCAATCCTAGACAACCAGTACGTCGATACTCCTACACTGGCGGATAGGATGAGTCTAGTAGGCTATTGATAGGAGAAGATTACGTCTGTATACTTTAAAGGTAGGGTCTTAACTGGACAATCCTATATTAGCTGAAGACTAATAGGGCTACTGGGGTTGTGCACCTTTCTCAGAGACAACCCCAGTAGCTAGCAGTAAACAATAAAGGGAACAGTGGCGGCTAAGATTGATACCTGGAGAACCATGGGCAGCGTAGGTTCAAATTGTAGATTTATAGCGGCTGTGGCCGATGGTGTGTATAAACTTAAACAAATGGGCCGACTTAGCTAGAGCCTATGTCCTAAGCGGTGACGAGGGCGTTTATAAACACCGCAGTTTGATAATGAAGTTCTAAAGGCAGTCCAGAAACTTTCGGAGGGATACAGAGCTGGTAATAAAGGCGGCATCTAATTAGTATGCATAATAATCAATTTTCGAGTCTTGGCAAACGTAGAGATCGTCGTGCTGAAGAAGCACTACGTCGATTACAAGAGGCCATTGCTAGCGGCGAGTTGAAGCCTAACCAACATCTAGTTGAGAGGGATCTCGCAAGAATCCTAGGAATGAGCAGAACTCCTGTCCGTGAAGCTCTTCGCCGTCTCGAAGCTACTGCATATATAACCCGCCTTCCTACAGGGGGAATAATAGTCACTGACCATTCACCTAAGCAGATACATGATCTCTATGAGATAAGAAAAGTTTTAGAAGGGCAGGCTACAAAGCTAGCATGCCAGCGGTATGAAGACGACCAAATAACGCTGCATAGAAGCGGTTCGTAGCGGCAAGCTTGAAAAGTTCTACGATGTGAATAGTGCTTTCCACTTATGGATATATAATCAATGCGGCAATGCCTATTTAATTGATCTTATCATGACATTTAGAGATGAAAGGTTTTTCCTACGGGTAATTGAGAAGTTCGCAGATAAGGATTGGCGCATCACGATAGCTCAGCATTTTCAGATACTGGAGGCCCTGCGCAAGCGAAGTGCAGATAATGCCCAAGAAGTCATGGAGCAACACCTGGAGAGGTTCGAACGGGCTGCGCTCGATCTTATTTAGGTACGTGCTGAAATATGCTTTGAACTTATCATAAAATTCTAATTCGGGGGTGAGGGAATGGAAAAAACGATCAATGGTCACACTAAGAAGGAAGCAATGGATCTTGCTTTCAAGTTGGGTTTTGAGAGTGAGAAGAACCGTCTGTCTTGTTCGCAGTCATCCTTCCATGCCATCACGACTGTCCTTGGCTGGAGGAATGCCCAAGTGTTTAAGAGCCTTCTCGCCTTACAGGGTGGCGGAGCAGATTCAGGGTTAAATTCTTGCGGCGCATTCTGTGGAGCGCTGGTAGCCTTCGGTCTCTTCTTTGGTAGGGATTATGCGATGTGGCAACGGGGTAAGATGGATCTGAAGGCGTCCCAACTTGGTGAGAAGCTCCTCGATAGGTTCCACGAGAGCTATGGGTCCGCAGTCTGCAAGGACATCCAGATAAGCTGCCTTGGCTTTGCCACTAGATTCGTGAAGAATGGACAGCTTGACCAAGTGGCCTTCGACAAATTCGAGACAGCCGGTGGGCATGAAATAGCCGCCCCGACCGTTGCGGGGCGTGCAGCATCTTGGGCTGTCGAAATCCTTTGGGATGAACTACCAAAGGACCAGGACATTGATCTCAGCGGTATACCTTCCAAGGAGGAGGCTGAGAAGGCGCTCGAAAAGCTAAAGAGCGGACGCTGAAAACGTATGGAGGTGATTTCCTATCGCCGCAGGTTGGAGGGTTCAGTTTGTAATTTCGCTTTGCGGTACCCGCTGATGTCCGACAGAGAAATCGTGCGTGAAAACTGGGATTTGGGTATTTTGCGACTCAAAATACGCTCAATCCACTTAGTGCCGAGTAAATAAGGGGGAACCCTATGAAAGACAGTCCCTACATGGTTTATCCTGGGATGGCCAAGATACTGGCTGAGCCTGGGGTTAAGGTGGTCTCCAAGCTCTTTGTCAACGAAACGGACAAAGTATGCTACGGTACGGTTGATTTTGTCCCTGGCTGGTCGGTAGCCCTTCACTCTCACAACACTTGGGAGCTGATTATCGTTGGTGGCGAATCCGAAGGGCCTGGCTACGTTTTCTTTTATGACCAGTGGTGGCGAGCGGACCCTGGCTCAGCATTGTTTGTACCTAGTGGCTCTGTGCACGGCTGGTCGGCAGGTAACAACAACGGATTCAAAATGCTCTGGGTCTATGAGGGATCTGTTGAGCAGGCAGGTCGTAACTGGGTAAATGACTACCGCTCCTCGCCACTAATATCACCAGAGGAAGAAAAGAATGCCTTGGTCTGGACTCCTGAGGCAGGTGAAAAGGCCGCGGCAAAGTCACGAAAGCGATAATATGACAACACAGTAAGACTCCTTTACAAATTTCTAGACGGTTTGTTATGAATACTTTGGTGAAGGGAGGGGCTGGCAATGCAAGTAGAGAACATTAAGAATATAGCCGTCGTTGGGGCAGGGACCATGGGTCATGGCATTGGACTCGCATTCGCTTTGGGCAGTTATCATGTAACCTTGCAGGATAGAAGTGAGGAGATCCTCGAGAGAGGTATCACGCAAGTGAAGAATGATCTCGAGACCTTTGCCGAGTGCGGAATAATCAGCCGGGATGTGATTCAAAGGACTCTAGCCAACATAGCGACCACTACCGACCTCAAAGAGGCCGTCAAGGATGCAGATTTTGTTGCCGAAGCAGTTAATGAAGATGTTGAAATAAAGAAGACCGTTTTTAGCAACCTGGATATGTATTGCCCTGAGCGTACTATCCTAGCCAGCAATACCTCGTCGCTGAGACTGCGCGATTTCACTTCTCAGTGCAAGCGCAAAGACAAGATTCTCATTGCACACTGGGTTAATCCTCCCCATATTGCTCCAGTGGTCGAGGTTGTCCACTGCGAAGGGACGTCGGTGGAAACCATAGAAGTGGTTTGTTCCTTGCTCAAAAGAGCCGGAAAAACGCCGGTGAGAATCACGAAGGAGATTCCTGGCCTGGTTCATAACCGCATTCAGGCGGGAATGATACGTGAAGTCTGGACTCTCTGGGAGCAAGGAATCGCCAGTGCAGAAGACATTGACCTCGTGGTTCAGGGTGGTTTTGGCCTACGTCTGGCAGCCAACGGACCTCTGGCAACCTGTGACTTAGGCGGTTTGGACATATGGTACGCTACCGAGCAGCAATTATTTAGAGAGATTAGCGATGCCCATGAGCCACCTGAGCGATTCGGCGCTATGGTTAAGGCCGGCGATCTTGGTGTCAAAACCGGCAAAGGTTTCTTCAACTATCAGAATTCTTCTTTCAGTAAAGAGCAGATCAAGGAAAGGGACAGGATGCTTATCAATCTGCTAAAAGCGAGGGGCGACACGTGCCTAGGTTGCGATAGGAGATCAGGCTATGATCAGAGTCAGCGCTAATTTATCAACGATGTTTGCCGAGTTTCCTTTTTTGGGCCGCTTCGAGCAGGCGGCAAAAAGCAGATTTGAGGGGGTGGAATTCTGGTTTCCCTACCAGTGGGCAATAGATGAAATAGCCGAACAGCT
>SMTZ1_10004918_pt1 | contig 13425 bp, 13 predicted proteins | sample DeeMarSWOR136_30_FD_25667 | JGI IMG/M metagenome (IMG submission 25667) | reverse complement strand
CCCACGTGGTATACGGCTGCGCATAAAATGAACCTACCCATCCGCCATCGTCAATGTAGTAGAGCTTTTCCCTGTAATTAAACCCTGCAGTACACGTAAATGCAGAAACGTAGTCACAGATGTTTGCAGACCCGTAGGCAATCTTGAAGTACCCACTTTCACCCCAGGATGTTCCCCAGTTGTTCTTTGCAATCCACGCTCCTGTTCCGTGGGAATGGGGCAGAGAATCATCCCATCCTACCAGTAAGACAGCATGATTTGTGCTTCCACTGACCCAGTGTTCGAAGACACCTCCTGTGTAGGTGGTAAATCCAGGAGCTGAAGCATTCATTGATACGAAAAGCGGGCCATAATCCAAAAGTGCTTGTTTTACAATTTCTATCTGAGCAGGGGTTTCACTGTCCAGGTTTGTTCCTATAATTCTCCATCCGCACAGTCTTCTCAAGATGTCACAATCTATGCAGGGTGTTCCATCTGAAGCATCATAAGGTGCACAGCTCTCTAAAGAGGCCCCATACTTGGTTAAATAGTTTGCTACGATAAAATCATCTCCACCGCTGCAGCCTGCATTATAGAAATTACATGAAAGCACATTTTCCTCTGACAGATCGTATTCAGGACCTCCTTCAACCAGGGTTCTGGACTCCATCATGCCCACTCCTGCAAAAGCCCAGCAGCTTCCGCAGTTCCCCTGATTCTTGGGAGGCGTTACCATGCCCAGAGTTCTGTAATCGTACGCTGAAGGAAGCTGCCTGGGTAACATTGACGATCCAGAGAGATGACTCAAATCCACAGATGGTGGGACGTATCCTAAAAGAGTAACCAGTTCTTCAGGGGAAAGAGTTGAAACCCAGGTTTCTCCCACTGTGTAGTTGTACCCGTTCCGGTTGATTAGTTCTCTGATCTCTTCCAGTGTCATGGGCACAACAATGGGCGGAGGTGCTGGTAGCATCTCTGGAGCTTTAAAAACCTGTGGGCCGGACTCTCCTTTAAGTAAGACTGCAGAAATAGAAAAAAGAGATATTCCGATTAACAAAATAACGAACAATCCGCTCATTTTTCTGTATATTTTTTCTTTCATATTTTTCACTTCCTCATTTGTTTTATAGGTTTGCATCTTACATCTCAATGTCATCTGCGGAAATTACATTTTAGTACAAGTATATAAATATTTTTACCACAGTTTGGGCTTCTTCCCATGTACTTTTTCTGTGCATCCACTTTTGCACTGTTTCTGTAGGGAGTTACTTTGTTCGTACACTACCCCCACTTCATCTGTGGGCGTGATTTTACCGCGGACATTCGACCTTCCTCCAATATCTGATATAATGTGATTATTGCTTTGATAACATTTATATACTGAAATAATATACTTAACTATATGTCTACGAAAACTGTATACAGTGTAAGGGTCCCAAAAGAAATACGTGAGCTGATGAAAGAGATGGAAGATGTGGACTGGCAAGAAGAAATACGAACAGTAATAGAAGAACTGGTCAGAAAGAAAAGTAAAGAAAGGTTGCTTTTTGAGGCAAAGAAGTTGAGAAAAGATATGAAAACAATTAATGCAGCTGAACTCATAAGAGAGGATAGAGATGCCAGATAAAGTAGTGTTAGATTCAAGTGTTATTGCTGCTATATTTTTTAGAGAAGAGGCTTCTGAAAGGGCTGAAAGAGTTGCACAAAAGTATGAACTCGTAACTGTTGATGTAGCAGTAGCAGAAACTGCGAATGTTGCTTGGAAGAGAGTTGTATTTTTTGATGAACCAGGAAAAATCACACTGAAATCTTTGAAAAAATGTACAGATTTTATCTTGAATGTGTGCGATATTATTACCTCACAGAAGTTACTTGAAAATGGGTTTGAAATTGCACTAGCAGATAGAATCACTTTTTGTGATGCACTTTTCGTTGCTGCTTCAGAAAGAGAAAAGATACCTCTTTTGACTTTGGACAAAAAACTCCACGAAAAACTTTATGAAAAGAGGAATGTGAAGCTCATTTGATCGGTAGGAAGAATAGGAGGCAATCGACCTTTCGAGAAATTGATAGATTTTACATCCTCATAGATCTCCTTCTGTCAAATAGGTGTTATTATCTGCAAGACAACTGGATCACATCCATTTAAATGCCAAATATTTTGAAAGTGATTTATTATTCGAAAAAGAGTTGATTTTACTATAGAGATAGAAGGTCATTCACTCCCTTTTGGAACTCACCCGGCCCAGTTACTGGATTTCTTACCTCTAAAAGCAGACACAGAAGAAAATATACTCGAAATTGATGAAAAGATAAAAGAGGAAATTCACAGGTAGTATCTGGAGAAAAAGAATAAAGCTGGTATTGATACCAATAGGCTCATGGTGGGGATAATTCAGTCACCCAGCTCTTCTTCTCAACTGTGTATTGGTGGAAGACAGGCTTTTTAAAACCATTTCAAAAGTTTCATCCGGTAACAAGGCTTTATTCAAAAATATTCCTGTTCTCCCCACCTTGTCTCTTCTCTGGAGCACCTTGACCCTCTCTGATACAATATCAATAGAAACGTCTAACATTTTTGCAATGTTATGTTCTCTTCCACACACAGATAATTCCATGTGCCCCGTTTCTGTGGGGTCGATGAAGACCAGCCTTTTATCCACCCCCGGGACCCTCTTATCTTTTGAAAGCTCCTCTGCTGATAGAAATCCACCAAATCGATAAAATTCGTGCTCTACCCTGGTGGGCTGCACCATGGGAAAGGTAATGGTAGCATCTGGCAGCTCTATCAACCCTTTAATCAACTGCCAGGGAGTGGCCTGGGTCAGCCGCCGTTCTAAAATGTTAAACCCTTCCAGACAGATTTCCAGCAAACAGGAGGGAACCACGTACGGTATCACAATGTCTATATCTGAATCCTTGTGGATGTCTCCTCTTGCCAGACTGCCGTAGACCAGAGGAGAGAATTCTCTGAGTGCTTCCATGATCTCGGAAGCAGTTTCTCTCAATGAATGCAGCAATTTCCAGTGAGATTCCACATAGGTGATCTCATGTATGTGGAACCGTTTGGTTTTGCTCTTCATTTTACCACTTCAGAAATCCATTGGAAGAAGGGTTGAAATCCTTCTCCAAGAGGGATTTCCACCATATCTGGTACTTCATAAGAGTGCAGCCTTTTAACCTCTTCGATAGTGGAGGCCACTTTCTGCTTCTCAGTTTTCAAAAATGCAGCATATTCCTGAGCTTCTTCCAGGTTCCCCTTCCAGATATACAGGGAGGAAATGGGGAAAATGTTAGCACAGGCTATCATTCTCTTTTCCAAGAGCTTTCTGGCTATAGTGTGTGCCTCTTCCTCGGAGCTGAAGGTGATGTATACAAAGGAATACTCCATGAAGAAAGAGAAAAAGGGGAATATATAAAGATTTTCACCAATCTTCACAAATCATAGTGTTACCTCGTTATTTCCTATCCTTTTAAATGCAGGTCAAACCAACGCTTGATGTGGTTCAATCGCGCAATGCGCCGATCTGTCCTTCCAGTACGCGAAAGATCATGAGATTCTTCTGGAAACAAAACCAGCTCTGTTTCAACTCCCAGTTGTTTTAGTGCTACGTAAACCTGCACGCCCTGCTCCATTTCGGCCCGCAAGTCCTGTTCTGAATGGATAACTAAGGTGGGCGTTTTCACATTGCCAATGTACTTGAGGGGTGATTGGTGCCACCAGTTTTCAACATTTTCCCAGGGATGTTCATTTCCAAACTCGTGCTGGAAGTACCAGTTCCCGTCACCAGTGCCGTACATGCTGATCCAGTTACTGACACCTCTCTGGGTGACTGCTGCTTTGAACCTATCTGTGTGTCCAATGATCCAGTTGGTCATGTATCCTCCATAGCTGCCGCCAGTGACACCCATCCTCCTTTCATCGATGTACGATTTTTTCTCCACGTAGTCTGCCCACGCCATTACATCAGCGTAGTCTACTGTACCCCACTTGTTCAGAATCGCTTTAGCATGATCTTCGCCATACCCCTGAGAGCCGCGGGGATTGCAGAAGTAGACGACATAACCCTGGGCAGCCAAGTAATAGAACTCGTGCATGAAGAAGTTGCCGTACTGCACCCGTGGGCCACCATGGATTTCCAGAATAGATGGGTACTTTCCAGATTCAGAAAAATCGGGAGGTTTCAAAATCCAGCCCTGTACATCGTTGCCGTCTGCACCTTTGAACCACACTTCTTCCACTTCTCCCAGGTTAATACCCTGGAGCAGCTCCTGGTTTACACGAGTTATTCTCTGTGGGCTGGTCTTCATGTCATATATCCAGATTTCTCCTAGATCTTTCATATCTGCATGGAGATATGCCAAAATGGACTGTTTTTTATCAAAAGTGTAGGGACCCACAACACCTGGATCACCAATTACTGTTTCCACTGCAGGTTCATTCAAAGATACTGATTTCAAAACAGTACTACCGTGGCGAGAAGCCTGGAAATAGATCTTTTCTCCATCATTGACCCAGGTAGGGGGCATGGTGGGGAGAACGCCTGGCATATCGTTAATAGTTACAACAGATGTATGAAGACCAAACTGTCCTGTTAAATTCCGTGCTTTCACAGAACTATCTGTTGGAACTACCCACACAGATACGCTTTTCCACATCATCCCTTTTCCTTCAAACCCGTAATAGGCTATCCACTTTCCGTCTGGTGAAAATTTGGGATTTGATTTAGGTCCTGCTGGTGTTTCAATCTTACGAAAATCTCCACCATCTGCAGGTATGACAAAGAGGTCTATTGCATCCGGGTCTATATCAGGGTCTTCGGCCCGATTGGAAGTGAAGACAATTTCTTTCCCATCAGGTGACCAGCTGGGCTCTTCTTCATCATATTTTTCACTATCTGTTAACTGGGTTGCTTCACCAGTTTCAACAGTGATGACCCAGAGGTGATAGCGTTCTCTGGGGAGAAATCCTTCACCATTCACCTTGTAGAGAAGGCGGGTAATGTGGCGGGAAACTACTCCCAATTTCTTCTTCTGTTCGTCTTCTTCCCGTTCAATGTCTTCTTCGTCTTTCTTGCGAAAACAGCAGACCAGGGTTTTGCCGTCGGGGGACCACTCAAAACTGTTAAAGCCACCTTTTAGATCAGTTACTTTTTGGGCTTCTCCACCCTGAAAGGGGATTGTATAAATTTGGGGCTGTTTTTCATCATCTCTGTTGGAGATAAAAGCTATGGTCATGCTGTCAGGGGACCACCGCGGGTTACTATCTGACTGGTCACCGTGAGTGAACTGTCTGGCAGCTCCTCCTTCTGTGGGGACAATCCATAAATTGGTATACTTTTTTTCAGTTTCTCTGTCTACTCGCTGAACTGGAAAGACTACAAAGCGTCCATCTGGTGAGATTTGACAGTCAGATATGAGGTGAAGATTGTACAGATCTTCTGCTGTTATAGAACGTTTTTCAGTTGGCATGTTTTTGTTAAGGCCCTGCTGTTTTAAGAGTTTTCTCTTGACGAGTTGACTTCACTCACATACAATATAGAAAAATTAAGAATACAATTCGGAACCTGATGATGCAAGTAATTCCGAGGTAGTTTTACACCACGTTCATACTTTCTTAGAGATGAGAGCCTTGGTCATCCATGAAACTGGACAGCCAATCTAACAGAAAGTTTATAAGATTTGCATTGATAGTGAAGAGTAGTTGATACCCATGAAAACCCTTGTAGATTACTATAATGAGGAGGAATTTAAGAACCTGAAGCTAAAAATAGAAGAGCGTATTTCCCATAATAAATATCTGAAGCTATCAGTATTTTCCATAATATGCAATTCTGATTTAATAATCCTTTTAAAAGAAGATATTGAAAAATTCGAAATTGATATAGAAGAAAAAGAAGACTACTGGAAAATAGAAATAGAGAGAGTGATTGAACGCAGCAACATCGACGGGGGAAAAAGAAGTGTATCTGGAATAGCCTTCGTGGAAAAGCCAAAATATCGCGAAAAGATATGGCATATCATCACCACTGGAGACCTGGATTTTCAAAGCAATTGTGTGGAGCGATTGATTGATCTTTTGAGTCCGCAAGTATCTCGATTCTATTTAACTTCGCATGAAATAAAGTCGATTTTCACTAGATTTGAAGACGAAGGGTATATTATTGTAGTCAAAAAAGCTATTCTGTACTCCCACAAAGAAGAAGGGGAAATATCATTTAAAAGAGCACCTTATTACAGAATTTTCAATGAAGCTGAAGAATCAGACATGTATGTTGATAAAGTTGAATTTGTCATAATGAAAGAAGGGACAACTATGCTCCATGGGTTTATCACACGAGGAGGAGTCTCTAAATTTATTGGGGGAGATATAAGATTTTTCTATGAAAAATTCCTTCCTCTTTTGGCAGATTATGGAGAAGAAAAAAGAATAAAATTAAGTGAAAAAGAAAAACAGGACTACGACCCTAAACCTTTAGCATTGAAATTTACAGAAGAGCTCATTAGAGGCGAGGATGAAAACAGGAGAATTATAACCTCTTTACAGAATTTATCACGTTCATCAATCTTTGTGTACCATTTCAATCCATATCTCCATGTGTCTGTTCTTGATTTTGTTGATGGTTCTTCATGCGACATATTTGTTTCATCTCCAGATGAAATTTCAGTTATCCCCAGTTCTCATTCTTCGTTATCTTCTTTGATGAGAATCTTTGATCAATTATCAAAAGACTTTCAAGAGGGGGAAATAATTGAAAAAGAAAGGAAAATTATGCATTTCACAGATTTTTTTGAATGATGGGGAATGACCATAGATAAGATAGAGAAATTAAAAGAATGCATAAGAAGAGAACTGGATTTGGTTACCACATATGACCAGTACGTTGATGTGGTTTCATGCTGGGAAGCATTTCTTGAGTTCAGCTATGGTTCAGAGTATGAGACATTCTTTTTTGATCGATTTCCCAGAATACCTGTAGTTGATAAATGGGTAACACCAGATTTTACTGCTTTTTTCACTGAGGAATATGCAATGATCTTTGAGATTTCAAGAACTTTTCCAAAAGGAGATGCAGGATTGAAGAAAGAAATGAATCAATTGTTTGAATATGACAAGGATATACTTGTTTACAATGGAAAAGAGTATGTAGAAGTAGATGATTATGATGTTATCCTGCTCCTGAGTGGTAGAGATTCTTTTGAAATTGCACAAAGGATTTCAAAATATCTGGAAGAAGAAAACAGGAAATTTAGCCACAATTTCATTATTATGGAGTATATTTCTAACTACATGGATACACACCCATCTTACTATTTCAGAAAAATCCCTGTATTGGAAACTACGTTCACTGATTTTTTTCCAGACCGTACCAGTCTTTCTAAAATGGTGGATTTATGTCTGAAATCCATAAACATCAAAGTTGAAGACATGAAAGAATACAAAATAAATGGGGTGTTGTGTAATGATGACCCTCCTCCTGCTTATTTGGCCGGTTATATTTGGCACAAAATCATGTATAGTTACTTGGACGAAGAGCAGAAACGATTATGGAGAGAGAAGAATCCCAGATTGATTATACCTGTGGAGGTGAATATAGATGATATGAAAGCTAAATTAAAAAAATCCATTAAGAACGGGAAAATAAGGAGGAAATGGATCAAAAATGTTTTTGAATTTTTAATTGACTGTAATTTGGCTGAGAAAAAATCAAATAGTACTTATGAAGTTAGATACAGAAATTTATATCCCACAATAGAGGTGGAGCATAGAGATGATTTTCTCCTGAAAAAATATTATAGAAAAGAATTAGCAGCATACTTTATAGAGAGATTCTGCAAGAAGAAATTTAATATTCAAGAGAAAAAAGAAGAATATGTGAAACAAAAGAAACTAAGTGACTTCCTTTGATATATTAAGAGGCTAAAATGATAATTCTGTATAGTATTGGAAAGTGTATTGTCTGCAATTCAAAACAGATTTCAACCTCAAAATTTCAGTATTCTCCTAAAGTCCCTTTTATCCTCACGCGCTTTTCAGCAATTTTATACAACCCATACCCTACTACTGGCATCGCCAGCCCAAACATTGTTACAATCACTAATTCTGTCCCAATGGGTAACAACTCAGGATACCCTTCAGGATACCCCATCAATGTAGACCTGAATGCATCCACACAATAACTCAGAGGAATTAACCTCGACACCCACAATACTGTATCTGGCAGCACTGAAAATGGAAAGAACATAGCACACAGCCCCATAAACACGAACTGAAGTGCATTCGCAGCCAAATTTGCAGATTCTCTCGCTACCATGGTAAAAGCAGCGAAGGCAAACCCCATCCCAAACGTGCCTGATAAACTAAACACTAAAATATAGAATGCTAACCCCAGATTATTATATGGAAGTTCCCCCGCCACATACGACACAAATATCAAAGCAGCCACACAGTTTAACCCTGTCCACACTAAAGAGATGGAAACCCGTGAAACCAGGCTCGCAAACTTTGATGCTGGACTCAAATATAAAGACTCCAGTGTGCCCTGTACCTGTTCCCATCGAATATTATACCCGATAGTCCACAGTGTGTCTGATAAAAACATGAACAAAATAAATCCGAACATAATGATACCGCCAAACCCACCGCTCATGCCGCCAGAACCTTCTCCAAAAAAGAGCGACATAGCAATAATCATCATGAAAACTATTACAAAGATCTGGGCAAAGCTCACAACAAAATTGATAGGATACCGCGTCATTACGATCAACTGTTTCCTACACATGACCAAAAAAGCTCTGAAATCGTTTAGAATCTTCCCACCCCCTCGTTTTTCTTTATCCTCTTCTCATTGGCCAAAAATACGTAGTATCCCAGTAATGGGGCCACAATACAAAATGCCCACAAAACTGCTAAATCATAATACCACTCTCCAAAAAAGTACGACAATCCCAGTAAGGAAGCTCTAATATCCTGATTCACCCAGGTAGGGGGAAATAGCATGCACAAATACTGCAACACTCTGGGCAGTACTGTCACTGGATAGTATATACCCATGGCAGCAGCAACAGCCCATTGGGCCAGGTTGATCAACGAGTTGGCTTCTTTGAATCGAATGATTAATGCTCCATAAAAGAAACTGATTCCATATATGGGGATTAACCCTATTAAAAGAAAGAAAACTGCCAGTATGACATCTCCCTGAAACGGGTTCACCCCGAATATGAGACACCCCCCAGTAAAGGCCACACCAAAGGCGATCAACGATCGAAAAGCTGTATACAATGCAATCCCTGCCAGTAATGTCAGTTTTGTAACTGGACTCAAATATAAAGACTCCAGTGTACCTGTCTGCATCTCATTTCTCAGCCAGAACCCAAATATCCACAAAGAATTGGAGACGATCATGAAAACGTTGGCCCCAATAACCATGTAGGCCACGTAGTTAGCTGTCCCTGTGTTCTCAAGAAAACGTGCAGCAGCATTCTCCCCACTTATTGCTCGTCCCAGCAAGATTGGTATGGCTGCTATCACTGTGGGAACCAGCATGTCAAAGAGAAACCACCCCCTGTACCTGGAAACTATGCGCAACCTGCACAAAAAAACAGATTTTACAGCTTCTGCACTCATTTTCAGAGAGAAAACAGACAGCATCACACCACCGTGTCCTCCGATAAGGTCCTCCCTGTCATGGAGATGAAAACGTCTTCTAGTGTGACATCTTCTGGCGATATATACTCAATAGTACTCCCATTGTCAAATAACGTCCTGATGACCTGGGGGAGGATCACTCGCGAATTCTCAGAGACGATGACCATTTTGGACATGCCATTATTACTGGTTAACCCTACCTCTTTAACACCTGCGAGCGTTCGAACTTCTTTAACCGCTTTCTGGGGGATAATACCTTCCACCTTGGTAACAGACTCCTGTTCAATACCTGCTCTCAATTCATCTGGTGCCCCGAGAGCAATGATCTCTCCCTTATCGATGATAGCTACCCTGTCACACAATTCTTCAGCTTCCTGCATCACATGGGTGGTATATACGATGGTGTGTCCTTTTTCATTCAAGTCCTTGACGATTGTGCGCAGCTCCCTGGCAGCATGGACATCCATAGTTACTGTGGGTTCGTCCAAAACCAGGATAGGAGCTTCATTAATTAATGATTTTGCAAAAGCTAACTTCATTTTCTGACCAGAAGAGTAGGTTTCCACAGTGCGGTCTATGAAATCAGACAGACTCAGCAGCCCAATCAGTTCTTCTGTCTTTTCTCTCCGTCTTTTTGGTGGTACATAGTACAGGCTCCCGAAGAAATCCAGGTTCTCTCTTCCTGTCAGCTTCCAGTATAACCCCCGTTCTCCCATTAACATACATCCAATGGAGGCTCTGATCATTTTATCGTCTCTTAACAGGTCGTACCCATTGATTTCAGCCGTTCCCTCCGTCGGTAGCAATAACGTGGTCAAACATTTTATTAATGTAGTTTTCCCAGCCCCGTTGGGTCCTAACAATCCGAAGATCTCACCTTCATATATGTTCAGGTTGATCCGATTCAGAGCTTTTACTGTTTTTTTCTTCGATTTAAAAATCTTTGTTCTTTCTTTTGATACATACGTTTTTGATAGATCCTTAATTTTGATGGTAGGCTTCATGTTATCACTTCTGAATCTTTAACTGTTTTTCCTTTTCTTACACGCATTTTCTCGTCCTCTCCCTTGTACAATCTGAACCTGAAGGAGTACTTGTCTTGTGTGACCACCTGTGCATGATTCCTTGTATATTCTATGTGCACACTGCTTTATAAAGATTATGGTAGTGTACTTAAAAATTATTCTTATGTATTTTATATATGTAGGAAAGGTATTAAATATTATCAAAATGTATTTAAGGTACATAACAATTTCCTAACCCTTAAAAACAGAACTCAACAGGGACTGTAGCTGCTTCAACAATTCTCTTTCTCAAAATGTGTTCGTAGTGGGAATCTGATTTGATAGAGTAGAATTGGGAAATCAGTTCAGGTCTCCACTTTTTGAGCACAGATTGAATTCTTTTCCATGCAGAATTATATAAGTTCATTTTATCCACGATAACATATGCAACCTGGTCACTTAAAACATCAAATATTTCATTGATAGATTCTTGAGAATCTGATAAAAAGGGAATAATAGGTCCAAGAAAAGCATACGTAGAAATACCAGCTTCATGCACTTTTTGGAGCGCTTCCAATCGTTCTGATACTGAAGAACTCTTTGGTTCGAGCACAGATTTTATATCCTCGTCCACAGTAGTAATGGTGAATCCAACTTCGCAGGAAAAGTTCTGCAGCAAATCAATATCTCTTGCAACCAAGGAAGACTTTGTCAGGATAGAAACGTAGAATGATGTGTTTTGAAGTTGTTGAAGACATTTCCGGGTTATTTCATAGCGTTTTTCCACTGGTTGGTACGCATCAGTAACGCTGGAAAAGAGCACTCTCCCCTTTTTGATAGTCTTTATCTGTTTTCTCAAAATAGTGGGAGCATTAACTTTTACATCTACGAATTCTCCCCACTCTTCTGGATAGCTCCTGTACCTTTTCATGAAGATGGCATAGCAATAAGCACAGTTATGTTCGCACCCAGTATACGGATTGATTGCATAATCTACCCCATAGATGCGTGATCTTACTAGTATGGATTTGCATAAAACTTCTGAAACCTTCATCACCTCATATAGTATTTGTCTCCTTAAATGGTTGTTGGTTTACATTGAAGAAATGAGCTGTTTGATCCTCATAGGTTCACAAATTTATTTTGCAGGGTTCACTTTCTGGCATTTCCTCCAGGTTACCGAAAGTTCTCAATTCAATTTCAACTTCACTACACATCTTTTATCCTTTATCTTTTATTTTTCTATTAAATTGTGTTTCAGCAAAAATGAATAAAGAATTGAAAAAGAAAAAGAAATTAATGTATCCCTCGAACTTCTTCGGCCACTATCTCTGATAGAACCTTCACAAAAGCTGCGAGTGTTCCCAGGGTTCCAATAATTGTACCAATGAGTATGAGTACAAAGCCAAGGAGCATTCCAGCAAACGAAGCACTTGGAGAGAGCGAAAACATATACCCTAACCCTGAAAGGTAGAATCCAGCTCCAATGACAACTCCTCCAATGAACCACCATACGATAGCGAAGCCGACTATTCCTCCTGCACCTTTAAAGGCGCGACCCCAGCTTACCATGTGATCACCAGTGTTCACTGTGGTTGTGATATTTATAGGTTTTGTTTGAGGGTTTGAGGATTGATCTGAAAAGGGGTGAATCCAGTTACTGAAAATTCAACAGTAATTTTGACGTGCCCGTCCTTTCTGCCTCTTCTGTGATAGTACAGGGTACTTTGTACAATTGGCATTGACATTGTTCATAATCCATTTTCAACCTATTTTCACAGCATGGAACCTAAATAGACTACCAGCTCTCCCAATGTTTCAAAGATGAAATCAGGATTCTCTCTTTCCAGTCTTTCTCTGGAGGATAACCCTGTTAGAATGGCTGCTGTTTTTACTCCTGCCCTTTTTCCAGCTTTAATATCTGAAGGAAGATCGCCCACATACAAACAGTCAACAGGATCAGTTTTCAAAAGAGTTACAGCCTCTAAAATGGAATCAGGATGCGGCTTCTCCTTTTCCACATCATCAGTGGTTACCACTACCTCGAAATATGTGAAAATTCCATGTTCTTTTAAAGAAGCATGGGTCCACTCTTTTCCTCTTGCAGTAACAATGGCCAGCCGAAAAGCTGAAAGATGCTCTAATACTTCTTTGACACCTGGTAAAAGGGTTGCTTTCAGAGTATATGCAGAAAATCGTTCTTCATAGAATTTCTTTATTTTGAAGATTCTCAAGGGTTCTTTCCAGCTCAAGAATCCAAAATGGGAAGCAATGATCAAGAAATTCAGCCTGCTCTTGCGTCCTTCCAGTACGGTGAGAGCTTCGGAAATGACATGGTCTACATCGATGGGGAGCTGAAATTTGTCCTTAGTTTCCTGTACTGCTCTTTTAATAGCTTCAGCTGTATCCACCAGGGTACCATCCAGATCAAAGAGTATGCATTTCACACTCATCTGTTCTACCACGTACATATAAATATAAATTGTAGCACTTCAGGTTCACAGCTTCAAGCAGTACACAACGCTATCAGTACTTACAGCAGCAGTGACCAGTGGAAGACTCATCAATAATCATCAATAAACTTCAGCCCTTTCCTCCGCTGTGTGCAGTCCAGAATTGACTATGTTGCAGGAAAAATCAACATCAATGTAGGATAACCCATAGATTTCAATTAACTGCCACACATGAATTCCTTCTTCATCTTCAAGATCGTGGTGTTCTCGAAAAGGCAGTGGTGTTCTGCTGCAAAAAACATAGAGCATTTCTGTTTCATTGACCTGGGCGGGAGAAAAG
>SMTZ1_10016713_pt1 | contig 13426 bp, 12 predicted proteins | sample DeeMarSWOR136_30_FD_25667 | JGI IMG/M metagenome (IMG submission 25667) | reverse complement strand
CATCATGGCGCCTGGGGCAATTGCAGGTGTGGGCGATTGGCGCATACCTGGTGATAGCTGGGACATCCATTTTGCCGATACAATTAAAGGTGGAGCATTTCTGGGTGAGCAGGGATTGGTCCGGATTATGGTGGAGGAGTCACCTGATCTGATCGTGGAACTCGAACGGATCGGCGCCCTGTGGGAACGTCAGGAAGACGGAAAGACCTATGCGTTGCGAACAGGTGGTGGTCACTCCTTTTACCGCTGCACCTTCCTAGAGGACCGTACTGGACGCGAAATGCTGCGCACGCTTATGGGTGAACTTAAGAAACGGAATGTTCGAATTCTATCAGAGACAATGATTTTGAAGCTGATCAAAACGGGTGATCGAATTGCAGGTGCTGTAGGAATATGTCTTGAGAACTGTGAGTCTGTGCTCTTACGTGCTAAGGCGGTAATTCTGGCTTGCGGTGGGGCTGGCAACCTTTATTTGAATACCAGTAATCCGATCGACGTCACCGGCGATGGATATGCTTTGGCCCTGGATGCGGGAGCAGCTCTTATGGATATGGAATTTGTTCAGTTCTTCCCGGTGGGCTTTTGTTTTCCACCTTCCTTGCGAGGTGCCTTGGCTGCGCTTCCTGCCTATGTTCATTTGTGGAACAGCCAGGGAGAGCGTTTCATGGAAAAATACGACCCGGTGGGTTTGGAGCTATCCACACGCGATAGAGTCTCACGCGCCATGTATTCGGAGATTAAGGAAGGTCGGGGAGGCCCGCATCAAGGTGTTTTTGCTGACATGACCTATCACGAGCCAGGATTCATCGCTCGGATGCAACCCGCCCTTTGTGAGACTTATCGCAAGGTCGGCATCAATCCTGAGAAAAATTTTCTCGAGGTTGCACCCACATGTCATTTCTTCATGGGTGGCGCGAAGGTAGACGAAAAGTGGGAAAGCACCGTTGAAGGGCTTTTCGCGGTAGGGGAAAACGCCGCCGGCATTCAGGGTGCTAATCGCCTGAGTCAGAATGCGCTTTCTGAGTTGCTCGTTTCGGGGAAGCGTGCTGGAAAAGCGGCGGCTCAACTGGCGGCTGAAATTACTCAATCTCCTGTCAATCCTAGAGAAGCGCAAGCTTCGGTTGAACCCGTCACTCAGTTGCTTTCTCGTGATAGAGGCTTGAAGCCCACAGTTTTGCGCAACCGAATACGAAAAATCATGTGGGATAAAGTGGGCGTTCATAGGACTGGGTCGGGTTTGAGAGCCGCTTTAGGGGAGCTTGAGGCGATGAGAGCGGATTTGAAAAAGCAGTCTCTAGCTTTAAACTCTAAGCATTACAACAAGGAGCTGATAGAAGGCCTTGAGAACTACGTCTTGGTTTCAATAGCGATGTGTGTGGCTGAAGCTGCCTTGCGGCGAAATGAGAGCAGGGGCGCTCATTACAGAGAGGATTATCCGGAGATGAATAACTGCGATTGGCTTCGGCATTTAGTCTTAACAGAGCACGATGACAATCTAACCGTGGCTGCTACCCCTGTGGATCTAAGAGAAATGCAACCAGCGGCGAAGGAGGCTTCTTAAAGTGGAAAAAGGGAAGGTGACCATTATTCGCTACAATCCAGAAATAGACAGGCAACCCTATTATGAAACCTATAAATACCCTTTTGAGCCTGGTATGACTGTCTTGGACGTGGCCACTTTTGTCTACGAAAACATAGATGGGAGATTTAGCTTTAGCTACGGCTGTCGAAATAGCCACTGCGGGCTTTGTGGAGCCAGAATTAATGGAAAGCCTGGACTCATGTGTCGTGAGAGAGCGACCTTCGAGATGATCCTCGAACCTCTTAATAACCTAAATGTGATCAGAGACTTAATGGTAGACTGGAGGCCCTACGAGGAATCCATGTTCGGACTGCGTCTATTCTTGGACCGTGTTAGCGCACCAACCAGTCAGCCCGAAAAAATCGAACGGGCTGAACTCGAACGCTTTAAGGTTGTCAGCCGTTGCGTGGTCTGCCACAACTGCACTACTGTTTGCCCAGCAATTCAAGAAAACAAACATGAATTCTTAGGTCCGGCCGGCTTTGTGCAAATGGCAAGGCACGCCTTTGATTCACGGGATGAGTTAAACCGTGGGATTGTGGCATACAGTGCCGGGATCTACCGTTGCACGTTGTGCGGTAAATGTGTAGAAGTTTGTCCCCATGGGATTTCGCCAAAAGAATGCATTGAGCTATTACGTGCCAGATTGGAAGCTATGAAAATGTGAGGCGCCTATTCTTTAAATAGGTTTGACACCTAGCCCTGATGACTATGAATTATTCCGCAGCACTCCCAATTGCGACGCTTCTCGCAAGACCGAGCTCCATTTCTTGTTCCTCCAAGGTGTTCTGTAAGAGCGCTACATCCAGCCGTCTTGGCGCTTTCCCCTGTTTCAGCGCCAGGGCCGCCGCTGTACCTGCAGCTTGTCCGCTGATCGAACAAACTGGCCAAAGCCGAAGTTGTCCCAGGGCTTCCTCCTCAGCAGAGATGCATCTCCCAGCCACCAAAAGGTTTTCCGCCTGTTGTGGTAGAATTGAACCGTAAGGCAGTCTCATTTCGCTTCTGGCATATGGTTTTGCAACGGTATCACTAAATTTCTTGGTCTTTACTTCATCCATTGTCGGTGAGGCTTCTCCGATAATTTGCCTGCTGGCGCGCACCCCTACCTGAGCTGCCGTACACTCAATTCTGGAGTTCTCAAACCCGGGGACATTCCGCTTTAAGAAACTGGTCAATCTCATTACATGTTCTCTAGTTATGATCTCGGCCTTGGTTAAGTCCCATGGATCAATACCGCTCATTCCATTGAGCATGCCGGACCACACATTTAACTCACCGCTGTAGACCAGTTCCTCGGCGTGGACACCTGGGGCACCGAATTCCGGGTAGATACCCAGGTCAAAGGGCAATTCGCCCTTGTCCATAGCTTCTTTGACAACCTTCTTGAGGTTGCTCCAGTTGCCAAGCCTCTCAAGAGCCCTATTGGGATCAACACCCACTAAGTTGTACATCATAGTCATGGGCTTCTTGATTTCCCGGAAAGGTGCGTTGGCAAAAGCCGCAATATCGGCGTCACCTGTGGCGTCTACTATCATTTTTGCGATAACGGCTTGCCTGCCTGCTTTGTTCTCCATGATCACGCCCTTGACTGCATCTCCCTCCATGATGGTACCAACAATGTAGGTGTGCAGCAAAAGATCTACCCCCTTTTCTTTCAACATTCGTACGAATTCGTATTTGACTACCTCAGGATCAACAGAACGCATTTCCAGCCAATCGGTATCAGGGCCTGAATGTCGACAGGGTATGTAGACATTCCTGTCTTTCAATCTATTCGCAATCTCTATATTGATCCCATTGTTCAAAGGAGGTGTGGTTATGACCAGAGCTGCGGTGACCAGTCCCCCGAGAAAGCCGTACTTCTCCAACAGCAGGACCCTTGATCCAAGTTTTGCGGCACTCATCGCAGCGGCAAAACCTGCATTTCTGGCTCAGTGATCCAATCCATTCCACTGACTCCTATTTTGTGTACATGTTGATTTCAAGAAACCATGAAATGTAGGGCCCCGACAGAGCCTAGCCAGACCAATCTGGTGTCACGTGCAGGTTTTAGTGTAACTCTAAATCTAAGATATCAGGAAGGCCTTCTGTTATGAATAGCTGTGTAAATGTCGCTGATAAACCTGCCAATTCCTGACAGCAACAGGAAACACGAGCCTACAAAAATCACCACCCTCATTGGCCAGATGGGTGGATCCCAAATTGTCCCCGATGTCAGATTTTGGGAAACCGCCTCCCACAGCCATGCGCCACTGTGCCAGACAAGCAAGCCACAGAAGACAAAAAACAAAACATTTGCCAAAAACAGATCGAGCAACGCCTGTGTCCGTGGGCTCCATCGGCTATAGAACACATCAATCTTAATATGAGCATCGAAGCGCCCAGCATAAGCACCAGCCATGATGTATGTGGTAGAACACAAATACAAGGTCAGCTCGAGTCCCCATACAGTCGGTGCATTAAATACATATCTCAATACCAATTCATAGCAGACCTGAAGTGTGGCCACCACTAATAGAAAGGAAAATATCTCTCCTTCTCGTTCGCAGATTCTTTGAACAAAGTGCAAAGCTGAGCTGATTCTAGAATCTGTAATCGGAGGCTGTTCATATCCAGGGTCTTTTGTACTCGACATCGTATTCTCACCTCATCTATGCATTAAATTCGGAAGCCACAGAACGATCTGAGGAAAAGCCATGCACAATGCCATGCCTATCAACTGGAGTCCCATGTAGGGTAAAACGGAACGATACAGATCGGTCATCGTTACATCTGGTGGTGCCACGGCTTTGAGATAAAACATGGAGTAGCCAAAGGGTGGGGACAAATAGGCGACTTGAAGGTTCAAGTTGAAGATGACGCCAAACCAAAGTGGATCAAATCCTAATGACTTGATAACAGGCACAAATATCGGAGCGAGCAGTACAGTAATGCCAACAATGTCAAGAACCATCCCTAGAAACAGGAGAATAAACTGTATCATTATCAGCACAAACCAAGGATTCAGGGGCAATGCAACCAGCGTACTTTTTACAAATTCAGCGCCGCCCCCGAGCGTATATGTAGCGATGAAAGTCATCGCCCCGAATACGATCCACATAATCAAACCCACTGTCTTCATGGTATCGAAGACAGATAGCTTTAAGGTACTCCATGTGAGCTTCCGGCGAATAGCAGCACATACTAAGGCTCCAAGGGCCCCTACCCCTGATGCCTCACCAGGCGTGGCGACACCGGCAAAAATGGAGCCCATAACGGATATAATTAACAAGATGGGCAGCACTAAAGACTTAAGCATGCTGATCTTTTCCCCTAAGGCCATCATCCGTTCTTCTGGAGGTGCGGCTGGACCGGCACCAGGGTTCAAATAGCACTTTATCCCATGAACAGCTTCCCAATGGATTCTCCAACGCTGACACCGTAAATGATAAACATGATACTCGGTGGAATCAGCACGCCCAGTGCCCCACCCGCTACGATGCAACCCAGTGCCATGTGTTTATCGTATCCACGCTGGAGCATGAAGGGCAGGGCGATTAGACCGGTTATGGTCACATCAGCCCCAGCCGTCCCGATCATGGCCGCCAAGATGGTACAAAGCACGATTGTCGCAGCTGCCAGGCCACCCCTGAGTCCGCCTACCCATGTGTGGAAAGCCTTGAAAAGATCGTTCGCGATTCCCGAATTCTGCAACACATTTCCCATAAAAACAAACAAAGGAATGGCGATCATGCTGAAGCTTTGCATAACATCCCATATGCGAAGTACCACCAAAGAAAGTGAACCTGGACCCCAAAGGTAGAAAGCAAAAGTCATCCCTAAGCCCCCAGTTGTCCAGGCAAGGGGTACCCCCACCGCGAGCATGATGAAAAAAGTTCCGAACATTAGCGCCGTCAATAATTCAGGACTCATTATGTCTCCTCAGAAAGTGCATCAGCCCATAATAGCACATAATCGCCTACTTTCAGTGGCCTGGATTTTAGGTAGAAAGGTCAGCTTTGGGGAATCAAACTGCTTGATTTGTTCTTTTTGGAGGCTGATTTGGGAGGGTTTTGTGAAATCTTGCAAAAATCAACCCTCCCGCTTTGGAATCATCAGCATCCATAATTGTTATTCTACGATGCCCCTCTTCTTCAAGTAATCAAGGATTGAGTCGATTATTTTTGCTGCCATAGGACTCTTCTTTTTCCACTCAATAGCGTTCTCAACAGCAATTTTTCTAGCTTTCTTCATATCCGCATCTGGCAGCGTGGTATGCTCCAGTCCCAAATCCACCATCTTGCCTAGGGTTATTACACTTTCAGCTTGCCCCATATAATCCCAGCGGTCACTGAGTTCGTAGATCATCATCTGCATGGCAGCCTGGAGATCAGGGGGCAGCTTCTTCCAGGCATCCGCGTTCACGCCAATATCGCAGATGGCAGTCGGGCAGTGAAATGATGGAAATAGGACATACTTCGAGACCTCATGAAGACCAATGTCCCAGTTTTCAGACAGGCTTACAAACTCAGCCGCATCAACCACACCTGTATCTAGGGCAGTATAAATTTCACCTCCTGGCAGAGGTACCGGAGAGGCGCCTATTTTCTGAAAAAGCATTGACGCCAGCCCCGGTGTGGTTCGTATTTTTAATCCCTTAAAATCACAGTTCACTAGCAAGTTCTTTACCACCGAAATGATCGACCCATATTTTGGCCTCGCTGGAGTTTGGCCAGACCCCGGCAAGGCTAAATATAGCGGAGAAAGCTGCGTCTTTACCTGCATAGTAAGCAGGTGCGTTATGGCCAACCTCAAAAATACCTTTATTCAGTGCATCGATCTGTTCGAATGCACCGACTAGTGTCCCTGCGCCATATAGCGTGATATCAAGCCTGCCACCTGTGGCTTCCTTCAGACTTTTAAAGGCTGCGTCAGCCGCTCTGAAACCAACGCTTCCTGGCACAGCATAGGTTTGTGCACGCCACTTGAATACCTTATCAGAAGCACCGTAACTGGCCATGGAAAAAACCAGGATCAGTGCCACAACAGTTAGACATGCTGTCAAAATCTTGCTTTTCATTTTTCACCCTCCTTTTTCATGTTTTTCTATTTTTGGTTTATTTGCTATCCCTCAGACCTTGTTGCTCTCACCTCCTTTCATCCAAGCCTCGGTTATTGTCGAAACCAGCTTTTGGTCCAATTAGACTGCCTGTCTCATTTCTCGATAAGACTTAGCATACAGCTAGGTCCTCAGTCGAGCCTTACCATACAGTATCCTCAACCTCGTAACAACCCTCCGTGTGTATCGCTTTCATTCGGGGTTTCGTTGTATTAGCTCGGCTGCTCTTTGCACAGACTCAATGATCTGTTCGTATCCGGTGCATCTGCAAAGGTTTCCTTCAAGGGCTTCCTTGACATCTTCAAGGGTGGGTGTAGGGTTCTCATCTAAAAGCGATTTGGTCGCCAGGATCATCCCCGGAGTACAAAATCCGCACTGAAATCCATATTTCTCTATAAAGGCCTCTTGAATCACGTTCAAATGGCCTCCCTTAGAAAGACCTTCAAGTGTCGTGATTTCTGAATTTTCTACCTGAACCGCTAGCAGGAGGCAAGACCTCACTGGCTTGCCATCGAGAAGCACTGTACATGTCCCGCACTCACCCACATCACAGCCTTTCTTGACACTCGTGAGTTTCAGTCGATTTCGCAAAAAATCCAGAAGTGTCAGGTTGGGTGAGATCACTTCCTCGATCACTTCACCGTTCACATGTAACCTCATCGGGTTTGCTCTCCTCCAATAGCTACTTTTTTAAGTACTCTTTTAGCAAGCAAGCCTACCATTTCTCTCCTGTAGGCTGCCGATGCTCTGAGATCAGTGATCGGATTTACCTCATCGCATATCATTTTTGAAGCCTTCTCAATTCCATCCTCACTCACTTCTGAGCTTCGCAGCAATTCTTCAGCCTTTTTGATCCGAATGGGGATTGGAGCCACTGCCCCAACGGCGAGCCTTATTTCTTCAAATCTTCCGTTCTTGATCACCCCAAATGTGGCAGCCGAGGCTATGGATAAGGTGAAACCTTTTCTTCTTCCCAGCTTAAGAAAAGCCGATCGACCTTTTTTGCAGGGGATCTGCAGTTCCCTCAGCACTTCATCAGGCATTTTGGCAGTTTGCCCGGGCCCTGCGAAAAACTCAGATATTGGCAAAGATCGCTCACCATCAGGGCTTTGCAATATAACCGACGCGTTCAACGCAAGTAGGGGTGGTGCACTGTCCGCTGCAGGCGAAGCGCTGCACAGATTGCCTCCGATGGTCGCTCGATTTCGAATTGGATGTGATGCTAAAAACCCAATTGCCTCGGCGAGCAATGGCGCCTTTTCCTGTACCAACGGTGATTCCTTTATGGAACTTAGTCGTGTCGCAGCACCGACGTGAAGGAAGTCCCCTTTTACCTTAATGAACGATAATTCTGAAATCTTATTAATATCTATTAGAACATCAGGAGAGACTATGTGCTTTTTCATCCATACGATCAAATCCGTACCGCCAGCTATTAGGCTAGCTCCGTCACCATATTCTTTGAGCAGGTCTAGAGCACTGCTTAATGACTGAGGGGCGAAGTATTCAAATCTTGAGAGCGGTCTAATTCCCACTTCCATCACTGTTTCTCTCCTTGAGTGCGAAGTACACCTTTTCGGCGTTTAAGGGTAGGTCATAAAACCGAATAGCTGTTGCATCATACACGGCGTTCGCTATCGCTATGGGTGTAGCGATAAAAGCGATTTCTCCCACCCCCTTTGCTCCGTAAGCAGAATACTTGTATTCATCCTCAATGGCGATAAAATTCGCTAAATCCGGCTTATCCTTTATTGTCGGTATGATGTAATCTGTGTAAGAGTTGTTTAGCATTCTCCCGTTTTCCATAACCACCGTTTCTGTCAAGCCATATCCGAGTCCCAAGGTGCCACAACCATTTACCTGCCCCTTCACAACTTCGGGCTGGATGATTTTTCCGGCTGCCACACCCGGATACAGTTTCAAGACATCTACCTGACCCGATTCAATGTCCACCTCAACCTCCGCGATTGTGCACCCAAAGGTATATGCAGCGTATGGTTCGCCTTGCCCGGTATCGGTATCGGGAAAGCCCCTTCGCGCCAGGATAAACCCAAATTCAGACGGATTGATACCTCTCTGATACATCTCCATCGCTAATTCTCTAAAGGATATCTTCTGCGTTTCGTCGTTCCTGCTCCAGACGACCCCATCTTCTATTACAATCTCATCCTCATTGCAGGCTAGCATTTCTGAGGCTAGGGCATTCAACTTTTCCCTTAGCTTCAAGGCCGCATTCACAGCAGCTGTACCTCCTATAAAGGTCCCCCTTTGGGCATGGGTTTCGCCGCTGTCTGGCATCCGACTGGTATCATTGGTTTCAACTTTTACCCATTCGTAGGGGACTCCTAATACTTCTGCGACCATCATGGCGTGGGACGTAACTGACCCCTGGCCAATCTCCACAATTCCGGTACAATAGATTACACTTCCATCCGGGTTGAGTATAATTGATGCGCCAGCCCAATCCTGCTTGAATCCCGTGGTGCCGCACCCATGCCAGCTGCAACCTACACCAATGCCCCGTCTTTTTGTCCCTCTCTGTGCTTCCTTGCTTTTAGCTTTCTTTTTTCTCCATTCGGCGGATTCTGCCACTTTCTCAATCAGTTCTTTGACTCCAACAGAATGGTCTAGGAGCTGATCCGTGCCCGTTCTTGATCCAGGCACAAGTGCGTTCATCACTCTTAACTCCACTGGATCCATCTTCAGCTCTTCTGCCAGTAGATCCATCTGCGATTCGGTAGCAAACAGCATTTGGGGGTTCCCAAATCCGTTAAAGGCTGCAACCGGGAGATTATTCGTATAAACTGCCGTGCCTGTTATCTTGCAGTGCGGCACTTCATAGACCCCCGTTGCGTGATAGGCCGCGCGCTTCATCAATCCAATCACCTGCGCTGCATAACCGCCACAATCACAGATATAATCCACTTCAATGGCCTTGAGCTTGCCATCTTTTGTAGCGCCTGTTTTGAATTTGATCTCAAACGGGGTTCTTTTGAAGCGATACATGAAGGATTCATATCGTGTGTACACTATCATGCATGGCTTCCCAGTTATCTCAGCCGCGACAGCAGCCATGCTCGAAATGACAGGGCCATAAGTGTCCTTACCACCAAATCCTCCACCGATATAAGGTGTGATGATCCTCACTTCTGCTTCCGATCTACCAAGAACGCGAGCCACGGCTTTACGGGTTCTGAACGGACCTTGATTTGTGCTTATAACGGTGATGCCTCCCCGCTCCTCAGGTATCGCCACAGCAGCCTCAGGCTCGAGGTAGGCATGATCTTGGGAGCCTGCACGATAGATCTTTTCAACGATGACGGTGCATTTCTTGAAGGCCTGTGTGACATCGCCTTTTCTTATTTTGACATCACCAGGTGACTTCTTCTCATGGATCTTGAAATCGCCTGCCAAAGCTTGTTTTGGATCAAAAACCGCTGGGAGCTCCTTATATTGGACTTTGACAGCATCCGCACCAGCCCATACAGACTCCTCATCTTTCGCAGTCACTAGGGCGACTATGTCTCCAACATGCCGAGCCTTATCGCAGGTGATGAGCGGTTGGTCTTCTAAGTAATACCCACACTGATTCTGCCCAGCAATGTCCTCGCCGGTGATTACACATTCAACACCGGGAACACGCAATGCTGCTTCCTTATCGATCTTCTCTATACTGGCATGAGGATGAGGGCTTCTTACGGGGCGTACAAAGAATGCATTCCCAATAAGGAAATCAGCTGTGTATTTCGCACGTCCAGTGACCTTTTCAAGTGCATCCACCCTCCTGACATTCTTTCCTATTATGTTGTAGTCCTTGCCTGCCAGCAGGTTCTTCACTTCCTCTAAATAATTACGATGCATTCTTACTCCCGTGTTCTAACTAAACTTGTCTGCTAGGCAGTCCGTATTATCTGCGAAATCCCCCACATATGTTGGCTTCGGCCTTTACAGTGTGAATAGATGAACAGAGCACTGTCGCATCCTAACATAATAATGGGCAGTTTACGTTAGTGCTGATGGGCAAATTGAGAGAGTTCTAGTCCGTAAGTTTTGCACAGACTGTCACGAACACTATTGATGTATCATGATGTCTACAGCATTCGGGACAGGACAGACTGAGTAACAACCTCCGCACCCAATACAGTTGTCCTCCTGCACCCAGGTGTGTTCACTGCCTTCCTGCATGGCTCGATAAAAACATGCCTTGAGACAGCGTCCACAGTTGTTGCAGAATTCTGGATTGACCTTCGCCTTCTCCCGGGGCATGTCGGCGTAAGCCATGGCAGCGTCGGAAGCGATTCCCCTCATTTGGTCCAGGTTCTCGTATCCTTTTTCATTCATGAATTTTTCCAAGCCGCGCACCTGCTTGCCCAGCCACTCGTAACCATAGACCATTACCGCAGAACACATTTCAACGATATGGGCGCCGCTCATGATGAACTGAACCACATCTCGCCAGTCGTAGGCACCATTGGTTCCGGCTATAAAGAGGTCGTCTTTGTAAGCCCGCCGAACTTCGTTGATCCAACGCAAAGTCAGCGGTTTGATCCAAGGACCTCCAACACCGGCCTGACCATAAATGAGGGGTTTACCAGTCTCAATATCTGGCACAAACCCGATAAACCGATTGGTGAGGGTGACCGCCGCTGCGCCGGCCTCCTTGAGTCTACCTGAGAATCCGACAAGATCGGTCACCTGTGGTGTGACCTTAATCATGATGGGCACGCCAACTGCTTCAGCTACAGCCTGGGTGATCTCACAGCCGTAGTCGAAATCCTGACCGACGTTCATACCAGTGCGTACACCAGGCATCAGTTTGGGGTGGGGACACCCAAAGTTTAGCTCTATTAGTGGCACACCGGCATCCTCAATCTGTTTTCCTAGCTCCACCCAGCCTGAGATCTCCGTTGAAGCGATACTCCCAATGACCACGGCATCATGGTCAGCAGCGTAGCTCACTGTTTCTTTGATTTCCTTCAGAAATTCTTCTGGTTCTTCCAGGGCCAAACCGCTTCGCCCATATAGGCTGAATGCGCGAGGCACCTTACCCCGGCAGACCTCGTGACGTTCATTCAAGAATCGCCATTTGGACCGAGTGGTCAACTCACGCATGGCCGGAGAGTCAGTCATGGTTTTGGCAATGACACCACCTGCTCCTGTGTCGATGCACTTTTTCATGTTGTGGGCATTTAAAGTAGGCTCAGCCGAGGAGGCTACAATTGGGTTTTTTATCCGAACGCTACAGAAATTAGCTTCCAAATTCGCCATCATTTACTCCCTTTCAATTCATTTGATCAATACCAGAAGTGTTCTCGAATTGGCCACATCCCGTGCTCAGCCAATCCAATCGATCCCTTAAGGCAGGAAAACGCTTTCTGGCATCCCTTAGCACATTCAAGTCAATTTCAACCCGCAGGATGGTCTCTTCGTCCCCGCCACTGGTCAAAATGGTACCCCAGGGGTTAATCATCATACTATGCCCGACGAATTGAGTTCCCATGTTCAGTCCCACAGAGTTTGCCGATACGAGGAAACACTGATTTTCTAATGCCCGCACACGATTCAGCATAATCCAGTGCTCCAACCGAGGGTATGGCCAAGCCGAACACACCAAAAACACTTCAGCCCCTTTTTCAACCATTCTCCGGAATAGCTCTGGAAAGCGGAGATCGTAACACGTAGTCAAACCAAAGGTACCTAAAGGCGTACTGGCGACAACAACATTGTCGCCACGGCTTAGCAGTTGCGTCTCTTTAGATTTGTAGCCAAACAAATGAAGCTTACGGTAGTTTGCAAGAATCTCACCCTGTGGAGAGATCAAATAACTTGAATTGTAGTATCTATCACCATCCTTTTCCACGAAACTGCGGGTATGTAAGTGAACCTCCATGTCCTTGGCCAATTCTCTAAGTGTGGTCAATGTGGGTCCTTTTCTGTCTTCGGCTTCGGGCATATAGCGATCGAAGCTCATGAATCCGATGTTCCAGAGTTCCGGGAGCATGATGAGGTCAGCGCGACGAGCGCGCCGAATGTTTTCAACGGCCTTGTCGATAGTACCCTGCTTGTCGTTTTCAACCACAGCCATCTGTATAGAAGCCACCCACATCTTGAATCCCTCCTATTCCACGGTCATATAGTCTAAGGGTTTGATTTCGTAAGCAAGCTCGAGACGGCGGTTGAGCCTAGGATCCTTCAATTGGGCCATGAACCGCTCACCGAATACAAAGCTGCCGGTTAGGCTGCCCAAGGTACCAGAGAAGATCACAGTTTTGTCTAGAGGGACGGGAATCTTTGAGCGCACAAATTCCATAAGCCCCTTAGGGTCGAGTATTAGTTCGAGACACCCCTTCTGGTAGAGCATTTCTTCTCCATGTTTTAACACCTTGCTTTCAATCTCCAGATCATCCCAATGGTCTGCCACTTCGGATAGGGGCCAGACAGCCAGACCGAGCACATTGGGACAGATCTGTTTGGACCGGGGTATGTCGCTCTCCTCTAGATGCCGGTCGGTGTGGTCACTGCCTAGACCCACATAGATGGTGTTCTCGTTCTCTACCAGGAGCACATATTCGACCTCACCACAAGTTTCATTACTGTATACCTCAATTTCCGATTCGGTTGTCAGCATGCGTGTATTCACCGGGTATAGAGTAGGTGTGGTTTTGGGACCAGGAATTCCCTTCGTCGCTAGCTCCTCGATATGTCGTCGTACTTCATCCTGATCTCGACCTACGTAGCCAGCATTG
>SMTZ1_10004913_pt1 | contig 13427 bp, 8 predicted proteins | sample DeeMarSWOR136_30_FD_25667 | JGI IMG/M metagenome (IMG submission 25667) | reverse complement strand
CCATAGGCGCTTATAGCATCCTCGCTTGCACCTGGACTCCTCACATCCAGCTTTGCCCCCGGATTGGTTGTACCTACGCCAACATTGCCGCCGGCATATACATCGCCGTTGAAATAACCGGCCCAGTTAGAAGTACCACCGGAGGCCGAACCATAGATACCAACATTATTGCCGGTAGTTGTGGCCGAACCATGAACACCATAATAAACAGGGTCTAACGTCATTAATTTGTATCGATAACCCAGATGACCCACGACATCCGACCCGTATGTTCCCTTCACGCCGGAATCATAAGTAGTTGTTACAGGGAAACCGGTCTCATGATGATAACTTAGTTTGCCGTTCATACTGCCATCGGCTGCCTCTATCTTGGCAGTAGGACTGCTTGTACCGATGCCGACCTTGCCGTCAATTATTGTTAATCCCTTCTCACTGGTTTCATCCTGTGTAATGAAAAGCCTGTCTCCGCCACTGTCACTGACAATGTCCCATGAATGTCCCCCGTAACTAACTCGTATTCCCTCGCCCCATGCACCTGCATTCTGCTCAATATGCAGTTTTGATTCGGGGCTGGTTGTCCCGATACCAACTTTGCCTGTATCGCTTATCAATATTCTGGTAGTTCCTTCATCTGTTGCCAGATGAAGCCCACCTGCATCGTGGGCTTGAATCTTCTGATCAACCTCAATGTTACCCCTTACGTCGAGCATAACCTCAGGACTCTCTGTACCAATCCCAACCTTGCCAGATTGGCCAGGTGCTCCGAACGGCCCCTTACCGCCGTCTCCTGGCAAGAGAATAATATCCCCACCCGGATAACCTACGACGCTTATCCCGCCAGAGGGCCGGTCTCCCCCTTCCTGTGCCTTGATTATAATATCATTCCCATCCATATCATCTGCTGCTTTACCACCGTCGACGTGCAATTTTCCAGCTGGATGTATTGTGCCTATTCCAACATCCTCCGCATTATCCACGAATATACCTCTGGTTTGCAAAGCATAGGGGGTAGGCGTAACTTCCTGACGCGGACTTAAGGTAACAAAATCATTAACATCATTGCTATCTCCAGGTCGTAATAAAATCTCCAGCCATTTTGCACGACCGTTAAAACTACTACTACCGAAATCGAGTTCCACAGTAAAGTAACCGTCTATCACATCTATGTCGTTGACATCATACCCCGGGGGAAGTTCATAGCCGGCTCCATTCGGTTCATTGTAAAGCTTGAACAAGAAGTCGTATACTCCATCAGAGGGGCCGTTTGCGTCCATTAACCGCCCCTGGTAGGTAATGGCCGTGCCCATTGGCACTGCCTCGCTGACCTTAGGTAGATAGACCATCAGGTACAAAACCAATACCAAAAATGCCATGATTTCTTTCCTTTTCATTTTTTATCCTTTCGAAAATTAATAATATTTGTTCGTTTATCCTGTGTATCTTACATAGCCTCAGACATTTGATTTTGCTGGATCATCCTCTCTAAAGCCTCAAGTCTTTGTTTCAACGATTGGTTTTCCTCTGTAAGCTTTGTTTTCAAGGATTCGTTTTCCGCTTTCAGTTCTTTGATGGCCTCAACCAGTACGGGTACAATACGGTCATAATTGACCGAATAGAATTCGTCATCATCATCGCCTTTTTTGTTGACAACCTCGGGAAGGACCTCTGCGACTTCCTGCGCGAGGAATCCAATCTGCCTTTCTTCACTGAAATTATGTTCCGGGTATTCATCCTGCTTCCAGCTAAATTCCACTCCCCGCAACTCCATGACTTTGCTCAGAGAATCCCTAAGCGGTTCCACGTTTTCCTTAAAACGGGCGTCGGAGGATGTCAAGTAGGATCCTGTGGTAAAGATGTCGCCGACACTATAAACGCCATAAGTTCCGCCCCACGCTCTAATGCCGGTGCCGGCAGGACACATTCCGTAAACGCCCCAGCCGGTGCCGCTGTGTGATCCCCACACCCCAATCCCGCCGGCACCGGTGCCAAGGTTTTCTCCTCGAACACCGGCCGACATCGAGCCCGCGGATGTGTTATTCAACTGCCCATGGACCGAATAGGCATAACTCGAGCCGGAGTCGTTTCTGGCCATGAGAGCCGGCGCTGTGCCACTCCCGGAATCGTGCCATGCGAACACTCCGGTCCCGCCAGCGCTGGCGGCGGCGAAATAGCCACCATAGTTGGTCCCCGAGCCATTGGAGGCCCAGCCCAAAACACCTATACCGCCGATGCTGTCGCTCTGTCCGTGTACTCCTGTAGTGTCGCCCGAGGGGGCGTAAGTTCTTCCGACCACGCCCATGCCGCTGCTACTCCAGCTCAAGCCCTGTACACCATAGACAGCGCCGGTGTTAGAAGTGGCTTCACCGACGATAGCACTACAATAAGAGGATGTGGTGTTGGTTACACCCTTTACTCCGGGCTTTGTCCCGGTGGTAGAGCTGTGAATACCATATACCCCGATGCCGTTACCCCCGGTGTCACCATAGACACCGTAACCGTTGCCGGCATGCCAGCCATAAACGCCGGCACCTTTATCTGCCGTGCCATTGTTTTGACCGCGAACTCCGGCCGAGTTGGTGCCGGGCGTTGTGCTGGTGATAACGCCGCGCACACCGGAAGTACTGTTAGAGTTGGAGTCGCATTGACCATGCACACCCGGCCATGTCCCGGTTACGCCCGTGCGGTGGCCGTAAACAGCGATATATGGAACGGTCGAACGGATTCCGTGAGCGCTTTCGGTGGAAACCACTTCTAACTTGGAGATCGGCGTCGTGGTCCCTATACCTATATAACCGGTCGGGATTGAAAACATGTTACTGTCACTGACCAGCCAGTCATTGTCATTGCCGGTGTTCTCTGCATAAATGGCATAGGGGGTGGGAGTCACCTCATGGCGCGGGCTCAGGATTGTAACGCGATTCTCGCTGTCACCCGGCCGAACGCCAATTTGCAGCCACCTTGCATCACCGGTAAACGCCTTATCTCCGAAATCCAACAATACCGTGAAGTACCCGTCGATTACGTCAAGGTCGTTTATGTCAATGGTTGGTCCTACCTGAAAGCTGTTAAGTACCGGGTCCTGGAATAGCCTGAACTCAAAGTCGTACTGCCCGTCTGCCGGACCGTTGGCATCCATCAGCCTTCCCTGATAGGTCCAGGCCGTACCCATGGGTGCTGACTTGCTGACTTTTGCCATGCAGACCATCAGACCTAAAACCAGCAAACTAATGACTACTTTTATTTTTTTCTTTTTTGTTTCCATTCTTGTACCCTTTCAAAAGATTGTTGAATTTGTCGGCGTACGCTATGTGTACTGATATTGCCTGGTGATTTGGCTAAATTGGTGTAATGAACATCATTTTTTCATCACGTTGCCTCCTGCATTTTTACATCGATAGGAATCGGTTGAATTATACATCTTTTAAGCTGAAAGTCAATGCTAAAAAACTTAATCAGATGAATAAAGGGTAATTGGGGGACATTGTTAGAGTTTGAAACATTGTAACAAAAGGTGGTTTTGCGGGCTTTACATGCACCTGAGTGTGTGGATGGAGGTCTGTAAACCACTTTATAAGGCAAAAAAGCATAGAAAAAGCCCCTGCTTGCGAGGAGGAGGAGAAGGGTAACAGGGGCTTACAAAATCCTTTATATCTATATACGAGTCAGGAATAGTTTTGTTCAGCCGGATGGGCCATTAAACGAATATTTGGATATCCAAGACAGGGATGTGAAAGAAGGCTGAAGCAATCGTCTTGGAATCAGCATTTGACGAAGTTAAGCCGGATTGGCCATCGCCTGGATGAAGGCGTCGGCTTCGGCTATAGAAGCCTCCATTTCCTTAATCAGTGATGCAATGTCTGCTTCTACGGAGGCCAGCTCATTTTGTAACGATGCGATGGCCTGAGCATTGAGATTATGTTTGAGGAACAGGACCTGGTCGCGGAAGGCAACAAGTACGGGGTCTATTTTTGTCTCAGCGCGTTTCATCGCGCCGATAAGATATGAATAGCGTTGTCGGGTTTGGCCGAGTTTTTGCTCGCTCGCACGGCGGAGTTTCTCGTTGGAATATTGGTCCAGCTCGGATTTCCACTCATCGAATAGTGCCTTGGCCACACTTTCGACATCAGCGATGCGTTTTTTGACTGCCTTTGCTTTCGACTCGCTCTTTCCGAGTTCGGTATTGAGCTCATTGTATTTTGCTTCGAGCTTGCCCCCCTTAAAGTCCGCAATCTCGCTGAACTTTTCCAGAGCGGATTTAAACTGCTCCTTGGCATCCTGCTGGGCGTCCCGTGCATCCTCGACCCGGCTGACCAGTAAGTCTCTCTTATGATAGCCGAAGGTTTCCATTGTTGAGTAATAGAGGTTCTGGCATCCGATCAAGGTTGATGCAACTAAAATAAGAGCGACAGTCCGTGTGTTTTTCATTTTTTCCCTTTCTTTAATTCTCAAAGTTGCAGCAAACTATCATTGTACTTTTGTGAGACTGCAAATCAAGCGAGAAAAAAGGCGTTTTGAGTGTAGGTTTACGAAAGATGTCTTGTTTCAAGGTATAGCTGATGAAAAGCATAATAGCTACCTATGTATCCTTTTGCAAGGACATATCACCCGGGCCGAGTTTGTCATACCACGTAAACTTCATGATTACCGAGGTTACTATAAGCACCACCACCGATATCCACATTGTTTTGTATTGCCTGATGACTATGCAGATTGGGATTATGTTCAATGTCAACTGCCATACGATTCCAATACTCACATTGAATGCATCGCGTCCGAAGTTTTTGTTGGGCTCCAGATTCGGGTGCTTTCGGACGAGCTTATCATAAACCGGCTTCCAAAAGCCCCACGGACGAACGGTGCTGTAAAAGTCCTCAAGGGTCTGGTCTGTTTCCGGCGGAGTTTTCAGGCAGACAATTACTGAGGCAACAGCACTGAATATCAGGATAAACGGGAATGCAATAAGGGCATCCGGCAGGGGGGCAAGGGCCGGGAATAAATGTTCCGCCGCCGAAGGGATAAACGATGGAAAGAGTAGTCCTGCGATGACGCCTGCAATCATGCCTGCAAAATATCCGTATCCGTTGAACCGCCACCAGTGCCACTTCAGCAGATTCGGAGCGACATAACCACCGTACAGAGCCGCGGCAATCCACTTGGTAACATTGTCGATTGAGCCGATGTGAAGACCAACGACTATTGATATGCCTAACAATAAAACTGTGCATAAGTAGCCGAAACGAACGTATCTCTTTGCCGGCGAGTCGGGATTGATATATCTTTTGTATATATCGTTGACGATGTAAGCGGCACCGGCGTTGATTGTGGAATCGAACGTGCTCATAAAGGCGGCAAGCAGTCCGGCAAGCAGGATGCCGACGAGACCTACGGGGATGTATCCTTCAATGACGTACGGCAGGATTTTTTCAAAGTCGAACTTTCCGCCAGCTTCAAGCATCTTGTTGACCTGGGGGCTGAAGTAGACCAACCCAAGGACGGCGATGCCTGTAATCATCAAAAAACGCGGGACAAGCTGCACAATGGACATCCACCAGTTTTCCAGAGCGGCTTCCCGTGGATTGCGGGTTGAGAGGACATGCTGCATCCCATAGCCGGCCGTGGGGCCAGCCACACTGATTAGCAGTCCTTTAAACAAGCACATCATAATAACTACACCGAATAGTGAATAACCGTCTTTCACAATATTGTTGTTCAATTGGTCGATTCGGCCGGTCCAGTCGAGATTAAGTTTCCAGCCAAAGAAGAGTTTATCCCATCCTTCAGGTACGAATTTGTCGAGGAGTTCGGGGCTTACCTTATCGATTGCGACAATAGCGATGAATATTGAGGCCACAGTCAACAGGGCGAACTGAATCAGGTCTGTCAATACGACGCTATACCACCCACCTAAGAGAAGATAAGCCGTTGTTACGGTTAAGATAATCGCTGCGTACATATCCGCAGAAGAGAATGGACCCCAGGCCAAATCCCAGGGGAAGAAAACCTCAGCGAATTTTCCAATACCGGCGAATGCATAGCCCAGAAAAGCAATGGTCAGTATAAGTGCGTAAATTACCACGCTTATATGTGAAAGGTTTCCTCCCAAACGGCCACCAAAACGGGTACGCATCCATTCGGCACCAGTGAGGACATTGGACCGACGAATCCAGGGCCCTAAATATACCTGCCTGAAGACCCTGTCGAAGAGCGGCCAGATCCAGGGGATGAAGGCCGCCTTGAGTCCGTAGGTAAATAGCATTGCTACGAACCACATGGTGCCGGTGATGTCGAATCCGCTGGCACCATGCGATGTCCCGATTACATACCAGGGCAGGCTTTTGCCCCCAAGGAAGTAAGCTTCGAGGTTTTTTGAGGCTCTCTTGGACAATAGCCAGCCTACAAAAATAACCATTGTTAGATAACCAATTATTATCCAGATATCTACAGGGTGAAGTTGCATTCGATTTCCTTTCTTAAGCAGGGCAGGACAACAGGTAATCTAAAAGCTCTTCAAGAGTGCATGTGGCTAATGCGACGTATTTGTCGGCTGCGCCATAATACACGAAAAGTGTATCACCGATGACCACTTTCCCGCAGGGAAAAACACAACCTTTGTAATAGCCATCAATTTCGTAGTCTTCTTCCGGCTGCATAATCCAGTCTGTAGTGCGGTGCAGCACTTTGGTTGGATCTTTCAAGTCCAGCAGTAGTGCACCAAGTCGATAATATTTATCTGCACCAACAGCGTGGTAAATGGTCAGCCAGCCATGTTTGGTCTTGATGGGTGGTGTGTTGATGCCGATTTTGCCGGATTCCCAGTCATGCTTTTGTTTCACAAGAAGCTGGCTTTTGCGAAATCCCAGCAGGTCATCAGCCGTTGATATCCAGACAGCCGGAAACTCTGTGTTATATTTGTTTCCCACCCATTCCAATGGTCTATGCATCATCACGCATTTGCCGTTGACCTTTTCAGGGAATAGTATTACATCTCTGTCATCCAGCATAGGATCGGTCAGGCGGCCTGCGCGAAAGAAGCTCTTAAAGTCTTTTGTAAGAAGCAATCCCGTGCTTGTGGCATTTTTGCGAAGGATGCGGGGGAAATCCTGGGGACAGACGGGCGGTTTATACTGCTCATGTTTGGGCATCCAGAACTGGCCGAAAGGGAAAAACCTGCAAGCATAAGTGATGTAGTAATATTGGCCGATTTTTACCATTCTGGGGTCTTGAACGGTACTGGCGTCAAAACCATCGATGCTTGGGCCAAAAACCGGCTGGTCGGAAACACGCTCAAAGTGGTAACCATCGTTGCTCACGGCCAGACCGAAATAACACTTGTATTCGGGACCCGATTCAGCGGCCCTGTATAAAAGTAAAACTTGCTTTTTGTCCTGGTCATACCAGGCAGCGGGATTAAAAACGGCGAGGCTCTCCCATTCGTTGGCCGGATTTGGGTGAAGGATAGGATTATCTTCATAACGTTTCAACTTCACGGTATATGCTCCAAACAAGTTCTAATAACATTCTCGACATTCGGACTTTGGTCAAGCGAAGAATCAAATTCTGAATAAGATATATAATTGCTCGAACGAAAGCAAATGTAACAGACGGGTTTTATGTAAAATATCTGAATAATGAATGTAGTAGAGATAAAGTAATCAGAAAATTCTTAATAAATATGGCAGCTTGATGATATAATTATCGGTGATAAACGACCGAACTGTTAAGTAAGGAATGAACAATGGACAGGTGGATATTTAAACGAATTAGGTTATGCTTTTTACTATCGCTCATTTTTCTTTTTGCGATCTCACCGAGTCTCCTTTTGGCGCAGAATCCTGCGACCTTAGCTAAAACTCATATACCCAGACTCGAAAAAGTGCTCAAGGAGAATATTATCTCTTTCTGGGATGCCAGGAGTTTGGACCTTGAAAATGGCGGCTATATTATCGGTTTTGGGCCGAATGGTGAACGTAAAGAGCAGATAACAAAAATGATTGTCACTCAGTCCCGTATTGTGTGGTTATACTCTCGACTGGCCCGCGATGGTTATAGTAGAAAAGAGCACCTGAAGGCCGCAGATTTAGGCTACCGATTTTTGAAAGAAAAGATGTGGGATTCTAAAAATGGCGGCTTTTACTGGGAGGTAGACGTAAGCGGCAGCAAGAAGCTGAAACCTCGAAAACATCTTTACGGGCAGGCCTTCGCACTTTACGCCATTTCTGAATACTATATGGCCTGTAAAAGACGGGATGTTTCGGATTTTGCGATTCAGTTTTTCAATCTGTTGGAAGAAAAGTGCCATGACGGAAAGTACGGAGGTTACATAGAATCCTTTGATGAGGACTGGACACCCTTGCCAGATAATGAACTTTCATATATGGGCGTAGAATCCGGCCTGAAGCTGATGAATACACATCTACATCTGCTCGAAGCGCTGACTGCCTTTTATCGAACCAGTAAGTTGCCTCTTGCTCGTGAGCGTTTGTTAGAGCTGATCCGGATTCAAAGTAATGCAGTCGTACGAAAAGACCTGGGGGTCTGTACAGACAAGTACGAACGCGACTGGACTCCAAGGCTGGATGGAGACTATGCGAGGGTCTCTTATGGCCATGACCTTGAGAACATCTGGTTACTCATAGACGCGTGTAATGTTGCCGGTGTTTCGAACTATCCTCTGCTGGACTTGTACAAGGCTTTATTTGATTATTCCCTGAAATATGGGTATGACCAGGTAAACGGAGGATTCTATGACAGTGGCCCTTTTAATAAAACCGCCGATAGGCGTGCAAAGGTCTGGTGGGTCCAGGCTGAAGCGCTTGTCAGTCCTCTGTATATGTATGAGCTGACACAAGACACCAAGTATCTCAGTGTTTTTGAGAAGACTTACGACTTCATTGAAAAGAATATGGTGGATTGGCAAAATGGGGAATGGCATGCTAATATCACGCCGGAAGGACACAAACAAGGCGATAAGGCCAACGTCTGGAAAGCAGGTTATCACAATGGCCGAGCTATGATTGAATGCTTAACGATGTTGAAGAAGAAGGATTTCTAAGAGGTTCACCGGATCGCCGGATTTATCTTTATATGCCATTTGATAATCAAGTTATTCTGTCACCGGTGACCTCAATATCATTTCGATTTTTTTAATCAAAACCACTTCGGTTCCCAATCCCATGTTTGGTTGTTTACCTTACAATATTCTGAGATTTGCATCATTTTGTCCTATAAACTACCGGATGGTACGCCAGAATCCGGCTTGTATTTCATAACCTGCTTTTATTAAAACAAAACGGGAATTATTTCTTGACTTAAGGGTTTAAAATAGGTAAAATAGCTTTATCGAATATGGGGTTGTTAGCTTGTTCAGGGAGGGTTACCTTATCGACAATGGATGGTTTTATACCTATCACTGTTTATTGCTTTGAAAGGGTGTAAAGATGAAAATTATTCCAACTAAGTTTTCAAAAATCGATTTTATTCAGCAGATTATCACATGCTTGCTGGCGGTCATTCTGTTCTTAACTATGCTGTCTTCTGTTGCTTGGTCGGGACCAAAAGGCAAGGCGATTGGCAACACTGATATTCACGCCAATGGTCCTATTCCAATAATAAACGGCAGAATTAATCCTGCTGGTGTTATCGTAGGTAGTGGAGGCATTAAAATCGATGGAACTGCAAAGCCTGGTGATACCTCCGGTCAAAATGGGGTGAGTACTTTCAATCCAGCAAGTTCCGCTCTTATGCTCAATGCACAAGGGAATGGTGTGCTTGGAAACGTGAACAGAGGCAAGGGTGTGGGAGGAAATACGCTTGCTCTTGCCGCTGGTGATAACTTTTCCATGGCTATCCCGGGCATTGGTTCCTTATCAGCCTCGCTCACTTTACCGGATCCAATAGGTGCGAAAGGACCTAATCCAGCCCACGGTGGCAGTCATCCTAAGAAGGGTGGTGGAAATCCTGGTGGAGGTAATGGTAACGGTCATTGGGGGCAGGGAAATCAAGGTAATGGGAAAGGCAACACCTTTATGGGCAACCAGGGCCGTGGTGTTGGTGAAGGAATGGCTGGAATCGATCCGGGAACAACCGAACCACCGGAAGGTCCCGGTGGATCAGATCCTCCCGAGCCGCCGGATACGCCGGAACAACCCGAAAATCCGACTACGCTTTTTGTGGAAGCGGCCCCCATCCCCAAGGACGTGATATTCAAAATGGGGCAATGCCCTGCTTTGATGGCGTTGGCAGCTAAGGAACTTGGGGTTTCAAGAGATGATATGCAGATCCATTTAGTAAATGCTCTCGCCGATTCTGAGGACATTAATCCCTGTCAATCGTATGCAAAGCTCGCGAATTGTGCTGCTGTCTTAAGAGATCCCGGCCAGGTGAGGACTGCCGCTCTTGCAAAGGTGATTAATGAGATAGTCTCGTCTACAGCACCAATCTCCGAAGAATTGCTTGCCTCAGTAAGTCAGGCATTGGCGAATCACCGAAATGATGAGGACAAGGCTCACTACAGACTGGCCGGCAAGTGGCTCGATGCTCTCGTAGAATATGTTGGGATCCTGCAATCTGAAGTGAATTGGTCGGCAGATGAATCTGTGGAGTTCGTTTTGGACAAATACATTGCACCTGTAACAGAAGGCAGTGACGTAAATCTTGCGATGTTTCTTCACTTACAGATGGAATCTCTTAGTGGTTCTTAGAGCATAATTAATTTCTTCGATGACATTACTCGAATTGGTTTGTATAAACAACTTACCCACGCGGCCGTATTATTTCTAACGGCTGCGTGTTTTTTGCGCGAGAGAATAGCTTGCTGGCTGAAGCCCAGTTTGTGTCGCGTCTCTTTATATTTTTTCTTATTTTTTTTTGATCGGTTTCCCAAAACATTTCACAGCTTGTTCTTCCAAGACTTCCCGAAAAATATTGGAGTATTTCCGAAAGTTCAAACGCCTTATATACTCCATAGTATTACCTATTGTCTGCAGTACTACTGCAGTGGACCTCGAAAATCAAATGTAAATTAGGCTTAAATGACCAGATCAAGAGTTTTGCTACTTTACATTTATCTTATTATGGCTACCAGTATCCCTTGTGTTTTCCTGTCATTTGTATAAAATAATGAGTGGTCTGTCATTGTATTGATTGACGGCTCAGTATTCAGGTATTTTTGTCATACATAGAAAGGGGTTAATGATGGAGAAGTTCAAAACTGCGTTTCAGACAGCAGCAATTGGATTGGTGCTTATTACTTTTGGCATTGTAGAGGTACGCTCAATGGAGAAACAAAAAGAGTCAGGCAGTGCGGAAAAAAAGTTTGAAGAGGATGTAATCAGGACGGATACCGGAAATCTAAAGATTACCTTCATCGGGCATGGGACTCTAAAGTTTGTTTACAGGGATAAGGTTGTCCACGTTGATCCCTGGAGCAGGCTCGCTGATTATTCCAAGATGTCCAAGGCCAACCTGATTCTGGTCACCCATGAACATGGTGATCACTTTGACACCAAGGCCATCAAAACGCTCCAAGACGAGCAGACCAGGCTTGTGCTGACCAAGGCATGCGCCGAGAAGGTTGCCGGCGGCACAGTCATGAAAAATGGTGATATGCAGGCTATTGAGGGACTCAAGATAGAGGCCGTGCCGGCCTACAATATTGTGCATAAACGGTCCGGCGGGGAGCCTTTTCATCCCAAAGGAAGAGGCAACGGTTACATAGTGACTTTTGGCAAGACAAGGGTGTATGTGGCAGGGGATACAGAGAACATTCCTGAAATGAAGAAGTTCAAGAAGATTGATATCGCATTTCTGCCAATGAACCTGCCCTACACGATGACGCCTGAAATGGTTGCTGATGCAGCGAAGGCATTTAAGCCGAAGATACTATATCCATATCATTACGGTCAAACAGATCCAAACACACTGGTCAATCTCCTGAAGAACTCAAAAGACATTGAGGTTCGTATCCGTAAAATGAAATGAAGGAGCAACCTTCATGCTCAATGGTTCGGAGGGTGAAATATCTTGCAGGAACCTGCCAATACGCCTGAGAGGACTCGAACCTCTATCCTTCGGTTCCGTAGGCCAATACCACGTTCATAAGGGCTTGCACCGTTCTGTTTTATGTGCGTCATTCTAGCGTCTAAACTGATTGCAAACTGGTTCCAGAGTCAACACTCGGTTAATCTTGTATTTAACAAAACACTTTAGTTGACAACATTACGACCTTTCAGGCACAAGGCCACAGACCAATAAACAATTTTCACCTGAAAAATTAATTTTAGAGATTAGAACCGTACCGAAAGCAGGGCGGCTGCTTACTTTATAAGCGCTATTCCGGCTGAAAAACAATCGGGGCCTGTACTGTTGAGTACAGGCCCCGAATCGATGCAAAGCCAAATGGCTAACCGATTTGCACTTGGATTACGGCCATAGCACCTCATCAAGGTATTGATTTGCCAAAACACCGTAGTCCTTGAAGTTAATCCACTGACTGCCGGGGGCCTCACCTTTGTGCAGGTCGGCTTCCGACGGAATCTGGACATGAATCTCTGGTGCACCATTGGTAGCCAGGTACGCTATCTCTGACTCTGACAAGACAACACTGTAGATGCGAGCATCATCAACCTTGCCGTGGAAGCTGTTTCCATGCGTGCCACGTTTGCCAACACCGACAAGGTCAACATTGGGGCTAAGATCTCTGACCTGGGATTCGTCGGGCTCAGTATCCATCTCGACACCGTCTCCGTAGTATCGGATGGTTGTGCCATCGTACGTCATGGCAAAGTGGTGCCAAACACCTACATCCAGAGGCAGTATCTGCTCCTCCCAGCCCCATACATGGGCTATGAAGGAGGGCTCATTGTTGACTATGCCGGCCGAGGAGTAGCCAATATTGAAGTGGCTGTTATCTACACCGTTAGTATTGGTGAAGCCGAAAACAAGCGACCAGTCTTGCATATTCGTGCTGTCGGCCTGTGCCCAGCAGGCAATCGTTCGCGGCGTGTTACCGTCAATACCTATGCCACTGACCGCCAGATGGTCCCCAGCACCGTCAAGCACTAACGCCTGACCAAACACACCGCCGGTGGTGAAGCCGGGGGCCGTACCACAGGGATCTGTAAGATGGTTGGCGTTACCGCTGGTGTCATACCAGTTGCCTTCAAACTCATAAAGAGCCGTCAGATTAACATCGCTCGGCGGCGATGTCGTAATAACACGGTCTCTTAACAGCCAGTCGCCCGCCAATACACGAAGGTCTTTCTCGTCAACGATGCAGTCGTAAGGAATCGCAATATCGGCTTCCGGTTTCACTATCGAAGCAACACATCGCGGTGGACAGGCGCGAATATCATCAATGTAAAGCGCGCCTGAACCGCCCTGAACGGGACTGCTCCTGTCGCCTAAGCCGACGTAAACCTTCCGGACAT
>SMTZ1_10004912_pt1 | contig 13429 bp, 12 predicted proteins | sample DeeMarSWOR136_30_FD_25667 | JGI IMG/M metagenome (IMG submission 25667) | reverse complement strand
CATTTTACACAAAGTTTTCCTTCTTTTTTTGCTTTCTCAGCACATTCTTTGCAGTATTTTGATTTACAGGAAGGACAGGTATAAAATTCACCTTTAATATCACCTTTATGGAAAAGACAAAAGTTTTCATTTAAAGAAACCGTAGGTGGGAGCACTGGCGGAGGGGGTCCCATTTTATCGCTCATTAAATCTCATCATATAATCTTTTCTTAAATAAAGTTAATTACGACTTATTAATGTATTAAAAAAAATTAGTTTATCCAGCAGATTGTTAAGCTTTTTTACAAAAGTGTAGGAATATCTTCAATTATAACACTAAGAACGTTAGCAACAGACATAAACTTATCCTTTATATTGTCAACAGTTAGTTCTCCAGAATCAATCATGTCTCCGATAAGATATGTCTCGTAGAAACATTTTTCCATTTCATAACACAAGCCTGTTGTATGTAAGATTTCCCTGCTTAAATTCAAATCATTTAACACGTTAGATATTCCCTTGACAAGATCTGGTGAAAATTCTTTGAGTTTTACAAGAATTTTTTTAATATTTTTATTTTTTGTAGGAAAACAACTTATTTTAACAACATCTTCACGAGAAATGAAAATTAACAAATAATACGGTGAATCCAATATTTCTTCCTTAATTTCTGAGGGAAAAATAGGATTCTTATTAAGTTCACCGTTAGTTATAATAAGACCAATGGAAATTTTATTTTTTTTAGCATTATTGTCTGTTTCCATAATAATCAAAAACTAAAGATAATTAAAAGTTATATTTGCGTTAGCATATATAAAGTTTTTTTATTTTTAATTTTTTCACCGTTTTAAATAAGTTGGTTTTGAAGGAATATGAAAAAATAACTTAAGAATTCAGCTATTTTCTAAATTTAAAATTCTGGTATTACTAAGATATTATTTGTATTTTATACCTAAATCTAATTTTCATTACTTATAACCTAAGTAATTATAACCGAACTTATTATAATCTAAATAATGGAATTTCAAAACAATTTACATAATAATAGAAATAATTTCGGATTTAAGCTAGAAAAGTTTAGTTCTCAAGAGTGTAGGTTTCATGCAGTATATTTTATTGATTATGAGACTGGAGCTTTACTAGTTAGTAATCGATACACGAATAGTTTGAATTTTTTAAAGGATGACTTAATTTGCAGCTTTTTAAATGCAATAAATTTATTTATTAATGAAATCAATGAAGATGCTAATGAAGAACTACAAGAAATAAACTTCAGAGGCACTAGAATTTTATATGAGAGAGAAGGAAGGCTTTTAGCTATAGCAATTACTAAAAAAACAAATTTACAAATGGAGAGAGGAATTCTAAGAGAAATTGTTGAAGACTTTTATATCCGATTTAAACATCACATCAATAATTTTAATGGAGAGGTATACCCTGGAATACTTGATTATAAAAAAAGATTAAAAAGTATGAATTTAAACTCCCTATTCAAATTTAATATCCAGATTTAATTAATTAAAGAGAATTCTCCTTATCGTCATCTTTTTTAAATTTTTCAACTTCAGATTCAAATTTCTTGACAATATTTTTCGCGTTAGTTTTTATTTCGATTCGTTTTTCATCAATTTCTTTTTGATCTTCAATTTTTTTTGCTTGTTTCTCTATTGTGTTTAAAATTTGTTGACTCGATTTTTCAATGTTTGGATGGATTTCTTTTCGCTTTTCATCTTGTTCTCTCCTTTTTTCTATCATAAAAGCTTTCTCTCCAATAGATTTACTTATAGCCTCAGCTGGTTTTTCTAAGTCAAGATGAATTTCTTTACGTTTTTCATCTTGTTCTCTCCGTTTTTCTATCAAAAATGCTTTCTCTCCAATTAATTTCTCAATTTTCTCACCTGTCCCAGCAATATCTGCATGGATTTCCTTGCGCTGCTCATCAATCTCCCGTAACTTCTCAGCTCGAAAGGCTTTCTCCCCAATTAGTTTCTCAATTTTCTCACCTGTCCCAGTAATATCTGCATGGATTTCCTTGCGCTGCTCATCAATCTCCCGTAACTTTTCAGCTCGAAAGGCTTTCTCCCCAATTAGTTTCTCAATTTTCTCACCTGTCCCAGTGATATCTGCATGGATTTCCTTGCGCTGCTCATCAATCTCCCGTAACTTTTCAACTCGAAAGGCTTTCTCCCCAATTGATTTCTCAATTTGCCCCCCTATTCCAGTAATATCTGGTTTGAGTTCTTTTAATAAGGCTGAAGTTTCTTTTTGACGATTAATCATAAAGGCTTTCTCTCCCACAGAACTTTCTATTTTTTCTCCTGTTCCAATGATATCTGGTTTGAGTTCTTTTAATTGAGCGGATGTTTCTTTTTGACGATCAATTCTGAATGCTTTTTCATCAATCAAATTTGAAATCTGTTCTTTTACCTCTTCAAAAATTCTTTTTCTTTCTTCTTCTGTAATTTTTAAATAAGCATCCATCTCTTCTTTTTCTTTTTTGTAAAGATCCTCAACAAGTTTCTTTTGTTGTTCTATTTCTTCTTGAGATAAAGGTTTTTCATTTTCACCCAAAATTCTCACTTTAGAAAAATTATTGAAATTTTTTTAAATATAATATCAAAATTCCTATTTAATAATTTTTATGTTAGCGTAGAAAAAAAATTTTAAATTTAAGGAGGAATAATTATTTTAATAGAAAAAGTTAATTTTTAGATGATTATTTTATAGGAATTGGCTCAAAAGATTCTTCTGGAGAAAATTCCATTAAACTTAGTAAAGTTAATTTCATTGTAAGCATTTCTATTACTTCCCTCTCTAATTTCTTTGATTTTTCAAAATCCATGGTTAAATTGTATTTAGTTACTAAATATTCAAACTGTTGTTTTAAATGTTCCTTTAACTCATCTTGCTTGTCTAAATTGATATCTTGAGTTTTGAGCCAAGCATCTATTTCTTGTTTTATTTGAAGATCGATATCTGTAGCTAAATTATAATATACTTCTACTTCATTAAGCTTTTCTAAGTTATTGAGATAATTCTTGTCCTGGTACATTGGTTTAAGTAATAATCCAAGATTCATAACTAATGGTTGTTTCTTTAGTTTTTCTAATGAATCTGTCAAGAATTCTAAAACTTGATCTTTTTGTGTTATCTTTGAGTAGTCGATATATTGTTGGACAAAATACATAATTGAATTTTTTACTAATAATTCTTCAAAATCAAATATAGATTCCAGTTTTATTTCAAGAGAATTATTTATGCAAGTGAATAATGAATTCATAAATGGTTTGATGTCTCTGAACATAGAGAATTTGTCTATAAAGCTTAAGATATCACCTAAAATTTCAAGTTTATTTTCATCTGGTTCCCTAGAATAATAATGATTAATATTGTGTTCCAAATCGAAATTCTCATCGGGAATCGATAAAAGTTGCTTTACCTCAGAATAGATAGAACTTAAATCCACAATAATTTTATATCGTTTTCAATCTTTAAAAAAATTTTTAAATTTTAGGAAATCATGAGAAAAAAAAAGATTAAAATGCAGTGGTAATTAATGCAGTAGTACCATGTTTTTGAGCTTCTTGAATATGTTCCATTAGTTCTTCAGAGGTTAATGGCACTAAATCGAGGGCACTCATACCTGATAATTTGAGTTCAGCAGTGGTAGTATCAGCAAGATTATTACAATCCCCTGAAAAAAATACTTTCCTTCTACCAAATTCTTTCCTTAATTTTTGACCAACTTCTTCAATCGTACAATACCCTGCTACTAGCCCTTTTGTATATCCTTCTTTTCTTAACTGATCTATAAGATCCTCATCATGGCCTTTACCCATAATAATGAACCAACCTCCTTTAAATTTCTCGGGAAAATCAAAAGCTAACCACTGTAATAATACTAGCGGATTGTTTTGACAGCCTTCTCTACACAATAATTCTTTTCCTTTTATGATTTTAACATTTTCTGGAAATTTCTGAAAAAGATCCCACTCATATTTCTCCTTATATGTTCCTAAATCTTTTCCAATTACTTTTATTTTGTTTAAATCCCCTTCACCTAAGCCACGTTTATAAGCTAATTTTAAATGAGGAACATCATCGATAGTTAACCCAAATATCCTTGTTCCGACTACATCAACTGCTAATGTGTCGCTCCCTCCAATAAGGATATTAAAAGGGATTACATGTTGATCTTCCCATACTAGAAGTGGATAATGTCCATGAATTGTTCCTTTAATTCCATCTATGATGGTAATATCTGGTTTAATTATATCATATACTTCCACCAATTTTGAATGTAAATTATAATTATGATCTTTCCCGCGATCTGCATGTTGAGGGAAACCCCATTGATTTTTTATTCCCAAAGTAACAACAGCCATACTATGTGTTTTCAATTTAGGTAAATTTATGTATGTAACAGAATCTCTATTCTCAATAATCTTTTTTACTGTTTGTGGTAATCTATAAGTTTTTAAATTATATCCTCCTGGAGTTTCTTCTGAAGAAGGTTTATACTTGAATTCATAGGAAAAAGTTTCTTCCTCATCTAGATAAATTATTTTTACTCCGAGCTTTTCACATAGTTCCTTATAGCCAGTAACGGTAAACACCAACCTCGTCAAATTTGCTTGTGTTGAATTCTCCATAACATGAACCTTTGCACCCCTTTCTTTAAGATATTCTATTACAGCTTTTAAAACTTCTGGAGATGTATAACTGTGTTTATTAAAAGTAATTCCATTCACTTTGATATAAACTTCCTTGGATTTTTTAAGAATAGGAAGCCCACTTTTCTCAATTTGAAAAAATAATTTATTTACAGCAGAGTTAATCCCTTGATTTATATCTTCAATATATACTTCTGTCATCTTTCTAATGTTAGATTGATAATTTAATTTAATTTCTTATTTTAAAAAACCGATTGCTACTTAATTACTTTTACTTCATTATATATTCCCATGGTTGATCTCCATATTTTATAATCTGGTGCATTTTTTCACAATTCTGTTTTTATAAAATATTATTTATTTCTTTAACAATTTAAGATATAAAAATAAAAAACAATTTTATAGGAAATTGCAGCGGATAAAAAGTGTTGATGTACTGAGGGGTTTTTCTATTTGGATTATGGTATATGGACACATGCTTCAGTTCTGGATAAGACCAGAAGATTTTTGGCTTAAATTCTGGTTGTATGCATTTCTTGCGCCCATCGGCGCAACCGGTTTCCTTTTTATCTCAGGAGTAAGTGCAACCTTGGCTTATAAAAATAACATTCAAACTCAAAAAGTGATGATGAAAACTATAAGGAATATTTATCTCTTGAGAGCGTTTTTCATACTAATGATAGGATTTTTCTTCAACATTGGCGTTGCTATGGTATTTGGTGGGAATTTAACAGACATATGGAGTTGGAATGCTTTACAAACAATTGGTGTATCATTGATACTAGCATGGCCTTTACTAAAAACATCTAAAATGTTAAGGTTGTGTGTAGCATCATTAGCCATTATTTTTAACCAAGTCTTATTAACAATACTTACCCCCTATAATGGACAACCTAGTTTATTAGGTATTTCTTATCATATACTTTTTAATCCTATAGACACATATGTTATCTTAAATTATTACGGAATCGTACTCATCGGTTCTGTAATGGGAGATTATATTTATAATTTAAAAAATGGTGATGAGCAGAATAAAAAAGAATTTTTATTCACAAATAGAGCAATAATCTATTCCTTTTTTATTGGAATATCCATCAGTATTTTTGGAGTGTTGTTTTTTTATCCTAACTTTATCATTTTTAATTCCATCTCATCTGTTCTTTATGCATTAGGTTTCATAATAGCTTTTCTAGCTATTCTTATTGTATTTGAAATATTAGAATTAATTAAAACAAAAAAGAGCTATAGGTTTCTCTATTTCTATTCCTATTACTCATTTACCCTCTTTCTTGGACATAACTTTCTACTCATACTCTTTATCGACCAGTTAAATGCTTATTTGACAATCTGGATTGCTGTCGTGGCGTTTAATGTTATTTTAGGGGGGCTACTCAAAATAATGCACGATAAATTAGGAATACGTGCTTCTGTAAAGGCAGGAATTAGTATTTTAAGTGGATTTATAGCAATGAAGATAGAAAAAAAGTACATGCAAAATGTTAAAGAAGGCGAAAAGGCGAAAATTTGATCATATGTCCAATGATGTCATATGTCCAAAAGTTTAAATAATACTAATTCTTTAATATTACTAAGCACATTTTTATGAATTTTACTGGTTTTTAGGTGATATAAACAATGTTTAAAAGAGATATAGATCAATTTAGGTTTGAGAATATCCCACATAGATTCATGGGACAGGGTCCACCTGAGCATCATGAGCCTCCGCATCAACCCCCATTTGATGATTTTCCTCCATTTGGATCATTTGCTTCATTTTCAAAAGGACATTTCAAACTTCCTTTACCTATAGGTCGAGAATCATTTCAAGAAATTAGAGATTTTATTGTTTTATTAATAATTTCTGAGTATCCTGGGGGAATTACTGGTTATCAGTTACAAGATAAATATAATTTTCCAAGAGGAACTTTAATAAGAACTCTACAGGAATTAGAGGATAAAAAATATTTAATATCTAAAGAGGAAGTAGTAGAAGGTCGAGCAAATAAGTTCTTTATAGTAACGGAATTAGGAAGGAAATTTTTAGACGAATTAAAGCTGAAATGGGCAAATTTATTTAGCATGATGTCAGAAATATCACCCTCTAAAGGATTACGATTGATCTTATTAGAAAAAATTAAACAATTTGATACGAAAGATGATGCTATTGACTTTTTCAGAGGATTAAGATCTTGGATCAAAAGTATGCTTCAACAAATAGAAAAGAGAATTGAAAACTTTAAAAAGAGTAAAACCAATTTAGATAGACTAATTGAGGAAATTGACAAGATGGAATCCCTAAATAAGGATAAAATAATAGAAATGGTCGAAGAATCAATTAAAAAAAGTGAGAAATATGAACACAATGAATAACGGGAGAAAAATGATGTTGAAAATTCAAGAAGAAGTAATTCCTAAAAAACCAATTATTGATAAGTCTGAAGTAGTTATCAAATTAGAAAATATAACAAAGAAATTTGGTAATTTAACTGCTGTTAATAATATAAACCTTGAAGTTTATAGAGGGGAAATTATAGGATTAGTTGGTCCTAATGGGGCAGGCAAAACCACAACAATTAAAATGATTGCAAAAATTCTGAGACCAAATTCAGGTAGAATTCTTATTAGACCTAATGGTAGGGAATTACAAGATTTAGCAAAAATATCAAGAGCAATTAGCCAAATAGGATTTTTAATAGACATCCCCTCTTTTTACAATATGACTGCTTATCAATTACTAAGATATTTCGCAAGACTCCAAAATTACCCTAAAGATAAAATCGATCAAAGAATAGATGAGCTTTTAGAGCGCTTCAAGCTCTCTGAATGGAAATTTGAGCCTGTAAAAAATTTTTCTAAAGGAATGACTCAGAAAATAGGAATTATTCAAGCAATTATCCATGATCCAGATATCATAATCTTGGATGAACCCCAGACTGGCTTGGATCCATTAGCACGTGTTGAAATACGGAGATATATCCGAGAACTTCAATCACAAGGAAAAACAATATTCGTTGCTTCCCATATGTTATACGAAATATCAGAAGTATGTGATAAAATCGCTTTAATTAACCATGGCTCTATAATTGGGTTTGATACAGTAGAGAATTTAGCACTTACATTAAAGACTAGTGAATTAGATTGTGTATTACTTGAGGCTATTAATGCTAGTGAATTAAGCCCATTAATAGAAAGGTTAACTGAAAAACTTAATCCTTATCTAGACAAGAATTTAGATCCAATGATCTCACAAATTCCAGTAAAGTATTATCCTGATCAACAAGGGTTTAAATTTTATTATGATGGACAACATGAATCAAAAGGAGAGATTTTAAAGATTCTTATTAAGGATTTCGAATCAGATTTTACAGTGATCTCATTTACTCAGCCAAAAACATCTCAACTCGAAAGAATTTATGCAGAAATGGTAAAAGACAATGATTCAAGAGGGAAAAGCAAATTAAGTGGAGGTTCATAGAAAAATGGAAAATAGCAAGGAAAATTTTATTGGTATAAAGCCAATATTTTATACCCTCGTATTTGAAATGAAAAGTCAAAGAAAGAAATTTTATTTCTTTTCGATAGTTGCAATCGTGGTTGCGCTTTTATTAGGTTATTTTCTACAATTAATTCCTAATTATCTTCTTTCAAATACACAAGCGGAGTTCTTTAAGAATGGCTTACAATTTATTTCATTTATAACTTTATTTGCGGCGTGTTTGTTTTTCTCAGGGATAATTTGCTCTGAATATGATAAAAAAACAGGTTTTATAGTTTTTCCTAAAATTAACAAATATAAATTAATACTAGGAAAATATCTCGGAAATTTAGTTCTGGTAGTTACAATTATTACAATTTATTATTTTATCTTAGGACTTCTAGGATTTTTCTATTATGGGGGACCAATTAACATTAGATTTTTTTATTCATACGGTATTGCGATATTATATGTAATAGCTCTAAGTAGTTTTGTCACATTTTTTAGCTCATTTATGAGAAGTGTAAATCTTACAATTATTTCTACTCTAATAATTCTTCTTATAGGGTTTAGAATCGCAGATCAGATTGTTACATTGATATTTGCAGAGAATTTTGAACCTTTATATTCTTTAGCATATTTAGGATCTCTCATAACTGGGATACTCGAATATCCTTTTCCAGATCCCAGATTTTCTGAGTTTTCATTTAGTGGCATGGGTCCAGGTGGTATGGGAGGAGACTTTACGCTTGGTCAATGGTTAACCCCTAGTATTGAGATGGGAATTACATTGCTACTTGTTTTTATTGTTGTTTATTTTGTATTAGCCGCATTTTTATTCAAAAGGAGGCAATTATAGAATGACGAAAAATACAAATATTAGCATTATTGGAGTATCGCTTTTCTGTATAATTTTCTTGGGAATGATTTCAACTATTACTGTGGCTAATGGGAATTATGATGTTGCTTTAACTAAAGGCACTGAAGTTTTTACAGTTGTAACCTATGATGAATCTGCTTGGAAAAACACTGTAAATTCAACCACATCACCTTCAAATTGGTTCGAAGGAGATGCAAACAAAACTGGTGCAAGAAGTAAAAACACGATAAAAGGTTGGAATTATGTTGTTTGGGAAACTTATGATGTTTTTGTTTCACTCTTTTTACCAATATTGTTTGAACAGGAAGAAATATTCCCTTTATTAGGAATATTGAATAGTCAAGGATATAATGAAACTACCATAAACACTAATTACACAAATAGTTACAATCTATGGGTTGGTCTACGTTCTGTATGGAATTTTACAATTGGAAGCTTTAAAGAAGATCCTACTATTGCTAATGATCCACTTATAATATTCCAAAATCCTATGGATTTTGATGAAATTCTCCTTAATTATAATAATTTATCATCTGCACTTAATAGCCTTCCTGCAATTCAATTTTCAGGGTATAACTTTCCAATCTTGGAATCAGATGATTTTTTATGGTTATTTATCTTCAATGGACTTACGTTAGCTACTCCATTTAGTTCATATTTAGAAGAACTTATTATTACACTTGATTGTAAAAATGCCACTGTTTATAAAAATATTCTTACTATAGCGCGCACTGGTGAAACAAATTATACTGTACAAATTGTTTACGGATCTGAAGGAACAATTGCTTCATTTGTAGTAAAAGATAATGGTAATAATATAATATATCAAATTGTTGCTACAAATTCAGACTGGCTTTTCTTTACAATAGTAATTGTGTTAGTGACTAGTATCATAGGACTAAGCGTGTTCTTGATTTTTAGAAAGCGAAAGAAAAGCAAATTTAGGTGAATTTTATTGATTAATATTACTCATAAGGAATTTTATAAATTAAAATAAAAAAATATTTTTGGAGTTAAAATTTTAAAAAGGTAACAAAATGGCTGAAAATAATAAAATAATTGATGTAAGAAACCTTACTAAAATTTATGACGAAGGCAATGTTTTAGCTGTTGATGACATTAGTTTCGACATAAAAAAAGGAGAAATTTTTGCTTTACTAGGTCCCAATGGTGCGGGGAAAACAACTACAATTAGTATATTAGCAACATTACTATCTTCTACAAATGGAGATGCCGTTGTCAATAATTATGATGTTAATAAAGATTCCGATAAAGTTAGGAAAAGTATTGGTATTGTTTTTCAAGAACCCTCCGTAGATGGTGAGATGAAAGCATGGGAAAATCTAGAATTACATGCAATTCTATACGGAATGCCAAAAAAGGAGAGACAAGTAAAAATCAATGAAGTCCTGAAGCTGGTGGATCTTGATGATAGAGCAAATACTTTTGTAAAGAACTATTCCGGTGGGATGAAAAGAAGGTTAGAAATTGCTAGGGGTCTACTCCATGAGCCTAAAGTTCTTTTTTTGGATGAACCTACCTTGGGATTAGATCCTCAGACTCGTAGAAAAATATGGGATAAGATTAAGGAGTTGAATAAAAGCAACTCAAAAATAACAATCCTAATTACTACCCATTATATGGATGAGGCAGATGAACTAGCTGATAGAATATGCATCATGGACCATGGTAAGATCATTGCTATGGATACTTCGGAAAACCTTAAAAAAAAATTATCTGGAGATGTAATTGATATTCAATTAGAAGAAATAAATGAAAGGTTTAAGATTCCCATAATTATAAATGAAATAAAACAAATCTCAGGAGTGAAAAATGTGTCATTGGGAACAGCTGAAGGAGATTCATCTATGATACCAAACATCCAATTCCCTAAAGGGATGCCTAATATTTCTCCTGAAATGATTCAAGCACGAATAAGAGAGACGCTCTCAGATCCGAAAAAGCTAATAATAGCTTGGAAAAGAATGCCAATGACTACAGGAATGTTCCTAAATGCTCCTCTAGCAATGAAAAAGCAAATTGCAGACATGTTTGATGATAAACTCTTAGAAGAAGTTCCAGATACTATAAAACAAGAAATAATTAAAATTAAGAAAGGAGAATTTGAAGAAGAGGAAGCGGAATTAGAATCTACTATTTCGATTTCATGTGAGAATGGTGGAAAACAACTACCTTTAATTATTCAAAAGATTGGTGAAAACGGTCTTAAAATAAAAACAGTGAATATGCATCAACCTACCTTAGAAGATGTGTTCTTACATTATGTTGGGACGACAATTCGAGATGAAACTTCAAATCATACTAAGGATATGAAAAGAATGATTCAAATGAGGCAATTAAGGAAGTGATAATAAATGTCTGATTTAAATATTGAAAAAACAAAAATAAATTATAATGCGGTATGGATATTAGCCAAAAGAGAGTTATTAAGTTTTTGGAGAAATAAATCAAGAGTAATATCATCACTAATGCAAGGCTTACTTTTCCTATTTGTATTCGGTATAGGTTTATCAGGGCTAGGCTCCAGTACCATTATTCAAGGAGTAAGCGTTGACCCTAGAGCATTTGCTGCTTCAGGAATTGCAGCAATGATTATTTTATTCACAGGTATATTCGGGGGGATGTCAATTTTTAGAGATAAGATGTTTGGGTTTATGAAGGAATTATTGGTAGCTCCTGTGAGTCGTAGAACGCTTATGCTTGGAAGAACTGTAGGTGTTGCATTACAAACAATGTTACAAGTCCTTATAATCATAGGATTAAGTATAGCAATAGGCTATTTTGGGTATGACCTTAATCTAATTTGGCGCGTAATGTTAATAATACCAGTAGCATTTTTAGCAAGTCTTGGAATAGTAGGGATAGGTTTAACAATTAGTACGCGTCTACGAGATATGCAATCTTTTGGATTAATTCAAACATTTATTGTAATGCCTATGATGTGGCTTTCGGGTGCTTTATTTCCATTTCCTATGCAGGTAACGATGTTTAACCCTTTCACTTATAGTGTAGATCTATTTCGATTAGTTTTATTAGGCGTTTCCTATTTTCCATTTTGGCTTGATCTATTGATTACAGGTGGTTTTGGAGCATTATTGATAGTAATTGGAGCTCGATCATTTAATAAAATGGAAATTAGCCAATAATTAATTTTTTTTATATAGATTTTTTTTAAATAGATCATAATAAAACTTGAATTAAAAATAATAAGAGCTAGTTGTTAAATGAATTCTGCTCGCATGATATTTAAGTATTGGTTAAGGTCGAAGAGAGAATTCATTTTACAAATTACGTTTTTATCACTTTCAACAATTTTTGCTACTCTTATTCCCATTTTTATTGGAAGAATGGTTGGATTATTAGATCCAAATCTTCCAAGCTTTGATATAATAGTATTTTTATTTTACTTTTGTATTATTTTAATATTTGGATTATTAACTTATATGTTCAACAGAACTGCTAGGCTTAAAGGAGCAGAAGTTTCATCAAGGGCTTTATATTTTTTACGTGATGATATTAGTAATGCCCTTTATCGCCAATCATTTTCATATTTTGACAAAACTGAAACAGGTCAATTAATTTCTCGAGCTACAAGTGATATTGAAGAAACTCAACCGATTTTTGGTATGGGACTAATTTTAGGTCTGCAATCAACTCTTCAGATAAGTGGAATTATTATTGGTTTTATTAGTTTTAGTTCTGATTTGTCTATTATTTTGTTATCAGCCATTGTTATTTCTATTATTCTTTCATATTATATAGCAAAGAAATTAAAACCAATCTTCTTAGAAACGAGATATAGTTTTGGTGATTTAACTACAACATTAAGGGAAAATATTGTTGGTGCTCAAGTTGTAAGAATTTTTAGTACTCAAAATAAGGAATTTCAAAAGTGTAAAGAAAATAATAATAGGTTTTATAACGCCAGTGTCAATTCTGTAAAATTTAATTCACTTTATATGCCCGCTATTTATATTGTAATAGGAGTAATAACAATTTCTTTATTATTTATAGGAGGTTTAAGATTTATTAATGGAACTATGGATTTAGATACAATAGTTACACTCCTTTCCTATATTGCATCATTAGGTTTTCCTTTAATGATGTTAGGGCAAATTATGTTGGTTTATATTCAAGCTGATGCTGCCCTTAGTCGTGTAAGGGATATTTTAGACTCTACCCCAGAAATCAATGATCTCCCTGACGCAATACAAATTTCTAGCTTGAAAGGGGATATTGAATTTGATAATGTTTCCTTTGGATATACCCGCGAACATCGAATTTTAAAAGATATTTCATTTAAAATACCTGCTGGGAAAAAATTAGCTATTTTAGGCACTACAGGTTCAGGAAAATCTACAATAATAAATCTAATCCCTCGTTTTTATGAATTGAATGAAG
>SMTZ1_10004911_pt1 | contig 13429 bp, 11 predicted proteins | sample DeeMarSWOR136_30_FD_25667 | JGI IMG/M metagenome (IMG submission 25667) | reverse complement strand
TAACAAAGCAGGGACTATCAGCCACTGTTATGGGGGTCTTACCCATTTTCAAAGCTAAGTTCTTAACGATTTGATAAGTTTCATCTGATGTTTTAGGAGTTTTAATTATCTCCAGCAGTTTCATCTTCTGGGCAGGATACATGAAATGCATGCCGATCACTTTTTCAGCCCTCTGGGTGACCTTGGCAAGTTTGACAATAGGCACCGAGCTGGTATTAGTACTGAGAATAACATGAGAGGAACAAATTTTGTCCAGAGTGCAAAAGATCTCTTCCTTCACACTGGCATTTTCAACGGCGGCTTCGATAACGATATCGACCTTTTCAAGGCTCTTCAATTCTTTAGAGAATGTTAAAAGAGAGATAATCTTATCGTGCTCTTTCTGATTTATCTTGCCGATCTCTACCGCTCGATTAAGACTGGCATCTATATCCTTCTTGGCTTTTTCTATTATTTCTTCATAGGGCTCAACCACTATAACTTTAAATCCTGTCTGGGCCGAAACCTGCGCGATACCCTTCCCCATTTGTCCGGCACCGACTACACCAATTGTCTTAATGCGTGGAACCCCCTCTTTCTCGCTTTTTTTCTTTGCCTTCATTTGCAAAAATCCTTCTAAAATATCTATTTGTTTTCTATTTGGTTACATAAGAATCTCCAGGAGTTTTTATTTCTCCAAGTCAAGGAAAGTTTATAAGATTGGAGGATAATGGTACAATTCCCTTGTTCTTGTCAAATTAAATTAATAAGCATTCTACACATGCTCGTCTGTAAAAGGCACATACACAAGATATAGAGGTGTCTTACAAAGAGCGAAAGAGTTTATATTTCTTGCCACAACTTGGGAAAATTCCTTAGCACAACTTACATTCGCTATTGTACACATTCTGATAATTATTTTGATAAAAACTTTTTCAAAACACCTTTCAGATTAAGTCTATATTTTTATGCAAATACCCCAGATACCAGTTCTCAGCCTTTATTCTTCTCCCACCGCCCCGGTTTTCCCTTTTAACCTGACCTCACGGCAGAAACCATAGCGAGAAGGCGTGCGTATGAAGGAAACAAGATGCCGTGCCTCATCGCATTCGATCTCATCTTCAATCTTTCTTAGTCTCTCCTCTAATCTAAGCGTTGACCTGAAAAGAATTCTGTATGCACTATTTAACTTCGATATGGTTTCCTTGCTCATACCATGCCTCTTTAACCCTACCACATTGAGTCCATAGGCCTCGGCATTATAACCTACAGCCCGTATAAAAGGAGGTATATTAGTATTTACCCGGGTATTTCCCCCCACAATAGCGTGCTTACCAATCCTAGCATACTGTTGGATAACCACTCCGCCTGAGATAAATCCATAGTCTTCCACCTCAACATGTCCAGACAAAAGTGCACAATTACAGATGACAACGTGATCCCCTATTATGCAATTATGTGCTATGTGTGATTGTGCCATTAGAAAATTGTGATTTCCGATAACGGTAGTTGATTCTGGCTGAGTACCTCTGTGAATGGTTGCATACTCACGTATAGTATTGTTATCCCCAATTCGCACATAGCTCACCGCATTTTTGTCAAAGACTAAATCCTGAGGGTCTTCACCAATGACAGCACCAGGGTGAATCTCATTTTGCTTGCCAATAACAGTTCCTTTCTTAATTACACAATGGGCATCAATACGAGTACCGGCACCAATAGTTACCTCATCCTCTATAATCACCCAGGGTCCAATAACCACATCATCTTCAATACGTGCCTTTTCACTTGTTTTTGCCGAAGGATCAATCTTTTGCATCTCCTACTCCATCTACTATGCTAAAAATCTTTTCCCTTTCATCTCTGCCTCGATCTTGGCAATAAGCCTATCTACTTCTCCAACAATTCTTTTTGATAGCATCGCAGAATGTTCCATCTCTCTTTTGAGACTCCTTAAAGTACTTAAAAAACGATTGATAGTAGCTCTATACTTCTTCTTTTGTTTCTCTTCAGGATCAGATTCTGCATAAGACTCAAGTATGCTTCGCAGTTTGCTTCTTATCTCCTTTGGCTCCTCCCCCTTATCTAATACGCTGTGCCTGAGGATTTTATAGTCTTCCTCATCCAAACCCTTTTTATCCCTCGCAAGCCTTAATATATCCACTGAATCAACGCTTGGTAGCTCAATAATCTTATTAGAATCAATCAGTTTCGTTTTTAAAAATGTCGGCTCCTCCCGTTCAAGAAAATAGTAGGATCTTAAAAGTTTTAAGGCCGTTGAGGTTCTAATACCTATCTCTTTGCTACAGTAGCTCTCAAAGCTCACATATCCCCAACTCTTATAATGTTTCCCTCTCCATACAGTCTGAAGATAGTGACCCAGTTCAACCCATGTAGTCTTGAAGCGTTTTGCCGACTGGAGCGTTTGGTAGCGGAGTGACTTCTCATCCAGCCCTACCATTTTGTTCTCAATGTCAGATATGGTTTTTGTCTTTGGAATCTTCATGGATTAAGTCTCCTTGAAAAGTGAGTGTCATTGAGGGATTGATATCTTCCCTACTTATAACCGTAGGAAAAAAGAAGAAAAATAAGGCAAGATGAAGCTGATCACAGGGAGTCTTCTGGTTTTTTCGCATAAAAATTAATCATAACTTTACCCTCTTCAAAACTGAGACCACTAATTCGAACTCTCAAACTCCTTGCATACCTTTCATCAATAGAATAACCAAAACGAATTTCTTTTATGCCCTCATCTCCTGGGACAATTTTAGCAACATTACAGGGATAACTCACTTTCTGCCAATTCCAGCATTTCACTTGTTCAATGACAACATTTGAACCGATATCTACAAGCTCAATGTTTTGATCAAACAACGTGACCTCCTCTTTTAAAGGATTAGATGCTCGATACACTAACCTGTAGAAATAAACTCCACTTTCTTCAACCCTCGCTATTTTAAAACGCATCTGAAATTCATTGTCCCATGTGTGCCCATACCATCCTTCACTTTCTTCTTCATCATGAGTTGGCATTTCAGGATCATCATAATGGTAATACTCTACTATATAAGGTGGAATTTTAATGTTCCTAGATGGTACAAGCGCATTGCAACATCCAGCCGTAAAAATTAGTGCAATAAAAAAAATTATACATTTAGTATTTTTCACCGCGTCATCTACCATAGATAGTTTTTCCCTCTACCTATCTATTTCAAAGCGTTTTTACCCTTAACTACACGCTTATCTAAAACTCCTGTAATGTGTGTTATAGCTTTCTCAAGCAATGTATTTCCAACGTCACTCATAATTACAGTATAAACTCCTGCCAACCTGTCCAGCACCTATCACACCAACGGGTTTACTCTATATCTCCTCCTCCTTTCCTATACCTTCATCTTATCGCTCAACAATCATTGCCATTCCTTGGCCACCACCAATGCACATGGTTACCAATCCATACCTAAAATTCTTCCTTTTCATCTCATGAATAATAGTTACTAAAAGTCTGGCACCTGTACACCCAATAGGATGTCCCAAGGAAATACCGCTACCATGAGGATTGGTATTATCCAAGCTTAAGTCTAACTCCCTCAAACAGGCAATGGCTTGAGAGGCAAAAGCCTCGTTTAACTCAATAACATCAATATCCTTAATGGTAAGCTTATTCTTTTCTAATGCTTTTCTCACTGCGGGAATGGGACCTAACCCCATATATGCGGGATCAATAGCACCTGAGGCATAAGAAGTAACGGTTACCCATGGTTCAAGGTTTAATTGCTTTGCCTTATCTTTAGACATAAGCAAAACAGCAGCGGCAGCATCATTGATTCCAGAGGCATTACCCGCAGTTACTGTACCATCTTTTTTAAAGACCGGCTTTAACCGCGCCATCTTTTCTAAGCTAGTATCCATTGGACGCTCATCGGTATCAAATACAACAGGATCTCCCTTTCTCTGAGGTATAACTACGGGAACAATCTCTTCCTTAAAGGTCCCATCGTTTATAGCTGCCCGAGCACGCTGATGACTTAAAAGTCCTATTTCATCTTGTTCCTTTCTGGTTATACCATACATCTCTGCTATATTCTCTGCTGTAAAACCCATATGGTAGCCGTAGAATATCTCCCACAATCCATCTAACACCATCATATCATTTAATTCACCCTTCGAACTCACATCCATCCTGTACCCCCAGCGTGCTTTAGGAAGAGTGTAGGGAGCATTGCTCATACTTTCCATTCCCCCCGCAATAACCACATCAGCCTCACCAAGCTGAATTGCCTGAACCCCAAGTGCAACTGCCTTTAAGCCAGAAGCACAAACCTTATTGATGGTAAAGGCATTTGTCTCTTTAGGAACGCCAGCAGAAATAACTGCTTGGCGAGTTGTATTTTGCCCTTGCCCGCCCTGGAGAACATTTCCCATAATAACCTCATCAACCTGAATTTCCTGAAAAGAATCGTCCCAATCATAATTCTTCTTCTCCATTTCAACCAATCCAGTACCTTTTAATTTTTCCGGTGCATAACCTAAGAGCTTTGCTGACGATTTTGGTCTTAATTGCACTCTCTTTAATACCTCCTTAATAACAAGAGATCCCAGCTGAACCACCGGAATATCTTTAAGAGTCCCCCCGAAAGAACCTATTGCTGTCCTTACTCCACCTACTACAACTACCTCTCTCATACAAAATTCTCCTTTCCTGTTGGTAAATCCCGTTAGAAAGTTTTGGATGGGGCTTTAAACTCCTCCCAAACTTTTTTTTGTTCTTCACTGGCATAAATGGTGGGGCTTTCTTTTTAGCAGGGTAAACCCCATTAGAAAGCTTGGATGGAGCTTTAAACTCCTCCCAATCTTATTGCTTTTTTTTACCCCGTTAAATAAATAGCTGCTTTTTTAGCATATAGTGTCCATATATGATATTTATATATTTCAAAAATATCACTTCTAAATAGATATTTAACGGGGTGAACCTCACCATAAATGAAGGACCTTTCTTCTAACGGGGTAAATCATCCTTCATTTCCAGTATCTAAATACCAAACTCACATATCACCTTAGTTTAAATCTTACGAATAAGTTGTTTACATAGATAATTTTGAGAGCAAAGTCAAGAAAAATAAAGCAAATTATCTAGTTACTGCTCATAAACTATTGTCAGAGTACGACTGGAGCAACTTTGCCTGAACATACGCTTTCTTGACAGACCTATAATAAAAAGGTAAATTAAAAATGAAGAGATTGCCCAATTTTTCATTAGGTTAACCTAATAATATGTTAAAAAAAATTTTACCCAAAATAACTAGAATTGTAGGAAAAGATAATCTTCTTACGGCCAAAGAAGAACTCATGTGCTATTCTTATGATGCAACCAATCAGAAATTCTTGCCAGAAGCGATAGTTTTTCCTTACAGTCCCCTGCAGATTTCTCAGATTATGCATCTTGCTAACCACTATAGTTTTCCTGTTATACCTCGCGGGGCAGGATCAGGCTTCGTCGGAGGCTCCCTCCCCGTAGAAAGTGGACTCGTACTTGTCTTGACCAAGATGAATCGAATAATAAAAATTGAACCAGAAAATCTCATCGCGGTAGTTGAACCTGGCGTAGTTACGGGAACCTTCCAACAGGAGGTTGAAAAGTCAGGACTCTTCTATCCACCAGATCCTGCGAGCTTACATTTCTCAACTATGGGAGGAAATGTAGCAGTGTGCGCAGGTGGGCCTCGTTGTGTAAAATACGGGGTAACGAAAAACTACGTCCTAGGACTTGAAGTTGTATTACCAACAGGGGAGATCATTAAAACAGGGGTTCAAACGCTTAAAGGTGTTGCTGGATATGATCTCACAAGTTTCTTAGTGGGTTCTGAAGGAACACTGGGTATTATCACTAAAATTATTGTAAAACTTCTTCCACTGCCGGAAACAAAGAAAACCATGCTTGCTATCTTCCCCAAGATTGATGATGCAACACTAACTGTTTCCTCTATCATCCATGCCCGAATTATTCCAGCTACCCTTGAATTCATTGACCAAGCCGCAATCCGCTGTGTAGAGGACTATCTCAATATGGGACTTCCCACTCAGGCAGAGGCACTTCTGCTTATAGAAGTTGATGGTGATAGAGACACCATAGTCAGGCAATGTGAACTGATAAAGAATATCTGCTGTAAAAATAATGCGAGCGAGGTAAAAATCGCTCACAGTAGAGAAGAAGAAGAGCAATTGTGGAAAGCGAGACGTTCCATCTCACCAGCCCTTTTAAGACTCAATCCCCACAAGATCAATGAGGACATCAATGTTCCTATCAGCCATATTCCTAAGATCATCAGACGTATTAATGAAATTGCTCAAAGATATCAGCTTATTAGTGTAAACTTTGGTCACGCAGGAGATGGAAATATCCACACCAACCTGATGATTAATAGGAATAACCCCGGTGAAGCAACACGGGCTGAGCAAGCCGTTGAAGAGATCTTTCACGCTGCCCTGGAACTCGGAGGCACTATTTCTGGAGAGCATGGGATAGGAATAACTAAGGCTCCCTATCTGCAGATGGAGATAGGCAAGAAAAATATAGCACTTATGAAACAGATAAAAAATCTATTTGATCCCAATAATATCTTGAATCCCGGAAAACTATTTTTAAAGTAATGAGTACTCTTACAGAACTCAGCAGAGAAGCTTCACGATGTGTTAAGTGCGGGACTTGCTTAGCAGATTGTCCCATCTATGCTGAAACTCTTTCAGAGGTCACAACTGCACGTGGTAAAATGAGTCTTGTTGAATCTCTCGCCTCGGGTGATATACAGTTTACCAAGAAATTCAAAGATCTCTTGCTTTCATGCGTGGTCTGTAATGCCTGTGGAGAAGGTTGTCCTAACAATGTTAATGTTGGGGAAATTCTTCTTGAGGTAAGAAGAGAGTTAGTAAACTATCGTGGACTTTCTATTACCAAAAAATTTCTCTTCCGCCATCTTCTCACCTCACTCCACACAATGCTTTTATATTTTCGAGCGGGTTCCCTCTTACGAGGCCTTATACTAAAAAAGATCCCTAAAGAAAGTAGCCTCCATATCCGTTTCTCCCTACCTTTCCTGAATAAGAAGCGGTTGATACCCGCTCTCGCCAAAAATTTTTTCTGCGATTCCCATCCCCCTGTAGCAAAAGCAAACAAAGAAAAAAAGCGCGTGGGCTATTTTGTTGGATGTATAACCAATTATCTCTTTCCCGAGATAGGTAATGCTACTTTGCGTATCCTTAACAAACATGGGGTCTCTGTATTCATCCCTTCTGATCAAAAGTGTTGCGGGTTAATTGCATTTGGTTCAGGAGACTGGCACTCAACTCAAAAACTTGCACTATCCAACATTGAAGCCTTTGACCAAATTAATCTGGACACTATTGTGGCAACTTGTGCTTCCTGTTCAGCAACCCTAAAAGTCTTTTATCCTCTACTTTTTAAAGACGCTGATGTTAACACTCAAAAAAAGGTTGACCGTTTCAGCCATAAAGTTATGGATATATCCCAATTCCTCATTAAAGAACTTGAGATACCTTCAGAACCGAAAGAAAATACATTAAAAAAGGGCAATCTCCCCCAGATTACCTACCACGATCCTTGTCATCTCAATCGTACGCTAGGTATTTCACGAGAACCCAGAGAGATATTAAAATCCCTACCCAATCTGGCATTTGTAGAGATGGATAATGCCTGCAGATGTTGTGGCATGGGTGGAATCTTCAATATCACTCACTACGATCTTTCGCTGAATATCCTAGACCACAAATTGGATACCCTGGAGGACATGGGGGTTGAAATGATAGCAACTGGCTGTAGTGGATGTATGCTTCAATTTATGGATGGAATTCATCAAAGAGGACTGAAAACCAAGGTAATCCATCTTATAGAGGCCCTTGAGATGGGTTAAGGTGAAGGGGTACGTAGCGAAGTCTTTTTTTCTAACGGAATAGAAAAACTATTAAGAATTCATAATCGAAAAACGCATTTTGGTAGAGCCTACTTCGATAAAATCATTATCTCTCAACTTAATTTGCCCTTTAATTTTATCTCCATTTACTTTAGGTGAACTTCTTCCATCTCCCCGGGAAACATAATAAGCATCTAACCTTCTATTAATCAACAAAGCGGATTTTCCTACAAAAAATCCTTTTACCTTGATATCTGCCTTCTCTCCATTTCCGATAACGGTTACCCTCTTGTCAAGATTTACCTCTTGAATATCTCCACTATCTGAAATATAAGAAACGACTCCCTTCAGCTCTTTTGCCTTTTTCACTCCTTCTACCTTCTGCTCCTGACGTTTAGCTAAAAGTTCACGATGCCTCTTTGTATCTAAGATGCACGTTTCTTCCACAAAATGAGGTGTGGGTATTTTTATGCTTACTTCATTTTCTCTCAAGAAGACTAATGTATGTTTACCAATTAAAATGAGATCTCTCTCTCTCAATTCACATTTAATAACTTTTTTTTCATTAACAAAAGTACCATTAAAACTATCTAAATCTTCCAAAATAAATTTATCATCTTTTTTTACCAGGCGAGCGTGATGTCTTGAAACAGCCATATTATCAATTATAATATCATTATCCTCTTTTCTTCCAATAGTAATGATTTCTTTAGTGATGGGAATTTCTTTAAGTTTAACGCCATTGAATTGTAAAATAAATTTTGCCATTTTTTTTCTTAACAGTAAGTCAAAAAGGGTTAACTAATACAAACGCCCTTATTATCTTTTACATGTCATTTACAAGCCCGAAAGATGTTACAAGCTCATTCTCTAGAGATTGCTTCGTCGTTCCACTCCTCGCATTGACGGTTAATTTAATGCGTTTGTATTATTATTAAAAAGAAAATACAACTAAATTACTCTTGACGAAGGAACACTAATTATATAGATTTAATTACAATTATCATATCGGAATTTTTTAAAAAAAGATTAGTATTGAATTACATTCCTAGCTATATCAAACTGCACAAAACTGGTGAACTCCAAAAAAGGGTCTACATTCTAAACAATATATTAAAGAATTGTAAACTCTGTCCTCGTCAGTGCAGTGTTAATCGTTTAGAGGGAGAGTTAGGTTTTTGCAGAGCAGCTGAAAAACTCATGATATCGAGTGCTTTTCCCCACTTTGGGGAAGAACCACCTCTCGTAGGGAACAAGGGTTCAGGAACTATCTTCCTAACTCACTGCAACTTACAGTGCGTCTTTTGCCAAAATTACGATATCAGTCACCAAGGACATGGAGAAATCATCTCTTCAGAACAACTTGCTGAGTATATGCACTATCTACAAAAAAGGGGGTGTCATAATATCAATTTCGTTACTCCAACCCACTACATACCACAAATCACAGCTGCACTTCCATACGCCATTGATCTCGGATTACAAATTCCTTTAGTCTACAACTGTGGAGGATATGAATCCCTCGAGGTAATCCACTTACTAGATAGTATTATTGATATCTACATGCCAGATGTAAAATTTGCTGAAGGAAAAGTAGCAGAGAAATACTCTCACGCTCCTGACTATCCAGAGGTGGTAAAGAGAGTATTAAAAGAAATGCACCGACAGGTAGGTAATTTGCAAATCAATACAGAAGGAATAGCAGAGAAAGGGCTTTTAATCAGACATCTGGTGATGCCTAATGGTTTAGCAGGCACTCGAAAACTTATGCACTTTATCGCTACCGAGATTTCACCCCATTCCTATGTCAATGTGATGAGCCAATATCGGCCTGAATACAAGGCTTCTAATTATTTTGAACTTAACCGACTTATAACACACAAAGAATACGGTGAAGCTATAGAAAGTGCAAAAAAGGAAGGACTGTATAGAGGGTTTCCTCAGATATGATACAATGACAAGGCTAAAAAGATCACCTAGATAAATAATGAGTCAAATAACGTTTTACTCCGTTAGAAAAAAAAGCCCTGCCATTCATGGTGGGATTCACCCCGTTAAATATCTATTGAGAAGTGATATCTTTGAAATACTAAATATCATATATTGACACTATATGCTAAAAAAGTAGCCATTTATTTAACGAGGTAAAAAAAACACTAAGTTTGAGCGGAGCTTAAAACTTCTTCAAAATTTTTAGCGGTGTTTACAATTATTGATAATAAAAAAGCTGGCTATGGATGGCATAGCTAAATAAATAGATGCCATAACAAGGAGGGACTTGTTCCACAACCAGCTTTAATTATATTAGCACAATAAAATATTTTAGGCTAGAGATAAAAAATTTTTTTTAAATACCTCTCAACTGGTTATAGGATATCAGATAAAAACAGCCTCTCGCCTAAAAGGAGAGGGTATTATCCACAGTTAGAAAATATTATATTTATCAATAATTTACCGATTATGTTGCTATTACTAATTCAATTTACTATTTTTACTACAAGCAGCAATCTAAACGCACCATAATATAAAAAGCATATAAATAACAATAATTTATAGCCAATTTAGCACTAGATAAATTTGCACTCATTTATTTAAGTTTATTTGAGTATAATTTAATATAATTTAAGATAGCTAATTAATATATGTCACATTTAATATATTAATAATAAATATCATTAGTAATTATCTCAATCCTTTTATTAAAAAAAATGGTTGTGAAATATGGGTTCTATAATTTGCTTTGGTGAACCCCGTGAGAAAGTGTGAAGAAAATTGCGAGTCTTTCTTTCTAATAGGGTGAATTTCTATTAACTTGAATAATTTTTTTAAAAGTGAAAATAGTGTCTCTAATACTACAAAATTATGTAAAGTGATCTCATGTAAAAAATCCAAAAAATCGGGGGGTAGACAAATGACAAAAAATAATAGTGTTAACAATCATGATGCATTGAAAAAAGATTTAGAAAATTTAAATCTAAAAATTGAAAATGCTCTGAATAATAGTAGCTTATCAGAAGAAGGATTAAAAACTTTGATTAAAGAAGCCGAGGAAATACAAAAAAGATTAATCTATAATACAGAAAATACTCAAGAGAAGGAAGAAGACAAATAAACTTTTTTGGTCATTGCAACTGCTTTTGAGCCTATCTTTAATCTTCATTCCCTCTTAAACCATCCTTAGCAACTGATCTATTTGGAGGGGTTTATTTTATAAAGGGATCAACTCCCCTTTCTCTCATCTCCGATTCCTTCAGTTCTATATCCCAACCTGTAATAAGAGCCATAGGTACTTTAACATTGATACTCTTAATCTTTTCTGTTGCCTGCCAGCCTGACATTCCAGGCACCCCTAAATCAGTAAAAACTAAATCAAACCTCTTTTCCTGAAATAGCTCTATGCCTTTTCTACCACATTACCATTTACAGAGTTGGAATCTTTTAAATATTTTTCTGATACTGCCGATATATATGATATAATTCCATAGCCTGAAATCCAGTAAAAAAATTAGAACACAGACTCAGCCAAGTGAAAAAAATCCCTTTTTTAGCTATTTCAAAGAGAAATTGTTTACCATTTTACAAGGTAAATTCACCAATAAACTATGATACATGGTACATCATGGTCAATGATAGATTTTTTTATATCTTTCATCCTGTACCCTGCATCGTTGATGGCTCATCCGTGTAAAAAAAGAATCTTCTATACTAAAGATTCGGAACCTCTTTATATGCAAAATAAAAGAATTGAGATCATCGATATAAGCGAGAGAATTCACGAGATCATCTATAAGGCTATTATACAGATTAATGACCCACGAAAAATAGACCAAAGAATACTTAAGGATTTTATAGGGAAGGATCGTACTAAAAAAGTTACATTAATCAAAGGGAAACAAACTCGCCAGGGAGAGCTTCTCAACCCATATCCCCATTCTATGAGCATTAAGTTTCTGGATAAAGATTTTAAAATCCAACGCAATGACACCATCTTGGTGCAGTTTAAACATCCCACCTACGATCAACAATTCGTGATCCAAGCAGTGGTAAAACAGGTATATTCTTCTTGGATAGCTACAGAATGTCAAGATCCTAGATACGATCGACGCCATAATTTTAGATTGAAAAAAAGAATAGAATTCTTTGAGCTACCTCAAATGTTCTATGATTTAATAAGAAAAAGAAAAGTTCTTATCATAAGAGAGATACTCCTTCAAACAATAAGTGAAGGAGAGCATGTACATCGATATATAGAAAATATCTATTCAGATATTAACGGAGAGAGTGCTAATCTTAGGCATCTAAGTTTAGAACAACTACACTTTCACCCTTATTATAAAAGTGTATTAGCCACAAAATCTCTTAAAGGGGATCTTAGAGATATCTCACGAGGTGGTATTTGTATCCTCTCAGATGAGAGACTGTATGATAAAAGAAATTTACTGCTGATAAGGTTTAACATTCCTACAATCAAAAATATAAACTCAACTTTGAGCTGTGATCAATTACACTTCAACCTTTTGGGTTCAATCAGGAAATTTAGCACGATAGGGAGAAAGAATGGTATTCACATCCAATTCTTGAAAAGACTAGAAGATGAGTATTTAGATGATACGCTTAGTATATTGGTAAAATACTATAAGCTAATCGGCAGACCGCTTTAAATTAGGACACAGATTTTCCTAAGAGTGAACGCATTTAACTATTTCCTCAAATTACAAATGCCTCAATCAGGCAGTTGCAGGCTGTGAGTTACGGGTCTCGAGTTAAGATTTTTTTAAACTTTCGACGTGCAACTCACAACGTGAACCCCTCACTAAACTCAACATTCCGTCATTTTAGCTATCCCGTTACTCTTGCCGGAGTGTAGGCCCAAGGGTAGGAGACCAATTGCGGAGCAAAGCGATGCTAGGTTCGCTCTAATCTTCACTATTCGCTGCATTCCAGCGTAACCTTTTTGGTTTCATCCGAATCAACTTCAGTTTCTACATAAAAAATCAATTTATCTCCATCTCCATTGATTCCGCTCTTGGCAACCTGGCGAATACTTCCGCCAGAAACCTTATAGCCATAATTGTTTAGGTCACTATCCTTTCCCTTCAACCGAGGCATATAGAACTCTAAGATTCCAGAAACACTAGTCTCTAGGTAATTAACCACCTTTTGAACAACCAAGGTTGTAGTCCCATCGTTAACACCCTGAGTAGTGCTGATAAAGATATTGTTACTCGGATAAGATTGATAATCCCACTCTTGATTATTAGTTGAGTTATTATCCCCAGGTGGGAGCTCTTTGCCTTCTGGAGCAGTCTGATTTACCCTAACGATCTGATCATTCTCAACCTCTATTACTCGATACCCCCAAAAATCGTCACTACTATTTCTTGCACTTCCAGCACTCGTGGTATGAATCCACCAGGTAGTACTCTCTTCATCTAAGTCTATAAAATCACTGTGAACATGCCCTAAAAAAATATGAGTAATTGTCCCTAAAGGAGAAACATTTGTATTTATCTCCCTTATGA
>SMTZ1_10004909_pt1 | contig 13429 bp, 12 predicted proteins | sample DeeMarSWOR136_30_FD_25667 | JGI IMG/M metagenome (IMG submission 25667) | reverse complement strand
CCCGGGGCCTCCGAATATCTTCCCGAGTCTCCTTACTATCTCCTGAGATAGAGGGGGAACGAGGAGTCCCGCTCTTGCACACTGGTCAGCACCATGGACACTGGCCCCACCACCCACCCCTACAAGCGCCACCCTCCTACCTGTGGGAAGGGGCATTAGGAGGAAGGTGATGAGTAGGTCAAATAATTCCTCTACGCTATCCGCCCTCACTGCCCCAGCCTGCCTGAGAAGCCCTTCCCAGATGCCGTCGCTACCCGCCAGCGCCCCGGTATGAGAGGCCACTGCTCTCCTGCCTACCTCAGTGGTTCCCCCCTTGAAGACGATCGTCGGCTTCACCCGGGCTGCCTCCTTTAGCACGCTGATGAAACGCCTACCGTCCTTCACCCCTTCTATATAGGCGGCGATGACCCCGGTCTGGGAGTCAGCAGCGAAATAGTCGAGGAGATCGCTTTCATCGATGTCGGCGGCATTCCCGTAGCTTGCCACCTTGCTGAAGCGGAGGCCGCGCGCCGCTGCCGCCCGCACCAAGTGAAAGGCATTCCCCCCACTCTGGGAAAGATAGGCCACAGGCCCGCCATCCATGGGGAAGTTGTAGCCGAAAGAGAGGCTTGCCGAGGGGTTATATAGCCCCATGCAGTTGGGGCCGATGATACTAATCCCTCCTCGCCTTGCGAGAGCAACGATCTCCCTCTCAAGACTTATCCCCTCCTCTTTGCCGCTCTCGCTGAAGCCGGAGCTGAAAATGTGGACCGCCCTCGCCTCCTTAGCAATGCATTCTTCCATCACCTGGGGGATGGCCGAGGCCGGTATGGCGATGATGACGAGGTCCACCGGCCCAGGGATATCTACAATGCGGCGGTAAATCTTTAACCCCGAGACCTCATCGCCCTCCGGACCTACAGGGTAGATAGGGCCGGCGAATTGAAACCGGAGCAAGGTTGCAACATACACTGTCGAGGCGAAGTTCAGTGGTTCGTCGGATACCCCGACTATGGCGATCGAGCTGGGGTTGAAGATATGCTCAAGGCTGCCGTTTATCTTTACCATGCTCTCAGACAGGTATGAAGTACTTGATATCGAGAAGATTCCCCTATCTTGTTAAATAGACGCCCAATCTGGGATTTTCCGTATAAACTACTATGGTTATGCTAAAACAACTGCTCGTTGGCTATGCAAGACTCGCAATAGAACCCTCTGCATGGATAGCATACTGCCAAGCTTGTCTAGGTGTCAACCTGGGCGGAGCACCAAGCAGGTGAGCCTGCGGTCGAGGTAGCTAAACGAATGTGCGTTCACGAAGCAGTTACAAGGTTGGAAGTGGAGGTTGTGCCAGTATGGATTCAAATGATATGAACTCTTGAGAAGGAATTTACCTATAGTGAAAAAAGGTTAACAATTCGCCCGATTGTTGAATAGTGATCCCCAAAATGGAGTATGTTGGCGGTGTCACTCCTGGCTCCAGGCTACTATGCGGGCCATGGCCTTGGCCGTCTGACGCAGGGAATGGAAGACGGGGAACCCTGCTCTTACGAATGCCTCCTCGGCGGCAAGGTAATCCTTCATCCCATCAAAGTCCGGGGCAGGGCCCAGCACCAGTAGAACAGGCTTACCTGTCTCCCGCCGCGCCTGTGTCAGGGCATCGACAGCAGGTCGCAGAAAGGCCGCTGAAGAGAGTCGACCACCTCCCCAGCGGCTGACAGGGTGGAGTCCCAGATGGTAGATGAGTATGTCAATATCGGGAACCTTGCCAACCACGCACATGGTTGCATAGATAGCCTCTGGAGATAGAAGATTTGTGGCATCCACTGGGTTGCTGAAGATGGCACCAGCCAGGGGTAAAAATTGCCTCAATTCTGCCTGCACCTCTGCTGAGAGACGTGGCAAGCGAAGCCCCGCTTTTTCCATTTCGTCGCTGGCGAGAACGCTGGGACCACCTCCTGTGCCCACTACGCCAACTCCACTGCCTCGTGGGAGAGGCTTGGCGAAGCAGAGTGCCACCAGCACGTCTATCATATCGTCCACGTCATCAACCTGAATTGTCTTCAGTTGACGGCACAGGGCCTCGAAAACGGCCACCGAGCTGGTCAGACTGGCTGTATGACCATGAGCAGCCCTCTTGCCGGCCTCAGTAGCCCCTCCTTTGTAGATAACCACCGGTTTTCTGGCAGCCGCTCCTTTGAGCGCCTTCATAAAGCGCCTCCCATCTCTTACCCCCTCGACGTAGGCGGCAATGATCTCGGTATCCCGGTCTTGGGAGAAATATTCCAGGAGCTCGCTCTCATCCACATCCAAAGCATTTCCGTAGCTGACTACCTTACTGAAGCGTAATCCCTTTGGACCACCGTAATAGGGTAGATTTTGGGCATGGCCGCCACTCTGAGAAAGGAAGGCGATTGGCCCCGGTTCCAGTGGCATTCCTACCATATTGACGAGGCGGCTCTTAGGCACATAGAGGCCCACGCAATTGGGTCCAATGATTCGAAACCCGCCAGCCCTGGCCTTGTTCAGCATTGCGCTTTCCAGTTCTGCCCGTTGCGTGTAGCCGCTCTCGCTGAAACCAGCGGTGAAGAAATGCACCGACTTCACACCCTTGGCAGAACAGTCATCTAACAATGGCAGGGCCGACTCCGCAGGAATGCTGACTACAACATGATCCACCACCCCCGGAATAGCCTGAAGACTTGGATAGCAGGGTAGTCCAAGCACCTCGGTATACTTCGGATTGACAGGATATATAGCGGGGAACCCTGCCTCTTTGAGAGAATGGACTACCAGTGTAGCGAAGGAGTATCCATTCCCCGAGGATGCACCGACACAAGCTACTCCACGAGGGGAGAACAACTCCGCTAGTGAGACTTCTCTTTTTGCCATTAAATCAACTATGCCAGTCGATAACCGCAACAGCAAGTCGCGACTGCCATCTTTCCAGTTCTCAACAGCCCCTGCGTAAGTAGCATAGACTGACTTCGCTGGATTGTCAACCGAGGCGGAACAGCAAGCGGTAAACCCTCTAGTCGAGGTAGTCGAACGAGTGTTCATTCACGAAGCAGTTACAAGGTTGGAAGGGGAGGTTATGCTAGCAAGAATAAGATAAGATACAGCCGCGTGCCGTCATGCTGAATGTTGGCCAAGTATAGCTCTTGGCATAAAGGGCGCATTTCGTCAATTCGTGAATTCATGAGCAGTTACGATTCAGAAAACACGAATAGGCGCTCTGCTTCGCCTTGACAAGTCGGGCAATTCGAGTTATTGTGACTCAATCCACAAGAAGTTCTGGCTTTGAAACGGGCATGCCTCACAAGAAAACAAAGGAGGCAGAGAGATCGATATATACACCATAACGCCAACTCTTAAACTTCTAGAACTCAATCCTCCAATACCAGGATATGATAAATTCATAGGAGCCTATCTGTTCTGCGGTACAAGGAAAGCCCTCGTTGATGTTGGTCCCACAGCAGCAATACCCAATTTACTCTCTGCGTTAGCCGAACTTGACATAAAGCCCGAGGAAATCGAATATATCATACTCACTCATATACACATCGACCACGCTGGTGGAGCGGGAACAGCGATTCGGGAAATGAATAGAGCTAAGGTCCTGGCCCATAGTCGTGCACGTTTCCATCTGATTGATCCATCAACGCTATGGAAAGCTAGTCTGGAAACCTTGGGCAATCTGGCCTTCCTATATGGCAATATTGAGCCAATACCTGAAGACAGGGTCGTAGTTGCCGCAGACTTGATGAAACTTGACCTGGGCTCTGGCCTGGTGTTGGAGGTACACTATACTCCTGGACACGCTCCTCACCATTTAAGTCTTTTCGACAGAGCAAATGGTGTGCTGATAGCCGGTGAAGCAGCAGGTGTATGCAATGATGGAGCAATTAGGCTTGCAACGCCACCGCCTTTTAGATTGGAAGAGACTTTGTCTTCGGTAGATAGGCTCATTGGACTCAAGCCTCAGCGGTTGTGCTATGGTCACTTTGGATGCTATGATGGCGCACCTGAACGGCTAAGGATCGTCAGACAAAAGCTTGTGGCGTGGTATGAAATTGTTAACTCAGCAGCTAAAGCGGGGAAGAATCAAGAAGACATTCTTATGATACTCAGGGAAAAAGACAGGAGCCTCGATTACCTAAACAGCTTGAGTAAAGATGAGTACAATAGAGAGTACGCACTACTTATCAACAGCATCAATGGTCTATCTGAATCCATTCGCAAATCAAAATAGCCAGAAAGCAATGTTGTTTTGCCAGATTAATCTTGTCCTCTTTCACAAGTGCCCCTGCGCCATTTCCTTCCCCAGACGATAGTGTAAGCTAGGGAAACATGCGGTGCAGACGGCTTAATGCCTCCAACTCCCCCCTTAGCCCTAGTTTAGCCTTCTTCACCGCACGACTCAGCACGTCTATGCTCTTATCATAGGTCTCTCTGTCCACTGGGTAGGGGTGGCCATCTTTACCACCATGCGCGAAGCTGTAGCGAGCGGGGTCGCGGACGCTTGGAGCAACGCCGTATACCAACTCCGACAGCAGGCTGAGCGCCCGTATGGTCTTAGGCCCTACCCCCTGCATCCCTAACAGGCTTTCAAAGCACTCTGGCCTCCTCTCGTAGGTGTGCACAAATATCTTTTGCAGCCGGTCAGGGTTAATATCGTCCATAGATAGGTAGTGGCGTGAAGGCAGATCGAGCGTTTTAAGGCGGGTGAGTTCATCCAACAGCACCTCAGGCTTATGCCCAGCGGCAAGCTGGGTCACAACCTGCCGCGCCTGCTCGCTTTCGCTAGCCACCATATTAAGCGCCTCGCCCCAAGCTTCGGTGCAAATGGCGGAGTGAGGCTCACAGACAAAGTCCTTTACCTCCCCGCCAAGCCAGTGATAGCGGCGAGCATAGCGATTGCGATCGTTCATCCCCTGCTGTACCACTGCCCACTTGCCCGCTGCGGTGAACAGGAATGTATGATGATAAAGCTGGTAGCCGTCCTGTAATGCAGCGTTATCCACCTTGGCTGCCATCCTGCTGGCATATACTAGGGGCACAGCGTCAATGCCGCAGGCATCGCCAAACCGTGTCACCTCCGCAGGGGTGCGCCGAGAGGTGTTTCCCTTCCCTCCAGCTACATAGAGACCGAGCTCATGTTCCACACCCCTGATTCCTTCCTTGAGCGCGCCGCACACCACAGTGGTGACGCCACTGGAGTGCCAGTCCCAGCCAAGGATACAGCCGAGGGCCTGAAACCAGAAGGGATCAGACAAGCGGCGCAGCATCTCTTCAGCGTTGAAATCAGTCACGATAGCGATGGTAATCTCTCGAGAGAGCCTCACCATCCGCTCGAACAGCCAGCGGGGTGCCCTACCATGGTGCAGGGGAAGATGAGCGATGCCAGTCCTGCTCACTTTCTCCACTTTCTCCTCCCACTTGCCAAGTGGGACCTCTTGTACGTAGTTTATCACATATTAGGAACTGTCGACTACCAGCATGGCCAAGCGTGGCTTCCCCCAGTCCTTATGAGGTGAGAATGGAAATTTGGTGTCTACTCATCCAAATGACACAATCCATCGAGCTAACTTAAGCAAAGTCGAACACCGCCTCAAAAATCATATCTGGAGTTCTATCTATTGAATAACTGGGGAGCCATTTAGAATAGGAGCGAGAACTTCTGAAGCTTCCTTTGGCCTTTTCCGCTTCTATCGAGGTATATGAAGCCTGTTAACTAGGATTTTGCCATCTCCTATCACCAGACTTATGCCTCTCGTGTTACTTATCTCCTCCAGCGGGTCCTTCGAAACCGCGATAATATCTGCAAGTTTGCCTGCCTCTATCGTCCCTAGGTGGCTTCCTTTGCCCAGATTCTCGGCAGCATTTTTTGTCCCGGCCAGTATCGCCTCCATAGGACTTAATCCTGCCTCCACCATGAGTTCCAGCTCCTTGTGAACCGCTTTACCTATGACCACCCCAGGAGCGCCGGAATCAGTACCTAGAGCGATATTAACTCCTTCATCACGTAGCTTCTTGAGAACCTTTTTTGAATTAGAGAAGACATCCGGGTACATATTCTTATTGGCCCAAGCTATAGCAAGAGTTGGGACATAGTATGTTCCTCTACCCACCATCATTTTGATGACATCGTCCTGAAATTCGGTGGAATTGCTCCCCGGCAGTATCCCATGCTCTATGCTATCTGCCCCCACACTGACTGCGTCCCTTATCTCATCTGGGCTTCCAGTATGTACCATCACGCGTAGGCTATGCCCATGTGCTTCATCCACTATCGCTTCCAGCACCTGCAGGCCTAGCTGAGGCACTTCATGGGTTAAATCCATAGGGTCTATCTTTGAGTAAATAGCTTTGATGCAGTCCACTCCTCCCTCAACCAATTTCCTAACTTCTGCCCTAGCGCCTTCGACATCGTTGACCTGCCTTGTGACATGCTCAACTATGTAACTGTTCCGTTTGTATATGGTACCCGCAGGATGACCACCAGGGGCTGTAAAGATGGGGCCTGGGGCGAATATTCGAGGCCCAGTAAGTCTACCCGATTCAATCTTATCACGAACTTGTGTGATATGGGGATAATGATCACCGGCGCTTCTAATGGTGGTCACCCCATTTTCAATAGCTAACTTTCTTCGTTGAGCGTAGTTGCGGAAATAGTCCCACAAGAATGGGAACAAGTCGAAGAAAGAGATTTGCCCAACAGACCTACCTGGCTCATCTATAATAAATCCACCGAGATGGAGATGGCAATCGATAAGACCCGGCATAATAGTGAAGCCCCTTAGATCAAATACGGTTGCTTCTGAAGGATAGCTTGTTTGTGGCTCCACACTGATGATGTGGTTTCCTTCAAGCACAATGGTGGCCTTTTCGACAGGATCGTGTCCGGTGCCATCAATCATTCTTGCATTTATAAGTACCAGCATTTTTTTGCTTTCTCAAATCTGATCTGCTCGATTCACAATTTCCTTAATGGTAGCAGGCAATCCTTCTCGGTATGTTGGGTATTCTAGCTTCCAATCAAGATATTTCTTCGCTTTGGTGTTGTTAACGCGACAATTCATGGTAACAGTTTCGCAAATTAGTTTTCCCATCACAATTCTTATTATGAAACCCGGAACTGATTTTGGTCTTGGAACGTCCATGCAATCTGCCATAAAATCACTAAACTCCCTCATGGTACAAGGTCCGTCATCAGCAATAATAAACCTTTCTCCAAGTGGCATCTTTCCCAACGCACGAACGTAGGCTTCAGCACAATCATCTACATGTATTCTCGGAATACAATTCTTACCCGACCCTATTACTCGATACTTCCCTTTTTTCATCCATTCATACATAAAGTTCTTGAAAAGACCCCCTGGCCCGTATATTTCGCCGGGAAGCATCTGGATTAAAGGTGGCGAACCCCGTTTAATCACTTCTGATATCAATGGGTCAACACGCTCTCCAATTCTTGTCATCCCAAATCGCTCAATAGGCCAACTCTCATCTGCCAATTCGTCTCCTGTGGTGCGAAAACTGGTGCCCAAGGTTGAAATTAATGGGCAGTCTAGTTTTTCGGCAATGGCTATAGAAGTCGAGAAATAGGTAGTTATCTGCTCCTGCAAGATCCCCAATCGTTTCGAGGTTATTCTTCCTGGCTGTATTTCAGGCATGGCTACGGATATTACTACGTCCTGCGGAGTTAGTGATGGTATAAATGATTCAGGTTGAAATAAATCTCCGACGATTACCTTGATGCCGACAGGTTCAAAACTGGAAGCCTTTTCTCTATCGCGAGTTAGTACAGTAACATTATGGCTGTGTTCAAGGAGCTTGGGTAACAAATGCGTCCCAAGAAAGCCAGTTCCACCGAAAACAAAGACTTTCATATTGCTCCTAAAAGTCTATGCAACTACTCCCGAATTTACCAAGGTAATACATTATAACCACCGCCAGCTTCGTTGAGCAAGTCCACTAGGCTCTGAGTCACCAAATAGCGGGCTTTGCTCTTATTAAGGCCCTCGAATGCCTTCTTCCAGTCGTCTTTGGAATGTGTCATTACGGCCCTGCTCACATACCATTTGGCTTTACGCAGACCGATCATAACCTAATTGAATTCCCCGAGCCGTTGTGTGTAAATGGCATCCCTGTAGCTTATCTGTGAATCCTTGCGTCGCTGCTTTGTAGCCCACGCCGCTAACGCGATCCAAATCAATGCCAACGAGACTTGTGGTGGTTTCCGCGATGTTCCAATGATGCAATCATTTTTAGATAGACCCTGACTTTAAGACCGAGAGCCCTTGCCATGCATTGCTTCCTTTCCATCATAGAAGCAACTCTTGCCTTGACGTATTTCTAAATCCCAAATCACTCCAGCAAGCTTCAGATGTCAGGGTCCGTGCCATAGGCAGCTAGCGCTGCCCGTATTTCTCATAGAAAACAATCTCTCCTAGCTCCCTTCGTCCCGGCCCTTTGGGCTGTTCCTCAGGATAGCCTAAAGGGGTCAGCTCCACCACCCTGATCCCTTCAGGAACTTGCAGGACTTCCTCAATCCTCTTTGCATCCATCAGGCCGACATGCACTGTACCCAGGCCCAACTCATGGGCTGCCAACACCAGGTTCTGCATGGCTAGCGCGACATCGAACATAAACCAGTCACCCTTGTCTGTAGCCATCTCCCCCCTTTTGTAACCAGATTTGCCCAATTCAGCACATGCCACAATCACCACCGGGGCATTCCTCACCGCATCGGTAGCGGGATTACCCGGACTAAGCGTCTCAGCTATCCTGGCCTTGATCTCAGTTCCTCTGACAACCACGAATCTCCAGCACTGAGTATTGGCCCAGGAGGGCGCCCAGTGTGCGGCCTCAAGTACCATCTCAAGGGTCTCCTCACTTACGGGGTCAGTCTTGTATTTCCGGACGCTGCGACGTCCCTTTATGGCCTCCGTGACATTCATCACCATTCTCCTTTCCATTCAAATTCCGCTTGCACCGCAACTATTCCTTTGGTGGCACCATAGGTCTCAACTCCAGCTGAAGCGTGAGGTTTTCTATTGCCTGCATTAGTTTAGCACCCAGAGGAAACTGACACAACGACCTGCCCACCTGCCAATAGGGGGGACAAAGGGTAGTCTGCCGTACATACCATCGAATTGGGATTCAACAATTCACCCTTTCATTCAACTGAGATGGTCACCACAATGTAAAAATTGCCCTAGAGGAAAACCAGCACAGATACCATTGGATGAAAGAGCTGGGGGAGCAAGCGCCATGCCATTAGAACCAGAGCCACTTGGAAATCCTGGCATTCATCCCATTTCTTATTGAGACCATCCCGTGCGCTCCTTTTCATCTTGCACGAAATGGCTGTTTGTATCCCTCAGTTCCTTTATAAGTATCGTCTTGCCTGCACGGTCTCTACGCCGGGAAGGAATGCTCTGCCACCAAGAAGATCCAAGACGGAGATCGAACCTCGAAGGGGCAATATGTGGCAAGGGGGAAGTAGGCCAGCCTGTCTAGAACGGTACCTCAACAGTTACCGTCGTTCCTACACGGGATTCGGATTGAAGCGTCAGTGTGGCACCAATCAATCTGGCTCGCTCCTGCATTCCTAAGAGGCCAAGCTTGCCTGTGCTGGCTAGATCGCCCAGCCGTTGCGGCATTTCAAAGCCACTGCCATTGTCTCTGATGAACATAACGAGCTTGGTGTCACTGAACTCTAATGTTAGTTCAGCTCTTGAAGCTTGAGAGTGCCGCCATACATTACTCAACGCCTCCTGAGCAATGCGGAACAGCGCCAGCTCGACCTCAGGCGAGTTCCGTCTTGCTTCACCGACTATCCTGACGTTTGTAGCGATGCCCTGTTTAGTCAGATCGTCAGCAAGCGATTCCAGTGCTGGAAGCAAGCCAAGGTCATCCAATATAGACAAGCGTAGATCCTGACTGAAGCGGCGCACCCCCTCCAATATGGCATCGGTCTGCCGTTGAAGGCTTTCAAGCAATTTGAGATCTTCCTCGGACAGCCGCTCCTTGGCGAGCATGAGCTTCTCCAACTGGCGGGAGAGAGCGATCAGCCTCTGAGCTGTATCGTCGTGTAACTCCCTGGCGATGCGCTTACGCTCCTCCTCCTGAGCTAGAGTAACTTGTTGCGCATAGAAACGCAGGTTATCTTTCACCCTTTCTTCATCGGTTACATCCCGAGCAACATGCTGGAAGCCTACGGGTTGACCATCGCTACTGATGAGGCTGCTTGCTATCTTGATAATCGCCTCGCTACCGTCCTTCTTGATTAGCCGCTGATCATAGGGTTGATCGGGCACCTCACCAGCCAGAAGCTTTCGTCGAATCTCTCTGGCGATGTCCAAATTTTTCTCTGAAAGAAAGTCGCTAGCTACCTTGCCAATCAGCTCCTCTCGCTCGTAGCCGGTAAGCCTGGCGGTGGCCGGGTTCGCCGCTCTGATTTTGCCCTCCAAATCATGAACCCAGATCGCCTCGTTAGCATTTTCGAACAGGTCGCGATAAGTTTTCTCCGATACCCGCAATTGCTCCGCTACCAGAAGTTCCTGCTCGTATAGACGAGCGTTCTCGATGGCTATTCCTACTTGGTTTCCAATAGCAGTGAGTAGCTCTACCTCATTGGGGGAGAAGCTGTAGGGACGGCGCATAGCTACAGAGAGGGCACCTACAATACCGCTCTTAGCCCTGACGGGGACAATGAGCATGGCTTGTAACTTCTCCCGCTTCGCTGCTGACCTGGCGATCCTAGGGTCAGTGGAGACATTTTTCAGAATCAACGGCTCGCCAGTCTCAGCTACCCCTCCGTGCAGGCCTTCGCCCACCTTCACGCCAGCAACCCCCTGGGCATATTCTAGGGAGAGGCCCTTAAAGGCCGTAATAGTAAGCTCCTGAGTCCATGGGGCGACAAGGCGTATCTGGGCAGCGTCTACTTCCATTACCTCCCTGATCTTGTCCAAAGCACCATCTAGTATCTGCCTCAGCTCAAGCGATTGGATAACGATCTGCGAAACCGCATTCAGGGCGGCGAGCCGCCTTTCGTTATCCATACGGCGCTTCCTTTCCGCCTGTTGAGACTGAAAGAAGAGCACAACCAGACCACCAACTAAAACAACGCTGGCCGTCTCAATGGATGCGTCAAATGGGACGGGAGAAAACAGAATAGGTCGGGGTATCATAGCGGCGGCAGCGACTGCCAGTGTAAGAAGCCCCCCTCTTACCCCAAAAATAAAGGCGGCATAGGTTATAGGTAGCAGGAACAGAATGCGGTCCATGACATGACGTGTTAGGTCTAAGAACGCTTCGGGGGATATTGCTCTTAAGATGGTCAGGTGGGGGCTATAGTGAAGGAAGACGCAAAACACCAGCATGGCAACGACAAGCCAGAAACTGGGGTTGCGCATGAGGCTGGACAGCCTTTTGGGGATCACTGGTGATATCCTCCCGATTTGCAGGCTATGAGGTCTGCTCTAAGCGCTAGGATAGATCTTCGATGCTTAGCAAACCCTTCCTCAGGCCATACACAACTGCCTCGGTGCGCGAGCCTACCATCAGCTTGCCGAAGATATTCCCCAGGTGAGCCTGAACGGTGCGCACGCTGAGGCAGAGCTCTTGGGCTATATCCTTGTTGCTCAGTCCCTTGGCCGCCCGCTTTAGCACCTCCAACTCCCTATCCGTGAGCTCCTCTACTTCCAGGTCCCTGGCTTCGCGTGAGGAAGGAACAAAGCGATTCAGAACCTTGCGTGCAACTATAGGGTGGAGCACCGACTCACCAGCATGCACCGCCCGGACCGCTTCGATTACCTCTTGGCCCCGAACGTTCTTCAGTAAGTATCCAGCAGCGCCTGCTTCCAGGAGGGCGAAGATGTATTGATCATTGTCATAGGCAGTAAGTATGAGCACCGCCGTGGCAGGAGAAAGAGCCTTGATCTGTTTCGTAGCTTCAATGCCATTGAGCTTAGGCATGGCAATATCTATTATGGCCACATCAGGCTTGAGCTCAGTAGCCTTTCTAACAGCCTCTTCGCCGTCTCCAGCCTCGCCGACAACGTCAAGGTCATTCTCGCGTTCTAGCAGCTCACGGGTGCCTTCGCGCACTACAACATGGTCGTCGGCGATCATAATACTGATCCTCTCCATAGCTCACCTTGCAGCATACTCCCACAGGCAATCCCATTATACAACATAAGTAGGAATGCCTCAACTGAGTAATCCACAACCTTATTCTAAGCTAAAATACTTACCCCTTTAGGCTCAACTATGTATTTCAACCAAGCTGTTCCCACTACCAGAATGCCTAGAGGCAGATGATTTGTTTAAGCATTACACCGCAGTAAAGACTAGCACTGCTGCTGATGTAGCCAACAGTGGAGGGTGATAAGCTGTAGGTGGAAAGAGAGGATGGTAGGTTAGAGGAGGAATGTGGTGGAAGAACTGACAAAAGCTCTGGAATTGGTACTAGTGGTGACTATCACGCTTGGCATACCGGTGGTAATGTTGTTCGTAGTAGGCTGTCTTATCCAGTATCGTGAGGTTTTACAGAGGTTTTTCTCACGCCTAATCCATTGGAATGACGAGAAGGGTGCAATGCCTTCTGCCTAACCTTGAAGGGTTGGCTAAGGCTCAAAGAATAGAGAGGAGGTAAGGACGATGGAAACCGGATTGGCGATTCTCATGGCGCTCGGCATCTTCGTCGGTATCCCCATTGTAATCGGCTTTGGCATCGTAGGTGCTGTGATCCTGGCCGCGCGCTTCCGGATGGCTTACAAGGCCAGGGGCAGGCAAGCTGTGACGAAGGTAACCGAGGCTAATATTGGAGTCAGCTAAGGGAAATGACTCCACCACAGCAGGTTGGGTATGCCCCCCAGGCTGAGACAATGGCTGTGAAGGGCTAGTAACTGGGGGGCACCCCAACCGCAAGAAGATGACTTTATAATCTTAAAATAGGCTTAAAGGGTGAAAGGACGATGGAAACCACACTGGCTATTCTGTTGGCACTGTTTATTTACATTGGCATCCCTGCACTAATTGGCTTTGCCATCATCGGTGCCGTGGTTTTGGCCACGCGCAGAGGAAGGTCTCAGGCTCCAGAGGCTGAGGCCATGCTAGAAGAGCTGAAGCAGACTGAGCCTGAGACCATGCTAGTCGAGGAAGAGCGGGAGCCTATAGTGGCGGGTCAGAAGCGGGGGTAATGATGCCGCCATGGCAGGTTGGATGGGCCCCTGGGCAGGAACACTGGCTATGAAAGGCTAGCAGCTCGGGGGCACACCAACCACGGAAAGCAGGGTTTATAAGGTTAGCGTGAACAAGAATGTAATGTAAGGTATAGGAGGATGGAGAGCATGAAAAAGATAACGATAGACCCAATAACCAGGCTTGAAGGCCATGGGAAAATAGAGATATTCCTCGATGGGGATGGTGAGGTTGAAAG
>SMTZ1_10015810_pt1 | contig 13432 bp, 15 predicted proteins | sample DeeMarSWOR136_30_FD_25667 | JGI IMG/M metagenome (IMG submission 25667) | reverse complement strand
TGGTGGCCAAGGTGATTAAGGCTGGTGAGGAGGCAGGAGAGAGAATTTGGCAGCTTCCGATGTATGAGGAGTATAAGGAGCAAAACAAGAGCGAGGTCGCTGATGTAAAGAACACGGGGGGCAGGTATGCGGGGGCTATCACTGCTGCCCAGTTTCTGGCCGAGTTCAGTGCGGATACACCATGGGTCCATTTGGATATCGCTGGCCCTTCGTTCATTAAAAAGGAGCAAGCTTACCTGATTAAAGGGGCAACCGGGGTTGGAGTAAGAACGCTGGTCAATCTCGCCTTGGCTCTCGCTGAGGAGCAGTCAAGATAAATACTAACGGAGGTTTTATTAAGGAGGTCTTATTGTGAAGATCAAATGGCTTGGACACGCAGCATTTATGATCACTGCGGAGGATGGCACGAGGATAGTGACTGACCCCTATGAGCCAGGGGCATATGGCTTGAAATATGGCAGAATAGAGGATGCTGCAGACATTGTGGTGGTTAGTCATCAGCAGCACGAGGATCATAACTATGCTAAGGCGATCAAAGGCTCCCCTCAACTGGTAACTGGCAACGGCAGCCAAGAGGCCAAGGAGATCGAATTCAAAGGAGTAGCGAGCTTTCATGATGACTCTGGGGGCAAGCAGCGGGGTCCCAATACCATATTCTGCTTCACCGTGGATGGGATCAGAGTCTGCCACCTGGGAGACCTTGGCCATCGGCTCTCAGAGGAGCAGGTTAGCGAAGTCGGGCAGGTCGATGTTTTGCTGGTTCCCACAGGTGGTGGGCCTACCATCGGTCCCGCGGAAGCTACCCACGTTTGCGATAAGCTCAAGCCCAGGGTGGTCATCCCGATGCACTATAAAACTGATAAGTGCGCTTTCCCTACTTCTGGGGTGGATGAGTTTCTTAAAGGCAAGTCTGGGGTTAAGAGGTTGGATTCCAGTGAGGTGGAGTTGAGGTTGGAGCAACTACCTCAGGAGACTGAGATTATAGTGCTGAAGCATGCTCTCTAGGCGAGTGCTCTCAAATTGACAGCGGAGAGCGTGATAAAGTATAATAGCGCACGAGCAAGGCAGTGAGAGATGCCTAAGCGAACTTATCAGCCGAAGAAAATTCCTAGGAAACGTAAACATGGGTTCCGTGCCCGTATGGCGACCCGCGGCGGACGGACGGTTTTGAAACGGAGACGGATGAAGGGTCGCTACCGGCTTACGGTATAGGATTGTTGCAGTGGCGGAATGGATAAAGAGGAGAGGCTGAGGAGAAACTCACAGTTTGTCAAGATCCGTGAACATGGGAAAACGTGGGCGTGTGATCTTGTTGTTCTCAAAGCAGCACCCAATGGTCTGGGGCGGAACCGATACGGTTTTGTGGTTGGGAAGCGCGTGGGTAAGGCAGTGGCGCGCAATAGGGTGAAGAGGTTGTTGCGCGAGGTGGCAAGATCAACACCAACTAAGCCAGGGTGGGATGTGGTGTTTATTGCCCGTAACAGGGCAACAGCAGCGAATTATCAGCAGGTAGCGTCGGCTGTGACAAGGTTGCTCCGCCGGGCTCAGATTCTGGCAGATGGGAGCGAGGCCTAGCTAGTGAGCAGGGCCTAGCTAGTGAGCAGGGCATAGATATGAAGTGGCTTGCATTGAGCTTAATAAGGTTTTATCAGATGGCAATTTCGGCAAACAGGCCTCCTTCGTGTCGTTTCGTTCCCTCTTGTTCCCAGTATGGCTATGAGGCGATTGAGAAGTATGGCGTGGTAAAGGGTACTTGGCTGATTGCAGGGCGAATCTGCCGCTGTCATCCCCTGTGCAAAGGTGGCGTGGACCCTGTGCCTTGACTTCTTTCCCTCCCTTGTCAGGTTGTGCCTGTTTGCTAGTGGTCTTTCTGAATGTTTGACATAAAACGAGCTACATTGACGAAACCAGCTGTCATCGCTATCCTCCTTGTCACTCTAGCCCTTTCCGGCTGCATAGGCCCCGTGGGGTGGCCTGGGGTTGTGGTGGATGGAGACACGGTGTTTGTTGGTTCTATGGACGGCAGGGTTGTTCGTCTCGAACTCTCTGCTCGCCTTGAGGACAAGGATGGGGACACACTATCTAAGGCTGATGGCGAGTGGGTATGGGAGCCGCAGGTGGAGGAAACAGGTAGTATCTTTAACTGTGGTGCAAGTGGACGGTTTAGATCTGGGCAGCTCTATGGGCCTCCAGTAGTAGGCAATGATACGGTCTACATCGGGCTCCAGAGTGGAAATGTGTATGCAATCGATGCTGAGTATGGGGATGACGTGTGGGAAGAGCCATTTGATACGGGCGGCACTATCACAGGCGGTGTCGCCATTGCTGACGACACGCTTTTCGTCGGTTCCTCCGATGGGAAGCTCTATGCTGTAGACGTAAGCTCGGGCAGGGCGAAACAGGGCTTCGAACCTTACCCCACCGGGGACAAGATAGTGTCAACACCCCTAGTCCAGGATGGTGTGGTTTACTTTGGGTCTTTGGATCACAAACTGTACGCCATAGATGCTGCCACAGGTGAACTCAAATGGGATAAACCCTTCAAAACCGGTGGCGGCATTGGCTCGACACCGCTGATTGTGGATAATGTCCTCTACTTTGGCTCCTTCGATAGCAAGTTCTACGCCGTGTACGCTGATACCGGCGAGCCGAAGTGGGAGCAACCCTTTGAAGCAGGTAACTGGTTCTGGTCTGAGGCTCTTTATCATAACGGCATTATCTATGCGTGCTCCCTTGATCACAACGTTTATGCCATAGATGCCGAGAGCGGGGAATTGTCGTCCGAATGGCATACTAACCCCTTTCCTACGGTGGGTAAGATTAGGTCATCTCCTGCTATAGTGGGTAATTTACTAATCGTGGCCTCTGAGGTGGACAAAGAGAAAGCCATGGTCTATGGTATCGACCTGGAGAATGGTGAGGAGAAGTGGCAGCAGGAACTTAAGAGTAGCATTCTTGCCCCTGTTAGCGCTGGTGGTGGGAAGGTCTATGTAAACGGTCGGCTGGACAATACCGTCTATGTCTTTGATGGCGAGACCGGTGACCCAGAATGGAGCTTTTCACTAAGTGATATTGAGTGATATAGAGAGTAGCTATGCCTAAAGCTAGGACTATTTTTATCCTGCTCTCAGTAGTGCTGGTTTTTCTCATTGCCACCGGGGTGGTGGGAATGACAGAGATAGTAGCCATCTTCGATCTCGTGCTTCTACGACCTATGTTGAACTTCCTCACTCTGCTATCCGGGTATCTTTGGGGCAGCTTTGGCCTTGCTATTGTGATACTGACTGTCATTATCCGCTTGGTTACATTGCCGCTCACCCAGCGGCAGATGCATTCCACCAGGGCAATGCAGGCATTGCAGCCTAAGATTGCGGAGCTGAGAAAGAAATATGCCAAGGACACAAAGCGACTCAATGAGGAGACGATGAAGCTGTATAAGGAAGCTGGGCTAAATCCCTATGGCTGTGTCTTTCCTATGCTGGGTCAGCTTCCTATCTGGATCGGCCTTTACCAGGCGGTTATTCAAGGTCTGGGTATAGCTCCCGAAAACCTTCTTGGATTATCTAAACAGCTCTATTCATGGGCGCCGATTCAGGAACAGGTGCCGCTGAACCACCACTTCCTCTGGCTTGATCTTGGGAGCGGGGATATCTTCATGGCTATACTGGTGGCGGCAAGCATGTGGATATTGCAAAAAATGTCCACGCAGCCATCCGCTGATCCCACGCAACAGTCTATGAGTCGCATTATGTTATGGATGATGCCCCTGATGTTTGGCTTCTTAGCACTCTCGTTTCCCAGTGGACTTTCTCTCTACTGGGTATTCACTAACTTCATGAGCATAGCGATAGCATACCGCACGTCTGGCTGGGGTAGTCTGAGGGTTCCCTCTCTGAGTTCTCTAAGAGCAGGAAGGATACTGCCGCCGGCTGATATCCCACAGGGTGGTACGGGAACTTCGGGGGGGGGTGGGGGGGTTGGTGACATTGGAGTCCCGCAGCTGGAGGGAGTTGAGGCAGATAGCGCGGCTTCTGGAAAAAAGGGAACTGCGAGGGCTGATGTGAGTTCCTCCCGAAAGAAGGTTCGTTATGGAAAGCATCGAGATAAGCGCAAACTCCGAAGAAGAAGCCGTTGATCTCGCTCTAGCTAAGCTGGGGCTGAGTCGTTCCGAGGTGGAGGTAGTTGTTGTCAAGAAAGGAAGGGGTGGCCTATTTGGGCTAGGCTCAGAGGAGGTCAGGGTGAGGGTGACGCCGCTAGCGCTGTTGTCCAAAGGAGACGTTGATATTGGAGGTATGGCCAAAGAGGTCTTGGAGAATCTTCTAGCTCTGGTGGAAATATCTGCAAGCGTTAAACTGGAGGCGAGCGGCAGTGGTGATCAAGCTGTGATCTCACTTGACATAGAGGGGGAGGACCTAGGCATCCTCATCGGAAGACGAGGTGAGACCCTTTCCTCACTGCAGTACCTGGTTAACCTTATTGTGGGCAGGCGTCTTAAATCGGGTGTCGGTGTGGTCGTTGATGTTGCGGGGTATCGGCAAAGGCGTTACGAGTCTTTGCGACTCTTGGCCCGACGTCTCGCGGATCAGGTGAGAGCTACCGGTAGATCGGTCACTCTGGAGCCTATGCCTGCCGGTGAACGCCGGATTATCCACCTGGAGCTGAGAGATGACCCGTATGTGATCACCCAGAGCATAGGACAAGGCGAAGCTCGCAAGGTAGCTATCCTTTCGAAGGGCAGTAGCGGTGAGAATCCGCCTTGATCTTCTTACCGCGTGTCCCGTCTTCCCCAATATTGTCTACGGGGCTTCATTCGTATAATGATCACATTGACCAAGCAGGAGGTAGCCAATGGAGTTCAGCAACATAGTTTTTGAGAAGAAGGAGGGGGCGGCTAAGATAACCCTGAACCGCCCCGATGTACTCAATGCTCTGGATGTGAAGACGCTAGAGGAGTTGAGAGCGGCTGTTGAGGACATTGAGAATGATAACTCGGTTAGGGTTGTGGTGATCACCGCCAATGGTAGGGCGTTCTGCACTGGCGCTGACCTCACTGGGATAGCCACTATTCCTCCCGACAAACCTCGGGACTACTTCCTCAGGCTCTGGAACGAGGTATTTAGCGCTATCGAGAACTTGAGTGTGCCAGTGATAGCGGCAGTAAATGGCATGGCCTACGCCGGTGGTCTGGAGTTAGTTATGGTTTGTGACTTGGCTATCGTTGCAGAGGACGCTAAGCTCTCTGATCAGCATGCCAACTATGGTTTGGTGCCTGGCGGTGGTGCCAGCCAGAGATTGCCTCGCCTTGTTGGCATCAGGAAAGCAAAAGAGCTTCTTTATACTGGTGATCGGATCTCTCCGGCCGAGGCAGAAAGACTTGGGCTGATCAACAGGGCTGTCCCCGCTGATAAGCTTGAGGAGGCGACTAACGAGCTGGTAGAGAAGCTATCGGGCAAGAGCCCGATGGCCCTGAAGACTGTTAAGAGACTGGTCAATCGCGGAATGGAAAGCAGTCTGGATGCTGGCCTGGAGATGGAGATGCTGGCCATGATTGGGCATGGCACGACTGAAGATATGGCTGAGGGGATTAAGGCGTTCATAGAAAGACGGCCGCCAGCATTTCCCGGAAGGTAGTGTAAACTAAGGGGCTTGCATTCTAGCTCAAAAAGTGCTATACTCCGCCCATAAGGATTGGGAGAAAAGTGGGTTTGACCCACTTTTTTTTGGTTTTGACCCACTTTTTTTTGGTTAGCGAAAAGCAGTGCTCCAAAAGGAGGTCAGGGCAAGATGAAAACCGATTTTCTACTTGCCATAACCCAGTTGGCTGCGGAGAGGAATTTGCCTAAAGAGGTGGTCTTTGCAGCGGTTGAGGCAGCACTGGTCACTGCTTTTAAGAAGGACGAGATCGGGGCACGCCAAAACATCTCAGTGAAGATTCACCCCGTCAGTGGTGATGTTAAGGTTTATACCACCAAGGTCGTGGTGGAGGAGCCGACGGACACTTACCAGGAGATATCGCTGGCTGAGGCTCGAAAGCTAAAGAAGGATGCCCAACTGGACGAAATAATCTCTTTTGAGACCACCTCTTTGCATGGTGGGCGAATCGCGGCGCAAACTGCTAAGCAGGTAGTGCTGCAGCGCCTTCGGGAAGCTGAGCGCGAGTTTATCTTTGGGGAGTATATCGATCGGGAAGGGGATATTGTCAGCGGCGTGGTACATCGGATAGAGCCTAGGCAGGTTGTCATAGATCTGGGCAAAACTGAGGGCGTACTTCCCGGAGGTGAGCAGGTGCGGAATGAGCGTTACCGCGTAGGTCAAAGGCTCAAACTGTACCTGGTGGAGGTAAATCGGACGAATAGAGGACCGCGTCTTATACTATCGCGCTCGCACCCGAATCTCGTACGCCGCCTGTTTGAGTTGGAAGTCCCTGAGATTTATAACGGTAACGTGGAGCTTAAGGCAGTTGCCCGGGAAGCTGGCTATCGCAGTAAGGTAGCGGTCGCAGCGACGCAGGAGGGCCTGGACCCCGTAGGTTCCTGCGTTGGTCTGCGAGGTGTCAGGATCCAGAACGTAGTTAATGAGCTTAATGGCGAGCGGATAGATGTTATCCAGTGGGATGCCGACCCTCATGTCTTCATTGCTAATGCGCTGAGCCCTGCTCAGGTGGTTGGCGTCGATGTCAATGAAGCAGAGAATACCGCAGTGGTTGTTGTGCCTGACGGTCAGCTCTCTTTGGCAATTGGGAAAGAGGGACAGAATGCCAGGCTTGCCGCACGGCTAACTGGCTGGAGGATTGACATAAAGAGCGCCAGCGCTGCCGAGGCGGAGAAGGTAACGGTAGAAAAGGAAAAGGCTGCAGTGCCCGGGGCGGAGCTAGCAGAGGCCGCTTTGCCTGGGGGGGCAATAGAGAAAAAGCTGGAGAAGCCACTTGCTGTTGCTGTCCCTCGGGAGCAATACAAGATCCCGTTGGAACAACTTGGTCTCTCAGCGCGCACCTTTAACTTGCTGCTTGGAGGCAACATTACCAAGGTTGGAGAGCTCCTGGAGAAGAGCGATAAAGACTTGCTTGGGCTGAGGGGCTTCGGCAAGAAGTCTCTGAGTGAGGTGAAGGAGCGAATTGGAGCGCTTGACCTCGGCCCTCCACCGTCGGAGGAGGTAGAATTACCTTGGGAGGAAGTCGAGACAATCGCCGAGGAAGTATTGGAGACGACAGAGGAAGTGGAGGAAGAGGTTGAATTAGTTCCCTATGAGCCAACTCCTGAGGAAGTGGTGCCTGCTGAGAAGACTCAAATTCGGTTTGCCGAGGATATCTTCGGTGCCAAGCCCGTTGGGGCTGAGGGCAAAAAGAAAGGTAAGAAGAAGCCTTCCAGGGAGGAGAAGTTAGAGGATGGTAGGGCGCGGAGGGGTCGAAGGGCTGCCGCCTTGCCCGTGGCTGATGAATACGATGATCTTTCGGAGGAGGATGAAGGTTAGTAGATGACAGGGTCTCGGAAGCATCCCAAACATGTGGCAGAGCGCACTTGCATCGCTTGTAGGAAAAAAAGACCGAAGTGGGAGCTGGTGAGGATTGTACGCACGCCGCAAGGTGGTGTTGAGATAGACCCTAGGGGGAAGGAGGCAGGGCGAGGCGCATATCTATGCAGGCGTCAGGAATGCTGGGAGATCGGATTAAAGAGAGGAAGGCTTCAACACGCGCTGAAGTCTGAGATTGTGTCGGAGCAGTGTGCCGAGCTTATGGCATATAGCAAAGGATTTCCTGAACTCGTTGGGGAGACGGGGATATCGCATTGAGCTTGGTGGTGAAGGAGCTTGTGGATGAAGCGAAAAGTTAGTAAAGACGGAGAAGTTGTGGCGGGCGAAGGCCAGGTTGCTAGCAAGGCAGAAGCCAAGCCAGGCGTTGTTATTCCACACGCGCTGACGGTAAGGCAACTGGCGGATATTTTGGGAATCAGCGCCGTTGAAGTGATCAAGTATCTGATGCGAAGCGGCATTATGGCCAGCATCAATCAGGTAATTGACTTCGGCAGCGCGGCGGCTGTTGCATCTGACCTCGGCTATGAGGCTACGGAGGAGGCGGAAGCTTCTGCGGAGACATTTGAAAAGTATCGCTATGCAGGGGAGGATAGCGCAGCTCAAGAGCCGCGTCCTCCAGTGGTGACCATCATGGGGCATGTTGACCATGGCAAAACCAAACTCCTGGATGCCATCCGGAAGACCAACGTTGTCGACACCGAAGCCGGGAAAATCACTCAGCACATAGGTGCTTACCAGGTCGAAATCCACGGTCAGAAGATCACCTTCTTGGATACTCCTGGGCATGAGGCCTTTACCGCGATGCGGGCTCGAGGGGCCAAGGTTACCGATATTGCGATTTTGGTTGTGGCCGCTGACGATGGGGTGATGCCGCAGACGGTGGAAGCTATCGACCACGCCCGGGCAGCAGGGGTACCCATCGTGGTGGCAATCAACAAGATCGATAAGGCAGATGCTAACCCAGATCGAGTCAAGCAGCAACTCGCTGATAGCGGCCTACTCATTGAGGAGTGGGGTGGGGATGTTGTCTGTGTCCTCGTCTCTGCCAAACAGGGAGAAGGAATATCGGACCTTTTGGAGAACCTGCTTATCGTGGCTGAGATTCAGGAGCTCAAGGCCGATCCCACCCGGCCAGCATTTGGGGTAGTTATTGAAGCGAGCTTGGACAGTAGCAAAGGTACTCTAGCTACCGTCTTAGTGCAAACAGGCACTCTCGGCATTGGCGATAACGTGGTGGTCGGTGAGACTTCGGGCAAGATAAAGGCAATGTTTGACGACAAAGGCAAACGTGTAAAGGAAGCCGAGCCCTCTATGCCGGTTGAGGTGTTGGGCCTGAATAGCATCCCACAGGCAGGGGACACCCTCGCTGTGGTCAGTAGCGAGAAGGAGGCGCGAGCCGAGGCGCTGCGGCGGCAACGGGAGGGGGGGAGAGTAGGCGCGTCCAAAGCTCCCCGGCTAAGCACTCTTTTCGCTCAAATTCAGGCAGGGCAGGTTAAGGAGCTTAACATTATTCTGAAGACTGATGTCCAGGGGAGCGTCGAACCTATAAGGAGTTCTTTGGAGCGACTGGGGAGCGATGAGGTCAAGGTGAGGATTGTCCATTCAGGGAGCGGTAACATTACCGAAAGCGATGTCATGCTAGCCATTGCTTCCAAGGGAATTATCATTGGTTTTAATACCCGTCCAGAGCCTGGGGCGAAACTCCTCGCTGACTCCGACGGCGTTGATATCCGTTGCTACCAGGTGATATATAACGTGGTTGAGGATATCGAGAAGGCGCTCGCTGGGATGCTGGAGCCGACCTATATGGATGTGGTGGAGGGTCATGCCGAGGTAAGGGCTGTTTTCGGCGTGAGGCAGGGCAAGATAGCAGGCGCATATGTGGTTGATGGGAAGGTGAGCCGTGGGGCACAGGCTAGGGTTCTTCGCAATGGTGAGTCTATCTATGAAGCATCTATCGCGAGCCTGAGGCATTTCAAGGAAAACGTTCGCGAGATGACAGCTGGGTTTGAGTGTGGAATAGGTATAGACGGCTTCTCCGAATTTGAAATTGGCGATATCATCGAGACCTATAGAAGAGAGAAGGTAGGCTGAACCTAGTCCAGATCAGGGTGAGATGAGTACTCGGCGCATAGCCAGGGTCAATGACCTTATACGCAAGGAGATAAGTGAGCTGCTTATGCGTGAGATCAGGGACCCTAGGCTTGGCGGTTTGTTGAGTGTAACCGAGGTAGATACTTCCCCCGACCTGCGGCATGCCAAGGTTTTTGTCAGCGTTATGGGCTCCGAGGAGGAGAAGAGGCAAGTAGAAGAAGGGCTCGCCGCAGCCTCTGGGTTTCTGCGTCGCGGCTTAGGCGAGCGTCTTTCGTTGCGGCATATCCCCCAGTTGGACTTCCAACGGGATGAGTCTATCGAGCGGGGGAGTCATCTTCTTGAATTGATCAAAGAGGTGGCTCCTGGTGACAGCCTTGGTGAAGTAGACTAGAGGTGGCTATTGACGGAATCCTGAACCTAGACAAGCCCAGAGGCAAAACCTCTTTTGAAGTTGTCGCTGCTGTGAGGAGGTTGAGTGGAGAGCGGAGGGTGGGGCATGGGGGGACCCTGGACCCTGAAGCTACAGGAGTGTTGCCCATTTGCCTTGGGCAAGGGACAAGGTTGGTTGAGTTCTTGGCTGAGGCCAAGAAGACTTATCGTGCTGAGATCGAGCTTGGGATATCCACCGATACGTATGACGCTACTGGCAAGGTTACGGGAAGGGGCGATACCTCGGCACTAACTAGGGGAGAGGTCGAGGCTGCCGCGGCCTCTTTCATCGGGCTTGTGGAGCAGATACCGCCGATGTACAGCGCAGTCAAACACCGTGGCGTACCTCTCTACCGGTGGGCTCGCGCCGGGGTCGAACTGCCGAGAACAGCCAGGGAGGTTGAGTTCTCTCGTATTGAGATGTTGGAATGGCAGCCTCCTTTACTCACTTTGGAGGTGGAATGCAGCAAGGGGGCTTATATCCGCTCTTTAGCTCATGACTTGGGGGGAAAGCTGGGGTGCGGTGCTCATCTCAGAAACTTGGTCCGCCTTAGTAGCGGACCTTTTCATATAAGCGATGCAGCCACTATGTCACAGATTGAGGATGCTTTTGGGGAAGGCTGGTGGTCCGAGCTTATCCACCCTATTGATGTGGCCGTTCTTCATTTGCCGGCCGTGACCGTGGGTGATGAAGATGAGCGCGCGATAGTTCATGGGCGTCCTTTGGAGCTAGGACGGGAGAAAGGGTCATTGGGAGCACTATGTCGGGCTTATTCTAGTGATGGGCGCTTTGTCGCTATCCTTTGCTATGATGAGGCTCGAGGCTGCTGGCAACCAAGGAAGGTTTTTGCCAAAAGGAGTAGCAAAGCTTGACATTTGGTATTTTACATGTGTATAGTCTTTACCAACTAGAAAGGTGGTGATACAGTGCAGGCGTATTGCTTTAAATGCAGAAAAAAGGTTGACATTCAGGGCCCGGTCCAAGTTAGACTTAAGAATGGGAAGCCTGCGACAAAAGGCAAGTGCGGTAGATGTGGGACAACGGTATTTAGAATCGGAAAAGGCTAGGTGTTGAGTTACGGGATTTCGATCTAGCTCACCTTGGGAGCAGCTTGCTGATAAGGGCAAGTGAGTTGTGTTGGAGTGTAGCTGTAATCTCATTGTTGGTAAGCGAGGCGCTTTTGGCAATAGAATGGGCTAGCTTGGGAGTGAGTAGGTCGAGTTCGCTGTGTGCATCCGAGTTGACGAGGAGCTTTGCTCCAGCCAGGCGAGCAATTTGAGCAATGTGTTTATTAGTTGAGGAGTGTTGTTTCCTCGCGGTGATTTCGAGGTAGACGTCGTTGGCAGCGGCAAGTTTTGCTTCTTCGAGAGTTATTAATCCTGGATGTGCCAAGATATCAACGTGTGGACAATTTACCGCGGCCAAGTTGGTGCCTGGCTCAACGGGCTCGGCGGTGGTTTCACCGTGAACCACCACAAGCTTAGCCCCTATTTCCTTAGCTGCCTTTGCGGTTTCGGCAATCGTTGCTGCTGGGAGATGGGTGAGTTCAACACCAGGGATGGCGGTGATTGGCCAGTGTTTTTGAGCTAGGGCGCAATCCGCGGTAGTCTCGGTGATTAGCCTTTGTAGGTATCCGATGCCGACATGGTCAGTTATGGCAATAGCATAGTAACCATTGATGAGCGCCCTTCTCACTAGTTCTAGTGGTGATAGGGCGCCATCGCTTATGCAAGTGTGGGTGTGGAAATCGTAAAGCATCTTTGCGGCGTTGAGAATAGCATAAGGTTCTCTTTTAGGCAAGTCCGGCTTCGTACCGGCAGAGGAAAGGAGCGTTAGAACTTGGGTAAGATAAATGTGGCCATAATTGGGGTTGGTAATTGTGCCTCATCATTGGTTCAAGGAGTGCACTACTATCGGAACGCTGCTGAAGATGATTTCGTGCCCGGGTTGATGCATGTCAATCTGGGCGGCTACCATGTAGGAGATATTGACTTCGTGGCTGCCTTTGATATAGATCGCAACAAAGTGGGCAAGGATTTATCTGAGGCCATAACAGCCCCTCCAAATAATACCATCGAGTTCTGCAACGTTCCCTCCACTGGGGTGGTAGTAGAAAGGGGTATGACCCATGACGGGCTGGGGAAATACCTTTCTCAGATTATCACCAAGGCACCGGGCTCCACTGCGGAAATCGTCAAGATCCTCAAAGATAAAAAGACTGATGTCGTAGTGAGTTACCTGCCTGTAGGCAGTGAGGAGGCCACCAAGTGGTATGTGGAGCAGATCCTCGCTGCAGGGTGCAGCTTCATCAATTGCGTCCCAGTGTTTATTGCTCGCGAGCAATACTGGCAAAATCGTTTCAGGGATGCAGGTTTGCCGGTCGTTGGCGATGATATCAAATCTCAGGTGGGCGCAACCATTACCCATCGTGTGCTCACCAGGCTCTTCCGTGACCGAGGCGTCAAGCTCGAGAGGACCTACCAACTGAACTTCGGGGGCAATACCGATTTCTACAACATGCTTGAACGGGAGCGATTGGAGTCGAAAAAGATATCCAAGACAGGCGCAGTGACCTCTCAGCTTGACTATGACCTTGGCCCAGGGAATATCCATATCGGTCCTAGCGACCATGTACCCTGGCTGGGAGATCGGAAGTGGTGTTATCTTCGAATGGAGGGGCGCACATTTGGCGATGTGCCGCTGAATTTGGAGCTCAAGCTGGAGGTGTGGGATAGCCCTAACTCGGCAGGCGTGGTCATTGATGCCATAAGGTGCTGCAAACTGGCTTTGGACAGGGGCCTGAGTGGCACTCTCGAAGGCCCCTCTGCGTACTTCATGAAATCCCCTCCAGTCCAGTACACAGATGAGGAGGCTCGAAAGGCGACCGAGGAGTTCATTGCCGGAGGCTCGGCTGAAGGGTCAGTGACTACTGCTGGCGGCACAGTCTTACGATTATGCTTACACTGGTGGGGTGAATATCCATATCTCCCGTCTTCAGGAAAATTTCACCCGCATGGGCCATGAGGTGAAGATTATTGCTCCCTCTTCTAGACCTCAGGAAACGCGGAAAAATGGAGATGTCATCGTCTTTGGCAGACCAGTGCCGATTCATGCCAGTGGCTCCGTTGTCCGCAGCCCTGTATCGCCAAGATTGGTTTTCTCCAGTGGTATCAGGGATATGCTTAGACGAGAGAGATTCGACGTTATCCATATCCACGAGCCCTTGATGCCAACGCTAGCCACAGCCGTGTTGCATCATGCATCGCAGGAGCTCACCGTGGGTCCCTTCCATGCCAGTCGCAGTAGAAGTTGGGGTTATCCTTTCTGGAAACCGATATGTCTAAATCGATGGTTCAACAAGCTCGATGGCAGAATAGC
>SMTZ1_10015341_pt1 | contig 13432 bp, 16 predicted proteins | sample DeeMarSWOR136_30_FD_25667 | JGI IMG/M metagenome (IMG submission 25667) | reverse complement strand
GGGTCCTTTACCACCTCTTCGGTCACCGGCAGCTTCTTTATTTCCGTGGATGGCAGTTTTTTTTCGAGCTTCAACAAGGCCTTCTCGATGGCGCTTACCAAGCCACGGGCTCCGGTCTGTTCCTCATAGGCGAGGTGGGCCAGGGCGCGGAGAGCCCGGTCTTCAAATTTGACTGATATGTCGTAGGCATTGAAGTCGAGTTTCTTGCTGACAATAACAGGATTGTTCGGATTTCTTAAAATGGCGTAAAGGTCGTCTTCGCTGAGGTCTTCAAACACCGAAATCACCGGGAGCCGACCGACGAACTCGGTCTCAAAACCGAACTTAATCAGATCTTCAGGCTTGGCATGTTTCAGGTAATCGACACGCTCTGACCGACTAGTGAGCGTTGCCCCAAAGCCCATACCCTGATCCACCACCCGCTTCTTAATGAACTCTGTAAGCTCGTTAAAGGCGCCGCTCACGACGAAAAGGATGGGGACCTTGAGGTCAACATCGGTTTCTTCCATTGGTTTTAACAGTGCGCGCTGAACCCCGGTACGAGAAACATCATGTCCGATGAGATTTGTACTGGAGGCAATCTTGTCGATTTCATCGATGTAGATGATGCCATACTGGGCCTGCTCGATGTCGCCGTCCGCTTCGCGCACCAGGTCCCGCACCAGGTCTTCGACATCACCCCCGACATAGCCGGTCTCGCTGAATTTTGTGGCATCACCTTTGACAAAAGGGACACCGATCTTCTCGGCGATCAATTTAATCATGTAAGTCTTACCCACGCCGGTAGGCCCGATCATAAGGATGTTATTCTTGATTTGACCAACTATTCCTTTATTGTTTTCTCCAGAAGATTCGGCGAAGATTCGGCGTGTTTGATGCGATTGAAATGGGTGCAGATCTTGGTGGCCAAAATAGCCTTGGCCTCATCCTGCTTGACGATGTATTGGTCAAGATAGGCCTCAAGTTCCTCGGGCTTTAACGAAAAGTCAATTTTTGTTGTTTTGCGAGATTCTTCTTCTTTCTCAAAGGAAGCCTCCTGGGGAAGGACGACAGGAGAGATGAGCTTCACGCTGCCACCAAATTTTTTTGACAGGAACTCGCTAATCTCTTTTTCTATCTCTTTGGCATCCGGAAATTTTTCTTCTTTTTCGCCCATTACATTGTACTCCTGCGTATTTATTACAATTTTCCATGCCACTATTTAATAGTATAATCACACCACACATATAATGCAAGTCATAGTTATGCAAGTATGGGGCCTCTATCTTTTATGAGGGCGATTAGCTCAGCGGATAGAGCACAAGCCTCCGGAGCTTGGTGTCGCCGGTTCGATTCCGGCATCGCCCTCCAATTTAATCAATCTGGCAACAAGTCTAAAGGCCTCCTCCCTTGTCCGGATTTCTCGGTTTAATCTCGCTTCTTCCACCTTTTGGAGCAACGCTGCGAAGAGTTTGGATGGCGTGAGGCCGAATTGCTCGATTAGGTCTTTTCCGGTAATCAGCCTTGGTGCGGTCATCCTTAGTTTGAGGTCAGAGAAATATATCTGGAGGATCTCCTGCACAAACGCCGCGAACGCCCCTCCGATTTCCCAGTCTGCCTCGCGTCCTCCTCTCTCACGTGAGCGATGGCGGGCAGGGATTCTGCCCCCGGCCTTGGCACGCTGGTCTGCCACGCTGTGGAGTAAAATCCCGATAACATCATCCCTATACTTTCTGGCAAAGCGAACAATGCCCCTTGTCGTGAGGGTGCCCCTCTGACGGGCATCAAAAAGGAGCAGTGGATGAAGGTGATTTTGTACGATTAAGTCTATGTAAGATCCCTCATGACCAGACATCCTGAGCCTCAAGCAAATGCCTCTGGCAATATGAGCCCCTTTTTCCTCATGGTCCAGAAAACGCAACTTTCCGGTCCGGTCAACACTGCGTGTCGCAGGCTTGCCCAGGTCATGAAGCAAGGCAGCCCACTTCAAGAGCACCTTCCGATTTCCCTGGTCAAGATAGCTGCGGATCGGTTCGGCATACTCGGGCCAGAGCGTCATGTAATCGCCAAAAACAATCTCGATTTCTTGATAAGTCCGCATGACATGCTGAAAAACATCGTATCCTTGGTCATTAATCGGGCAATCACGGCATTGTTCAAGCTCAGGGATTAGCTTCATCAGGGGCCCTAGCTGGGACATCTGCTCGATGTACGGAAAAGACCTCTCTGCTTCCATCATCTTGAAAAGCTCTCCCCTTATCCGTTCCCCAGCCGGCCTGGCAACAAGCGCGACTCGCTCTTTGATGACAGACAAGGTTTGCGGTGCAATCTCAAAACCCAAGACAGCGGCAAGACGAAATGCCCTGAGCATTCTCAGGGGGTCGGCTAAGATCGCATCTTCTGAGATGAGTCGGATAGTTTTTGACCTGATGTCGTCCAGACCCCCAACAGGGTCGATAAGGTTTTCAGAAGACAGGTCAAAGCCGAGGCCGTTGACAGTGAAATCGCGTCTTTTCAAGTCGTCCTCAATGGTTTCGCCATGTATGGGGGAAAAATCGAGGACCTTGTCGCCTGATACGACCCTATAGACCGCTCTGTCTTCCTTGCCAATCTCAATCACGCGGACACCAAGTTCTGCCGCTACTTTTTCTGCACAGACCCTGGCATTGCCCTGCACCGCGAAGTCGTAGTCGTTGGACGGACGATTGAGGATGCGGTCCCGAAGAGAGCCGCCCACAAGATAAACAGGCCTGATGCTGGAGAAATCAAGTAGCTGGTCTGTTACCTTGATCAGCTCTTTTTTCAATTGCTTGAATGATCTTGTCACAGTAAAGGTTTTTTCAGCCCCTTTCAGGCCGTTGACCTAACCGAAGAGCTTATTAGGTTTTGCGCTTGCGCCTCAATCTGCGGACATCCTTTTTCCAAGTAATCTCCTTTTTAAGCCCTCTTCGCCTGAGTTGCTGTTGCTGAAGAGCCCGGGAGCGTTCCACTTCAAATGTAAAGCTGCCAGGCAGGTCTTCAGGTATTGCAACCGGCTCTTTGGGTTTAGAAACTTCTTGTTTCTTTTCTTTTGGGAGTGGTGGTCCAGTGAAATAGCCCACAGGCACATGGTCAGTTATGTAGATCAATTTCCCCTGCTTGGCAAATTTTACGCCTGCCTCAAAAGCTCTTTGTGCCTGAACAGTCAGCAACACAGGGGCTGGGTCTCGCCGCTTTCCCATCCGTTGTGCCAGTTCCTTGGTTGTGGCTAAACAGACCCGGGGGTGTCCTAAGGGGATGATCCCTTGCTGGCAAACGACAGGGTAGGCCCTGCGGCGCACGCAGTGATAAAGGAGCTTAGGCGGAACAATCTCCTCCTCAGGATCCAGACCATCATCGCGGCAAGCAGTCTTGATCTTATCATCTTCCAGGACAAAGGACTTTTCACAAGAAGTCATGAGCACCTCATGGATGTGGGATTTCCGCACATATCCCCATGTGGGTTCCTCTGAGATCGCCTTGAGCAAATCCTTCAGAAGCACGAACCCCTGATCGTTTAGTACCAGTCCAAACTCATCGGGTCGTCGCCCCAGGATATAGGACATCAATTTTTCAAGTTGCTTAGGATCCTTTTGCCTGCCCATTGTGGATGTTTTCTTAGCTCAGATTCTGATGATTATCAATAGCCGAGAAACCGCCTCTATGTGAGCTCAGGGCTCGCACAAAAAGAACTTGGATACTTGAAGCCAAACTAGGCCACTTTTGAAATTCAAGGAACAGTGGACAGTTCCGAACCTTTTCAGAAACGGGCGATATGCCTTAAACCTGGAAATGGAATGAGGGTAGGGAAAATCTCGGATCGAAGAGGAGGATCAAACCATTTCGTCTATGAAATATCCCAGCATCTTGTCGGCTGTTTTCTCGGCGTCGACTTCGTAGACTCCCCTTTCGATCTCTTGCTGGATGGCGCGAACCTTTTCCAATCTGACATCTGGTTCAGACTCGATCACCTCTCTGGCCTTATGAACCTCTTTTGACGCCTCAGAAAGATCGACGATGGCGTCTCCCGTGGACCCGGGAGGGATATTGCTTTGCGTAGAAGTCTTTTCGGACTCTTCATTCCCAGGACTCAGGACTTTTTCATTGATGTATCTGATAATCTCGTATCCATTGCCGGTAATCTTCATGAATAGATACCTCCACTCTACGTAATCATTTGATCGTCGACCTTGGTTTTGGTGATTTCTTCCAGCCGATCTTTCAAGAATTTGGAATCCTCAATAGAAAGGGTTTTTGTTACCTCCCCTTTTTCCTTATCAATAACCTTGAAGACCAACTCGGAATCCTCATTCTTGACAGAAAGGCTATTTCCGTATTCATCCTCAAGTTGCTTGAAAGCCTCCTGTTCCAGCTCTTCACGGGGACCATCATGGATTATCCTACTGACAATATCTGATGTTACTTTGTCGATAATAGCCCTTCGCCTTGCCCGAACGGAGATATTAATACGTTCCGCGCGCCTCTGCCCTGCAGCACCCTTATTGTGTGGCAGTCGCTTGCTCTGGCTAAGCTGCTTGCCATAAGCTCTTAAGACATTATGAACCTGATAGGTAGTTATATTCATAGAAACACACCCTCAATGCTTTTTTCGGCACATTTCAGGAAAACTTTAGAAGAAACAGTGGGATGTGGGATCTCCTTGCCCAGGGCCGGGAGCGGCAAGGTTTGGACGTAGATTCAAGATAGGGTAGCTGCCCGTGTGACTAAAGCACCGGGCCTTCCACCTCCGGTGCCTGGTCCTCAAACCGGGTGCAGTGTTCCAAGAAGGTGAGCTTCACCATGCCGGTAGGGCCGTTGCGCTGTTTGGCCACATTAATTTCTGCAGTTCCCCTGTTAGGATTGTCTTCCTCCTTGTTGTACACCTCGTCGCGATAGATGAAGACAATGACATCGGCGTCCTGTTCGATCGCACCGGACTCACGCAGATCAGAGAGCACCGGTCGCTTGTTGCTTCGATCCTCCACCTTGCGGTTGAGCTGCGAAAGGGCCACCACCGGAAGGTTGATCTCCTTGGCTAAGGCTTTGAGAGATCCGGAGATCTCGGATATCTCCAGTTCCCGCCGTTCCGCCGAAGCCCGTCCTCTCATAAGCTGTAGATAATCTACAATGACGAGACCAAGGCCTTTTTCCATCTTCATGCGGCGAGCCTTGGCGCGTATCTCCAGGGCTGATATGGCCGGCGAGTCATCGATATAGATGGGAAGGTCGTAGAGGGCCCCTGCTGCGCGGTTAATACGGGCCAGATCACTCTCACTCAGGAACCCGCTTCTCATTTTAGATGAGTCGATTCGGGCTTCTGAAGAAAGCATGCGCAATGAGAGCTGCTCCTTGGACATCTCCAGAGAAAAAATGCCAACAGGCACTGCGGTGTGCATGCCGGCATTTTGCGCGATGTTCAGGGCAAGGGCGGTCTTGCCCATGCTGGGCCGACCTGCAATCACGACAAGGTCTCCAGGCTGTAATCCTGAGGTTTTCTCTTGTTTTCATAGGCATCTTCTACAGCTTTGTAGGTGTCTGGGAGAATATCGGCCAGAGAATGAAAGGTCGGCCTTACCTTGTCTTCGGAGATATCAAAGATGGACCGTTCGGCAAAATCGAGTATTTCTTCCACGTTCCCCCGGTCTTCAAAACACCGGGTGGTGATGGAGGCTGTCCGCTCGATAAGACGCCTCAAGATCGCCTTTTCACGGATAATCTTGCCATAGTGTACCGCATTGGTCGCCATGGGGACTGCGTCGACCAGTTCAGCCAGATAGGATGCGCCTCCAACCGATTCAAGCCGTCCCCGTTCTTTGAGGATATTCGTTACTGTAATCAGATCAGCGGGTTCATTTCGCTCGAACAGATCCACCATAGCCGCGAAGATCTTTCTTTCTCAGAAAGGATCTCCAGGACTTCGGGCAGTGTATTGTTCTCAATCAGTATGGCGCTGAGGATTGATTTTTCGACCTCAATGTTCTGAGGCGGAACTTTTTGCAGCCATGGGTCTTTGTCGCTCATGGGGCTTCCTGTTCAGGAACCACTCTGACCGTGATCTCCGGTGAGATATTAGTATAGAGACGAATGGGCACAATATAAGATCCCAGGGTCTTAATAGGTTCAGAGAGCATAACCATTCCCTTGTCCACATCAAACCCCTGGGATTTCAATTCCTCAGCAATATCTCGCGTTGAAACCGAACCATAGAGCCTGTCGCCCTCAGATACCTTCCCCGCAATAGTACAGACAGCGCCACGGATTTTTTCAGCAATCATCCCTGCTTTGGTTTCCTCTTTGGCCAGCTGTTGTTCGAACTGTGCCCGCTGGCCCTCGAAAACCTTGCGATTATTGGCTGTGGCTACGATGGCTTTGTTTTGGGGAATCAGGTAGTTTCTGGCGTAACCTTTCGCTACATTGACCTCATCCCCAATAGTTCCGAGCGATTCGATCGTTTCTGTCAATATGACTTTCATGTTAGGATTCCACCTTTCTTGTGCGTCTGAAATCAATCCACATGTCAAAGAACCCAATTGCAATCACCACAAGAAGCAAAAGCTGCTGTACGGCGATCAGGCTATAGAGAATGGCTCGCAGTACTTTGGGAAATTCCTTTTTCTCAAAGTAGAAGGAGACAATGGCAATCCCTTGGAAAAAGTATATCATCATGATGACTATCAGGCCATTGATACCGAGTATCTTGATGCCTGGATGACCGAACAAAAGCAGGCCCCCTGATACAATAGCAGCCCAAATCAGGTGTTCCGGTGCCTTCCACCGGTCTAGCCTGCCAAAATCAGGACAGAAAAGCTGTTTGCTTCGCAATAGAAAGCGGGCAAAAAGGAGGTTGCTCCAGACCACAAAGAGGGTTGTGACAATCACAATGGCAGGGATGATGCGAAGCATAAGGTACACGATCCCCTCCAAGGACTGGGCAAGTATGTCTATTTTCTCCTCAGATGCGTCGATCTCCCTGTACATGGCAAGGGCGAGCTTAGCACTTTCTTCCAAGTAATCGGATACCACGGCCCACGGGCTGGTTGTCGAAAGCAAGCTGTAAAGTGCCAATATCACAGCGCCCATCGTTATGACTGCACCGGTAGTGATTCCGACCGTCTTTTCTACAGACAGGTTCATCTCAAATACCTCTGGCAGAATCAGACCTACCAGCCCCAGTTCAAAGAGAAACGATACTGTGCCTATGGAATTCCAGCCGACTACAGAGATCACAATCAGCATGACCGCAGTCAGGATAAACATGCCCAAGGAGCGTCCCAGTTTAAACCGGTAGAAAAGGATTGGCAGTGGAATAAACAGGCCCACAAAGGGTCCCAGCATCCTGAAGTTTAAGGCTGCCACGCAAATGAGGGCCGTGACGGCTATCGCCACAATGACATCTTTGTGGATTTGGCTACGGGCAATATGGATCAAGAGCTGCCGCTCCCTGAATGAACAATCAACAATCGTCAATACCTAATAATGGCTCAGGGTTGCTGCATAAGGCATCAGGGCAATGGTCCGTGCACGTTTGATGGCAGTGGTCAACTTTCGCTGGTGCTTGGCGCAATTGCCGGACACCCGCCTCGGGATGATCTTGCCGCGTTCTGTGGTAAAAAACCTAAGCGTCCGCGGATCTTTATAATCGATGGAAATGCTAGTATCAGCACAGAACCGGCAAATCTTTCTCCTGCGAAACACCCGCTTGCGCCTATTAGGCGCCATTCTTTCTTGTGTCATTATTTGGTTCCTCCTGTTCACCGGTTTCTGGCGTGTCCTCTGGTACTTCGGTTTCACTCACCTGAGCTTCTCCCGTCTCGGTTGATTCTGAATTTCCCTTGTCTTCACCTTCGCCCGCCGATTGCTCTGTTGGTTCGGGTTTTGATTCCTGTTCTCTGGCTGCCTCTATCTCTCCCTTGACTGCTTCCACATCAACGGTCTTGTCTTTGAGAACCGTCATGTATTTAAGCACTCGATCATCAAGGCGCATGTTACGCTCAATCTCCTTGACCAAAGCTCCGTCCCCGCAAAACTCCATAAGCACGTAATATCCTCGGGGGTTCTTCTTGATCTCATAGGCAAGCCTTTTATGGCCCCACTCGTCAAATTTGACAAGCATCCCATGGTCTTCGGACACGAGGTCCTTCAACTTGTCGAACAGCGGCTGGCGTTGTTCCTCAGAAAGTTCGGGGTTAACGATAAACACGGTTTCATACCTTCTCATAGCGCCTCCTTATGGATGTTAATAGCCCCGATTCCCCCGGAGCAAGGATGCTATATAAAAATAATATGTTTACCGCTTCATCATCACCAGTGTCAAGGACATTTTCGCCGGGACAAAATTGTTGACTTTCATGATCTTAGCTGCTACCCAGCAGTATGCATTAACAACTTTTTTGCAAAGGTGTTGCCAATTTCTTGCTTCGAAGTTGGCTTTTTTTGTGAAACAACCTAACCTGGGCAAGCAAAAATTCAGGGATTGAGGAATTGGGAAATTCCCTAATCTTTAACCTGGTCAAACCAGAACCAAGAATAACAAATTTATCACGAAAGCACGAAACTACGAAAAGACGAAAATCTTAATATTTTTCTATTTAGTGTTTTCAATCTTTCGTGTATTGCGGCGTTCGCCTTGAGAAGAGGCGTGATTATGATTATTATTTTTGTCAAAAAAACACGGGTTTTATAAGTAACGTAGCACAGTTGCAGAGGTCGGACGATGAAATTGGACGAACAGGTTATAACCAGGGCCATCATAGAGCGTTTCACTGAAAAATGGATCGATCATCTAGACCTTGATGTTGCCATTGTGGGTGGTGGGCCATCCGGGCTGGTGGCAGCCTATTACCTGGCCAAAAACGCAAGAAAGGTAGCCATTTTTGAGCGCAAGCTCAGCATTGGAGGCGGGATGTGGGGTGGCGGGATGATGCTCAATGAGATTGTGGTTCAGGATGAAGGGAAAAAGGTTCTTGATGAACTGTCCATTTCCACGCATCCCTTTCAACCAGGATACTATACAGCGGATGCTGTGGAGGCCACGACGACCTTGGCCTCCAGGGCCTGCCAGGCGGGGGCTCAAGTTTTCAACCTTATGAGTGTGGAGGACGTCATTATTCGGCAGACAGATGGCCCCGAATCGACTAGCGTCGTCGGCCTAGTGGTTAACTGGACAGCCGTTGAAATGGCTCAACTCCACGTGGATCCTCTAACTGTCCATGCTCGCTACACCATTGATGCCACCGGGCATGCCACAGAATTGATGCATATCATAGAGAGAAAATCCGGATCAAAACTTCTGACCAAGACAGGTAAGGTGATGGGTGAAAAGTCTCTATGGTCTGAGGTGGCAGAACATTCAACCCTTGAAAATACCCGAGAGGCATTTCCGGGAGTTTATGTGGCGGGCATGGCTGCCAATGCCACGTTTGGCTCTTACCGGATGGGTCCGATCTTTGGAGGGATGCTCCTTTCCGGGAAAAAAGCTGCGGAACTTATTGTTCAGCGGTTAAAAGCCAACGGGTGACGCGTTTGGTTGGGGGGTTAGCATTTTAGTTCTCTGAAAACATTATCGCATACGGGCAATCCGATTCTAAACCGGCTCAAACTCGCGCACAAGTGAGCGTAAAGAAAGAACAGGGAATAGCTTTTGTAAACAACCTCCATTGTGGCTGATATCATTTAACTGTTAGAAAGAATATGCCATTTTGCTGTTCTTTCTTAACGCTCACTAATACGCTCAAACAGTGACCCGCTTTAGAATCGGATCACCCGTATGCTCGTTAGACTCGCTTTCTCAATAGGATAGATTGATACGTTGGGGGGAAGATCATGAAGAGTGCTGTCTATTTTGCAGACCTTAGGACGAAGGCGAGCGAAAATCTTGTGGACAAGGTCAAGCGCCTGCTGGATGCAGTGGACCTAACTGTTAGGGTAAAGGAGAGGGCCTTGGCGGCCGTGAAGCTCCATTTTGGGGAAATGGGAAACACGGCTTACGTGCGACCTGTTTTTGTCCGCAAGATTGTCGATATGATAAAGGAGGCGGGGGGGCACCCCTTCTTAACCGATGCCAATACCCTGTATGTTGGGAGTCGTAGTGACTCGATTGCCCACCTGACAACCGCAATTCGCAATGGGTTCACCTACGCTGTAGTGGATGCACCCCTGATCATTGCGGATGGGCTTCGGGGTGGCAATGAAACACCTGTAACGGTGAACCTTAAGCGGTTTAAGAGGGTCTATATTGCCTCTGAGATTGTCCGCGCCGACACTATCGTGAGTGTAGCCCATTTTAAAGGCCATGAGCTTTCAGGCTTTGGGGGCACCATTAAGAATCTTGGGATGGGGTGCGCCTCCCGAAAGGGAAAACTGGCCCAGCATTCCACAGTCTCCCCTAAGGTGAGCAGGAAAAAGTGTGAGGGTTGCGGCGAATGCGTGGAATATTGTGCCCAGGAGGCGATTTCCCTGGTTGATGAAAAGGCGAAGATCAACCGCAAAAAGTGTGTTGGGTGCGGGGAGTGCATTATTATCTGCCCGAATGAGGCCATCCAGATTCAATGGGACCAGGCCATCCCTGTCTTTTTGGAAAACATGGTGGAATATACGGCCGGGGTATTGAAAGGAAAAAGAGACTCGGCCACGTTTCTTAATTTTATCACCCAGGTGTCACCTGCCTGCGACTGTTATGGCTATAACGATGCCCCTATTGTACCCGACATGGGTATCGTCGCCTCAACCGATCCGGTGGCGATCGACCAGGCATCTGCCGACCTGGTCAATCAAGCGGAGGGGTTGAAAAGCTCTTGCCTTACCAAAAACTTCAAGCCTGGAGAGGACAAATTCCGTGCTATCTATCCGAACGTAGACTGGGAAATCCAGTTAGAATATGCCGAAGCAATCGGACTGGGAACCAGGGCTTATGATCTCGTGAGGATTTAACAGGCTCAAACCGGCACTATTCATCTCATTGGTTTACTGCCCACCGTGTCAAATATTCCAACACAGCCAAGATTTTGACTATAACCCCCCTCCTGTGCATATGTACCGGCATAAGGCCGGAAATGCCAACCTGTTGATATTCCAGAATATTTTTTCAAAGGCACAGCACTCTTATTTGGCATAATGCTTGCTGGATCGAAATGTCTAGCCAATTTGGCTACATTTTGTGGTACTCACAGATTTATGGCTAAAGCGTTTGGCCAAAACGCCGATAATGTATATTGATCCCATGAACAAAGTCACCTTATGGCAATACCCAATGAGACATTGTCCGTTGCTCAGACCTCAGCCTTGTGCGGGGTGGGCCGCAGCACAGTAGGTTATTGGATTCGCTCAACGAGGCTCAGGGCCAATCGGACAGGAAAAAACTACTCGATCCCCCGTGAGGAGTTGCTGTTTTTTCTCAAATCAACCGGGCGGAACATCCCGGATGACCTTGCCGGCGGAGATTTTCGAGGCCCATGTTTCAGAGCCGTCCAGAATTGCTGGGACTATTGGAAAGATAGCCATCACGGGCTCAATTGCAAGGACTGTACAGTCTTCGTGAACAAGGTGGAGGTCTGTTTCACTGCTAAGGAAATTAGCTCTTCGAATTGTCCAGGCTCATGTCATGAGTGCCGGTACTACACGGAAACCTACCTCCCTCGAATACAATTCGTCCATCAGATCGATCTCCCTGCGGCAGTCTATAAGGGTTTCGAGGTTTGGGGTGGGAACAGGGGTTGGGCAGAGCTGTGCGAAGTTGAGGAAAAGGACTTGCCTGGAATGGGCATCGAGCAAGTTGTGCATCCCGACTCAATTGGGACGGTGATTTCTAGCGTGAAAAGAAGGGCTTTGGGAGACCCTTCAGTTCCCAGGACATACAGTATCTTCCTAAGAGGTTCGCAAAACGTCAGGCTATGGGTGCGTATTTCAGTTTATCCTTTAAGCGAGCCCGCCGGGTCCTATCTCATCTTGGCGGAATCCAATGAGGATTAGTCGTAGGCTTCATGGTCCAGAATGGAGGATGAACAATGGCGTTGATTCTAATCATAGACGATTCATCGTTTACGCGTAAGCGTATAGCTAACATGGTCGAAGCAGAAGGGCATGAGACGCTCGAGGCATCTGATGGGCGCCAAGGCCTTGAAATGACTGCTACCCACTCGCCCGACTGCATTGTGATAGACCTCATCATGCCCGAGATAGACGGTTTGGAACTTCTCAAGTTGCTCCATAACCAAGGGTCGAAGATCCCCAAGATCGTGGTCACGGCGGACATTCAGGAAAGCGTGCGCCAGGAATGCTTGGAACGCGGCGCTCTTGCAGTCCTGAACAAACCCCCAAGAAAGAATGAACTGCAAAACGCCCTTGCCGAAGCTCTCGGTTCATAGAGGAGGCATCGAATGAACTTGACACCCGACCAAGCTGATATCCTAGGAGAACTGATTAACATCGGTGTGGGTCGAGCTGCCGGAATGTTGAATGAGATGACAGAGGCCTACGTTCGCCTGGAGGTTCCCCTCGTCAGGGCGGTCTCTGTTGTCGAGTTCAAGAAGGAAATGGAGAGAGAAGGCGTGGATCGGCTTGCCGCTGTGCAGCTCGGTTTTGATGGGCCATTTTTCGGAACCGCTGACCTGGTCTTTCCGCCTGAAAGTGCCACGAAGCTCGTGGCACTTCTCACAGGGGAGGAGCCCGGAACCCTCGAGATCGAGTCCGTCAAGGCGGGAACACTTAACGAGCTCGGTAATATCGTGATAAACGGCGTGATGGGTTCAATGGGCAACTTGCTTGGACAGCACATTGACTATTCACTGCCCAACTATATGGAGGATACCATCGATCACGTGTTGACATCAGCTGGCGCCGACACCGCCAGGCCAATCTTGTTGGCACGCACACGTTTCATGATCGAACAATTCAAAATCCAAGGGGAGGTCATCCTGCTTTTCGATATGGGTTCGTTCGAAGCGTTGATCGCCGCCATTGACACAATCAATGCTGGAGTGTAGGGGGCAATGGTAACCGAGGCTGAGATGGTTGAGGAAAAATTTGGCGTTTTCGACTATGTGCCTGTGGGAGCATGCATTCTCCAGAAAGATTTTGTCGTTCTTTTTTGGAACAGCTGTCTGGAGGGCTGGACGGGAATCTACAGGGACAAGATCCTTGGCACGAATATATTGGACCATTTCCCTAACCTGAAGGCATCCAAATATACACGCCGCTTTCTGGGTATATTTGAAGGCGGCCCCCCGACTATCTTTTCCTCCCAGCTTCACAACTATGTCATTCCCTCACGCCTGACTGACGGACAGTTCCGCATCCAGCACACAACGGTGTCTCCTGTGCGCGTATCGGACGAGACGGAAATCGATGCGCTTGTTGTCATCCAGGATGTCACGGATCTGACGCACCACATGCAAGGGTACAGGGCCGCGCGCGATCAAGCCTTGGAAGAGATCAAGGA